>Ga0247727_10000463_pt1 | contig 98313 bp, 72 predicted proteins | sample WisWelCaveWW1625_FD_202498 | JGI IMG/M metagenome (GOLD analysis project Ga0247727, IMG submission 202498) | Biofilm microbial communities from Wishing Well Cave, Virginia, United States - WW16-25 | ecosystem: Environmental > Aquatic > Deep subsurface > Groundwater > Cave microbial mat | place...
GTCCAACTTTGCCTTCGGCCGTCCCATCGTGCTCATGAGAGCACGTACGACTCGGCGCCGGAATCGTTGAAACTATTTGTGCGAACTTACGGCTCGACCCACTAGGATGGCTAGGAGGCGAGAATCCCGTGTCGGAGGACGACCGCAGGCCGAGGGTCGACCGACGGAGTCCGAACTCGTCCAGACCTGGAGGATGAGCTGCGAGGCGAACCGCTTCCTGCTCGAGCACGTACCGCCGGAGGATCTCGGGGCCTCCTACTCGCCGCGCACGCGCAGCGTGGCGCGCCAGTTCGCGCACATGCACGACGTGCGTCTACGCTGGCTGTCCCACGCAGCGCCGTCGTTCGCCAAGGGGCTCACGGCCCTCTCGAAGGACGAGGAGCCGACCAAGAAGCAGCTCCTCGCCGCGCTCGCGGCCTCCGAGGAGGCGATGGCCGGCTTCCTCGAGCAGAGCGTCGCGACGGGCAAGGTCAAGTCCTGGAAGGGACCGCCGGCCACGTTCCTCGGCTACGTCGTCGCCCACGAGGCGCATCATCGAGCCCTCGCGATCGTGGCGCTGCGCGCGGCGGAGAAGAAGCTCCCGCAGGAGGTCGTCTACGGCCTCTGGGACTGGGGGAAGCGCGCCAGCCACCGCGGCAAGCGGGGCGAGTAGGACGCCGCTGCGGCGAGCCGCGTCAGCCCTCGTTCCGCCTTCTCCCGGCCGGCGGGACGCTGCGCGAGAGCACGACCACCCGATCCACGCCTTCGACCGGCCTGCGTTCGGTGGCTCCGTCGGGCCAGGTGACCAAGAGCTCTCTGGCCTCGGTGGCGCGGCCCAGTCCGAAGTGAACGAGAGGAGAGCTGCTCGAGAGGTAGCCGCGATTGCGGCGGACCTCCCGCACCTGGGTTCGTCCCGTCGTCAGGAGCTCCACGCGTGCACCGATTGCTTCGGTGTTGGGAGGGCCGCCCACGAGTCGAACGACGAGCCAATGCGTGCCCGGCGCAGGCAGGTGGTTCAAGAAGAGCAACGGTGGCGCACCATCGCGCACCAGCGCGAGGTCGAGGTCGCCGTCCGAGTCCACGTCCGCGGCGGCCGCGCCGCGCGCGTTGATCGGCTCGGAGAAGGCGCTTCCCAGTCGCTCCGGGGCCTCCGTCAGTCCTCCGCGACCGTCGTTGAACAAGAGCTGCGGCGCCTGCCGGTAGCTCGTACCGGAGTCGAAGGCATCGACTTCCGGGTACACGTGTCCATTGGCGAGGAAGACGTCGACGTCTCCGTCGAGATCGAAGTCTTCCAGGATCACGCTCCAGCCCAGCCGAGAGAAGGAGGCACGAGCCAGCCCCGTCCGATCCGCGATGTCGCGGAAGAAGCCGTCGGCCTCGTTGTGATAGAGGTTGTGGACGTCGTCCGAGAAGTTGGTCACGACGAGATCCATCCGGCCGTCGCCGTCGAGATCGCCCGCGTCGACGCCCATTCCGGCCTGGGACGTGCCGCTGGAACCGAGCGCGACCCCGGCGAAGAGGCCGCGCTCCTCGAAGCGACCGTGACCGTGGTTGACGAAGAAGTGATTCGGGCTCGAATCGTTGGCGACGTAGACGTCGAGAGCGCCGTCTCCATTCGCGTCGAAGAGCAAGACGCCCAGCCCGTAGCCCAGGTAGCCCGCGAGAGCGTCCGTGCGTTCGAACCTTCCGGAGCCGTCGTTCCTCCATAGGGTCGGTTCGAGCGGCGGGAAGCCCTTCGGGCCGCACATCACCTCTTTCCCCTTCCAATGGCACGGTCCCGGCGGAGGACGGCTCTCGTCCAGGTAGGCCGCGACGACGAGGTCGAGATCGCCGTCTCGATCGAGGTCGCCGAATGCGGCGCCCGTGGAGAGTTGCGGCGAGCCCAGCCCCGAGGATTCCGTGCGGTCCTCGAAGGTCCCGTCCCCGCGCGCTCGGAACAGCCGGTCCGGTCCGTCGGCCACGGTGACGAAGAGGTCGGGGCGCCCGTCGGAATCCACGTCTCCCACCGCGCAGCCCAGGCCCCAGCCCCGCCCGTCGAGACCGGCTGCCGCCGCGCCTTCGACGAAGCGCCCATCCTCGAGGATCCACAGCCTCCAGGGTTCGGAGGGTCGAGCGTCCCCGAGGCCGGCGAAGTCCGCCGGTCCGCTGGGCGCGAAGAGATCGAGGTCGCCGTCGCCCTCGACGTCGATCCAAGCGAGCCCCTGGCCGAGCGTCTGGCGGATGAAGCGCTTCTCGTGTCCGCCGCTGAAGAGGGATTCGCAGAGGCCCATCGTGCCGCCCACTTCGCTGAAGCCGGAGGGGGCGGCGTGCCCGAGAACCGGCCCTCCCGCAGCGCGGGCGCAGGACCCGGATGCGAGGCAGAGCCCCAGTACGGCGAGTCTCATCTCAGGATCCGGCGCAGCAGGAGGAAGGCCAGGAGCAGGACCACCAGCGCGGCGAGGATCCACACGCAGGTCAAGGTGGACCTCGACTCGGGAATCGGACCCGAGTGCACGAGCTCGTTCCACACCTCGATCTCGACCGGCGCGGTGCGCTCGAATCCGCTGGGCAGCCCTGCGCGGTACGATCCGTCGAGGCGATCCTCGGTCGCGAGCCGCAGGCCCGCCACCACGATCCGGATCCTGTGGCCGTATCCCGGCCCCAGCACGTTGCCGCGCGCGTCTGCCGGAGTCAGATCGAGGTACCAGCGCCCCGCGACGAGGGCGAGCCGCGGATCCGAGGCATCGAGCACGATCGGTCCCGGGCGCACGAGGAGCGAGCGCGTCTCCACACGCTCGACCGGCGTCCCATCGTGGGCCCGCATCGCCATGTGGAAGCGCAGCAGGTAGTGGCCTGGCACAGTGGGCGTGAACAGGTGCCGCGTGAAGCGTCCGTCACGGGGAACGTCGTCTCCGTGCTGCCCGTCGTCGGTCAATTCGTAGCGCTCCGTGATCGGTCGAAGGCCGCGCGTGAAGCTCGGGTCGTTGAAGGCCGAATAGAGCTTGAGATCGAGTGGCCGCGCCCCGAGGTCGGGATCGAGGCCCGCGATCGCCGCTGGAGCCCTGGCCTTCGCGAGCGCTGCGCCGACCGAGCGCTGCGGGCGCTCGACCTCCACGGCCACGTCCTCGGCGTGGAGCAGGTTGCGATCGGCCTGACGCGCGACGGCGGTGACCCGCAGCGCCTGTCCCACCCTCAGCTCCGGTCCGTTGAAGCGGAACTCGTAGTGGAGATCCGCGTCGTCGAGGAGGGCATGAACGCGAAGCTCCGTCGCGCCGGTTCGGGCGGGGTTGTCCCGGTCGTCGCGACCCTCCTTGGGCATCGTCACGCGCAGCTTCCAGACGCCGAACTGCTCGGGATGACGATCCGGATCGTCCAGGAAACGCGTGACGACGCGATAGAACGAGCCTGAGCGCTGGAGCGGCGCCACGTTCTCCTGCACTCCGTCGGGGCGCTCGAGCTCGAGCTGCGGAGGTGCCGCATTCGTCCGGCTCCAGGAAACGACGGCCGAGAACTTGGTGGCGGTCGCGTTGACCGGGATCTCGAAATCCGCGCCGGCGCCCGGAAGGAGTGCGGTCTCCTCACGAACCACGTACTCGACCGTGCCGCCGCGCAACGTCTGCACGAGCTCCTCGAGGAACGTGCCCTCGAGCTGGAAGGCCTCGGTCACGAAGACGTGGGCGCCATCGTGCTTGTCGGCGATCTCCTCGAGCATCTGGTGCCAGGCCGTTCCTCCGGGATCCTCGCCGACGCCGATCCCGATGGTGTGGATGTAGGCACCCTTCTGGGACGGGCGCGGCAGGGTGCCCGTCTCGACCGGAAGCCCCGGATTGGAGGGTCCCGTCACCGAGATGTCGCCGACGAGCGGATCCCGGATCTCGATGTTCGTCGTCGGATAGTCGGAGTCCGACGCCACGATGGGGCTGCGGTTCTGCATCCCGTTCGAGAACAGGATCACGTGGCGCGTGCGCGACGAGTCCATGTTCGGCGCCAGCACGTTCAAGAGCTCGAGCGCCCTGTACAGCCCGGCTCCCATCGCCGTCCAACCCGAGGCGGAGAGTCCCTGCACGGCCGTGCGGACGTTCGTCCACTCGCTCGTGAACGAGACCAGCGCGGGCGTCGCGGGCAGCAGGCTGGCGGTCGTCTCGAAGGTGACGACCGCGATCCGGTCGTCCGGCACCGCGTAGTCCTTCCAGGTCTCGAGGAAGAGCGTCGCCGCGTCGCGCAGGAGCTCGATCTTCGGGATCGCGGACTGCGGCGCGGGATCGTTCATGCTGCCCGAGAGGTCGAGCACGAGCACGATGTCGACCGGCTCGCGCAGCTCGCCGTCCGCCGTGTTCGGATCGGTTCCGTCGCGCAGCTCCTGCCCGTTGTTGCGACCGTCGGCGTCCGGGTCGTCGTTGAAGCCGCCCAGGAGTCCGTGCAGGCTCTCCCATCCGTCCGGCAACCCGTCGGCGTCCGCGTCGACGACGGCGACCACGGTGCGCGCCATCTCGACGGGCTCGGAGCGCCCGACGTTCTCCCACGCTTCTTCCAGCAACGTGGCGCGGTTGTAGCCGGCGGCGGTCAGCGTCCCGGGATTGTCGGCCACGAGCTCCTCGATGTACTCGCGTGATGCGGTCTGGTAGTAGAGCGCGACCTCGGCGCGATCGGTCAGGGCCGGCATGGGGTAGGCGAGCTCCTCCCAGTGCTCGGCGCCTCCCATGGGGTCGAGGTAGTCGCTCTGCCACCCGTTGGTCGTGTAGACGGCCGGGATCACGGGCGAGGCACGGTTCGCGGCATACTGGGTTGCATCCCAGGCCTCGGGTGGGATGCGATTGTCCATCACCCAGGTGTCGTTCAGCACGAAGTGGAACTCGATGTTCCCCATCGCGCGCTTCGTGCGGCCTTCCCACACCTTCGTCGGGCGGCCGGACGGGAGCTCGAGGCCGCTCGCGTCCGTGTAACCGACCACGTCGTAGCTCTCGAGTCCGGACGCCGCGTCGAGGTTCTGGTCGTGCCACAGCGACGCGCTGGCATCTTCGTAGCGACCCGACTCGGCCAGGAGCGCGCCGGAGGGATCGTAGAAGCGGACGTTCAGCCACATCCGACGTCCCTCGGGGTATCCCGTCGGCAGCTTGTGCCCGGTGCGGTTCTCGACGCGAACCTGGAGGTCCAGCGGAGCGGCCGCGTCCACCTCTGCGGTCAGATAGGCAGCTCGAGCCAACGTGCGCGCCACCCGTTCGCGGCCGGCGTCCAGCGCGTCCAGATCGACGTACTCGAAGGGATCGCTGCCTCCGGGCGGATACAGCTGCTCGAGCGCGGTGTTGAAGTTGGCGTCCACGCCCGAGTCGTAGCGCTCCTTCATCCAGCGGATGACGCGCGGAACGAAGTCGTTGCCGCCCGTCAGGTCGTGGACGTGGACGTCGTTCAGGTGTCCGAGTGGGTCGCCACCATCGCAGACCGCCCCGAAACCAAACCCGTTGAGCGGCCCGCTCATGTGGCAGGACTGGCAGTTGCCCCCTTCGCCGCGAGCGTAGAAGTCGCTGTAGCGCCACTCGGTCCAGGTGCGCTCGATCGGGAAACAATCCTGCGTCAGCGTGTCGTCGGGGCAATCGAAGGGCAGGCTCACGTCGTGGCATGTGCCGCACAGGTTCCCGTTGCGGTGGAAGGGCGAGTCATAGACCGGGTGGTCGTAGGCGTTGAGGCCCGTGCTCCAGGCGATGTCGTCGGGAACGACGCTCCCGGCGTGCGCCAGGAGCACCGCTCCCGCGAAGGGGCCGCGCCGTAGATGGGTCGGATCGGCGACGTACATCCCGCTCCCGTAGGTGGGCGGAACGCCGGGGTCCGGTGAGAGTCCGCTCAGGATCTCCGTGACGTCGAAATGGGTCGGCGCCAGTCCCTCGGCCAGCGGATCGACGAGACGATGGCAGAAGTGGCACTGGACGCCGAAAGTGTCCTTCTCTTCGAGCCCCATCCCGCTGTGATCTCCCGAGCGTCCTTCCAGCCATCCCACCGGGGCATGGCAGCGCAGGCACAGGTCGCCGATGCCGGCCACCTCCGGCCGCACGGAATCGTCCGAGTTGGCGAGGTCGAGCTGGGCATAGAAGAGCGGATCGCGCGCCGCCTGCGACATCATGCTCCCCTGCCAGGTCGTCATCGGCCGCGGCTGATCCGGGTTCGTGTGGCAGGTTGCGCAGGCGAGTCCGATGCCCATTCCGCCGCCCAGGTCCACCGGGGCCGTGAACAGGTCCAGGATCTGGGCCGAGAGCGGCGCGCTCGAGCCCTGGGGCTGCGTACCCGCCAGCTCGAAGTCCTGCGCCGCGACGAGCGGCGCAGGAAGGAGGAACGCGATCAGACCGACGCCCGTGCGCGTGGAGGTGGCAAGCGTAGTCATTTCGACAGGGCCCTCTTCACGAGCAACGCGATCATCAGCAGGAAGAAGAGGATCAGGAGCCAGATCCACCAGGGCCAAATCCCTCGCGGAGGCTCGACGGTCCCGCCACCGGCGCAGCCGATGAGGCGGCCCTCCGGCGAGTCGGGATCGAACACCTGGAGCGTCGCCGAGGTGTCGATCGCGACCCCGTCGACCAGCGCGCGGAAGACATAAGCCCCCGCGCTCGCGGGACCCTCGAATTCACGCGCGTACTCGCTGCCGTCGGCGGAACGTTGGACGGGCCCCGTCCAGGTCAAGGCTCCTCCGCTCGCGTCGATCGCGACGCTCGCAGCCGTCAGGGGGTTTCCCAATCCGTCCATGGGCCGGACCGTGACCCGATACCGGCCAACGTGACCCGCGCACAGGACCTGCGGCCCGACTCCGATGTCGATCATGCTCTTCCGCGGGTCGACCGGGCCGGCCACGACCTTGAAGGAGGCGAAATCGACGAGCAGTCGAGCGCCGATCCGAGGCCGAACCCTGCCCTCGCCCGTCGACTCTCGCGCCGAGACCTCCTGGGAGTAGCTCCCGTTTCCCAGGTCCTGGACGACGCCCTCGAGCTCGCCGAGGTCACTCCAGAAGGAGACCAGGGCACCGACGAGCGGGGCTCCGTCGCGACGCATGGCGCGTAGCGTGACCGTGGCGCTGTCGAGTCCTCCGGCGATGAGCGTCGGGCGATCCATCTCGATCTGGAGCTTGCCGAGATCGGGTTCCTCGGGCCGCGCGGCGCGCACATGGATCGCTTCGTGCCAGGTGCGCACGAAGGGCCGGGCCGGCGTTCCGACGGCCGTCAGCGTCGCCCTCCAGGTGCCCTCTTCGGCGACCTTGGGCAGCGTGAAGTTCCAGCGTCCCGCAGCGCCAGGCTCGCCCGCAACGGTGATCGAAACCTCGGACGGCGACAGGAAGGTCGCGGTGATCTGGGCGGTCGCCATCGGCCGGCCGCGCACGGCGAGCTCTGCCACGATCCGCAAGTCCTCGTTCAGGTACGCGAGGGGACCTTCCAGGCCGGCGCCGAGGACCAGGTCTCCCGTGGCGAGACCGGTCACCTTGGTCGGACCGGGGTCTCCAGCGGGCGCCTCTTCGATGGTCCAGATCCCGCTCAGTGGATCGAGGACCTCCACGACGTGGGCCTTGGCGAAGACCCGCTCCCCTGACAAGTCGCTGCCGGCCATGGGATGCGTCCGACCGGCGGGGTCCGTGACGATCATCCGTGTCCCCTGGCTCGCGTTACGCCAGCTCAGCGTGAAGCGCACGACTCGATCCGCCGGGTCGACGGCGAAGTAGTGGACGCGGCGTACCCCCGTCACGTCGTCGTCCAGGCCGCGGCGGTCGCGCAGGAAGAGATCCGGCAGGCGGATCTTCGACAACCAAGAGCGGAGGATCAGGCTGGAAACGGGCAACAGCACCTGCTTGCCGGTGGAGTGAGCCTCGAGGTCCGCGTCGATCTCGCGCAGCGCGCTCTGTACGGACGTGTAGTCGTCGCTGCGGCCGGCGACGTAGAACTTGCCCTCGTTCGTCGCCAGATCGGACAAAGCGCCGTCGTCGGTACCGGTGCCGAGCGCCACGACGTAGACACGGACGTTGCTCGGAATCGTGGGGACGACCGTCTCGGGGGCAGGACACTGGTTGTTCCGGCCGTCGGTGGCGATCACGATCACCTTCTCGCGGCTTGGATCGCCGAGGGCAGCCACCTCGAGCGAGGCGTCCAGCCCCGCTCCCACGGAGGTGCAGTAGCCCGTGCAGCTCCCGATCAGGAGGCTGTCCACGAACGCCGCGAGCGAGACGTTGTCCATGGCGCCGAGCAGGAACTCCTTCTGCGCCTTGACGTCGACACCGCCCTCGGTGTCGGCTGCACAGACGTTCATGGGGTCGCTGCCGGCATAGTCGTAGGTCACGAGTGCCACCAGGTCGCCGGCGTTGCGCTCGGCCAGGAAGGCCTCGATGACGTTCTTCGCGGGCTCGAAGAAGTCGTGGCCGCCGGAGATCATGCTGCGCGTGCGGTCGAGCGCGAACACCCAGTCGCGGCTCTCGCCCGCGTCGCTGAAGAGCGTGTTCTCCCACAGCCCGACGTTCGCGAAACCGGCCCCCAAGAGATCCGCGTCTCCGTCCAGGTCGTAGTCCGCCAGGCTCACGGACAGGTCGAAGTCCGGCGAAGGATCGGGGATGGGGGGATCGCCGAACGGCTGCTCCTCGTACCAGACGTCGGCGAGTTCCTCGAACTTCAGGTCCTCGTCGGTTCCGCCGCGGTTCACGAGGACGATGTTGTTGCCTGCGTGGTCGAACTCCGTGGCGAAAACGACGTCGAGGTCGCCGTCGCGATCGACGTCCGAGAAGGCGACGTCATAGGTGTCCCCCACGCTCGGCAAACGGGTCGACGCAACCTCGACCAGCTTCGTTCCGGCATCGTTCCACAGCACCGTGCCGTGGTCGGCGCCGGCCTGGCCCGGTGCCGTGATCGCGACGTCGTGATCGCCGTCGCCGTCGAGGTCGGCCACCTTCAGGTCTCCGGCATCGGTCATGAGCACCGTCGAGCCGTCGCTCTCGACCACCCAGTTGCTGTTCGTGCTGAACTGGGGGTCGCCGGAGGCGTCGTTGCCCGTGTTCAAGAACACGAGGTGAGCTCCCGCGCCGCTGTGGTCGAGCGCGATGATGTCGAGCATCCCGTCGACGTTGAAGTCGCCGAGGGCCGAGCCTCGGTTGGACGGCGTCTGGGTGGCGCAGAGCGCGTGCGGCGAGCCTCCTCCGCAGTCGTAGTCGATGGGTTCGAACCGGCCCGTAGTCGTCAACCGATTGAGGAACAGGCCGACGAGGTTCCCTCCCCAGGACGAAGTCAGGATATCTGGCCACGCATCTCCGTCGACGTCGCCGATGTCGATCTCGGCCGTGTTCCCGATGATCCCGCTCGAGCTCGGAGCCAAGCCGGTGATCGCGCCGCTCGTCTGCGTGCGCTCCGTGAAGGTCCCGTCGCCGTCGTTGACGAAGAAGCGCAGCGGGAAACTGGAGTCGTTGTCGCTGCGCACGAGGTCGAGGTCTCCGTCACGGTCGATGTCGGCGAAGTCCGCGTCGTACGTGCGGTTGTTCGAGACGCCCGCTTGCAAGGCGACGCGGGCTCCGATGTCCTGGCAGAACAGGTCCGAGCAGGCCGCCGGATCCTGGATGACCTGGTTCACGTACAGGCCGTCGACCAGGTTGCTGGTCGATCCGTTCGGGCTATTGGCCGCGTACGCGTCCATCGAGCCGTCGTTGTCGATGTCGGCGAAGTCGACCTCCTTGAAGTCCAGGTTCGAGTGCGAGACGCCCGCGGGCAGCGGCGGATCGTCCAGGGTTGCGGATGCGGCGGTCCGCCGGACGAACTGCAGCGTCCGCTCCTTGACCCAGACCGACGGGTTCGGTCCGACGTTGGCCGTTCCGTCGACCGACACGCTGCAGGTGTACTGACCGACCGCGATCGATCCGGGCAAACGTGCGTCCACCCGGCCCGTGGACACGGTCTCCTCGACCGTGGCGTCGACGGCCGCGCCGCCTCCCAGGGGGGTGAGCTGGACCACGACCGTGGAGCCAGCCCCCAGAGCGACCCCGCCCAGCTGGGCGGTGAACGAGTCTCCTGCCGAGAGGTGGAAGGGCTTCACTTCGTCGATCGTGTGTTGGCCACTCGCGACGGCGCAGAGCGCGGCCAGCGCGGCGAGAGCACAGGCAAGCCTCGAAGACGGTCGAGCGACATGGGAACGGTTCATCCTTCATCCTCCTTCGAACATCGGAGCGGTTCGCTCGCGGGCCAGCGCCTCGATCGAACGCATGGAATGCCTCGCGGCAGGATCGCGTGGATCGCGTGCAGCGAGCTGTGCGTAGTGCACGTGCGCAAGGTGCAAGAGACCGAGCTCGCGGTAGAGCTCCGCGACGGTCGAGAGCTCCCGGGAGTCGCCGGCCTCCAGGAGCCGGGTCTGGATGGCGGCGTGCAGGGAGGCGTCCCGCTCCTGCCGCGCGCGCTCCCGCTCGGCTTCTTGGTCGCGGCCTTGGCGTGCGAGCGCGAGCACCAAGAAGTAGCGCGCTTCGGCGTCGCCCGGAGCCTGCTCGAGCACGGCTTCCAGGCGGCGCTCCGCTTCGCTCCAGGCGCCTCGGTCGAGATCGGCGCGCGCGAGGAGCTTCTGGGCGTCCAGCGCGACTCCCCAGGCCTCGACGCCGGGGTCGGCGCGCGTGGCGCACAGCGCCTGGCGAAGCGCGGTGCAGGCTCGATCCTGGAAGCCGGCGTGGTAGGCGGCGCGCCCGAGGTCCAGGCGATCCTTCGCGCTCTCGGCGCCGGCTTCCGCCGCGGACGCCAGGGTCGCGTAGGCCTCCGGGTAGCGGCGTGCGTGGAGCTGAGCGAGCCCGAGATTCGTCCGCGTGGTGTTCGATCGAGGATCGAGCTCGAGGGCGGCGGAGAGGCTTCGCTCGGCATCCTCCCAGCGCCGCTGTCGCATGCGGGAGAGCCCGAGGTTGCCGTGCAGACTCGCGATCCAGCGGCGGTAGTCCTGAGCGGCGGAGAGCCCGAGGAAAGCGGCCAGCGTCGGGGCGTGTTCGACCCCCGGGAGCCCGCTCAGCGCTTCGCCATAGAGGCGTTCCGCCTCTCCGTAATCGGCGCGCTGGAACGCGTGCTCCGCTCCTCGGACGCGCGCCACGGCGTCGGTCGCTCCCTGTAGCGCGGACCCGTCGAGCCCTGGGCCTCGAGGATCGCGCGATCCGGAGCAGGCGAGCGTCGCGACGGCCAGGGACCCGCCGAGGACCCAGACATAGGGGAAGCTTCTCCGCGCGCGCGGTTCGCCCGTCCGGAGAGCCCTCCGGTCGATCTCCCATCGAACCCCGGAGAGAACGCGGCGCGGGTCGGAAGGACGATCCGGATCGGGGTTTCCGGAAGGACACTCGACACCGGGGCCTCTGCGGTAGGACCGCGGGTAGGGCGTGAGCACGGCGGGGGGGTGACTCCGCCCTGATCACGCTGTCTGCCGAGTGCGGATGCCAAGAAAAAGCCGAATACCGGCTACTGGCAGCCGAGGCTCCAAGGCAGGGATGAGGCCGATGCGGTTGGGAGCGAACCCCCATACCGACGCCATCGGGGAGGGCCGAATGCGATGCTCGGCTTTTCCGAAAAGGGGTTCTCCCGGGACGGGTGCACGAGCCCGCGGATTCCTCCCTCGTCACCAAGGAGCGAATCCAACACAAGGAGGAATCCCATGCGCTCGATTCTCATCGGAAGTCTGCTGGCCCTACTCGTGGCCGGATCCGCCGAGGCCCAGCTCGCCAAGCAATGGGTGCGGCATCACAACGGCGGGGGCAACTCCGAGGACTACGGCCGGCACGCGGCCACGGACTCGGAGGGGAACGTCTACCTCACCGGACAGGCGACGAACGCCGCCGGAGAGGTGGAGATGCTCACCGTGAAGTACGACCAGAACGGCTCCGAGCAGTGGGCGCGGACCTATCCGGCCGCGGGAGGCGGCCCGGACTTCGGCCAGGCCATCGCCATCGACGGCGCGGGAAACGCGATCGTCGCCGGGGACTCCGTGGGAGTGGGCGGCGACTACGACATCGTCGTGCTCAAGTACAGCTCGAGCGGGACCTTGCTCTGGTCGCAGCGCTACGACGGCCCGGGCGGCAGCTTCGACGCGATGCAGGCGCCCAATCTAGCGCTCGACGGGAACGGCGACGTGATCGTCGGCGGGACCTCTATCGGCGTGGGCACCTACCTGGACGCGGTCGTCCTGAAGTACTCCTCGGCCGGCGCGCTCCTGTGGGAGGCGCGCCACGGCGACCCGACCTACACGAGCGACGGCTGTTACGGGCTCCAGGTCGACGCTGCGGGGAACGTCCATGCGATGACCTGGACGGTGAACCCGGCGAGCTCCTACGACATCGTGACCCTGAAGTACGACCCCGATGGAGCGCTCCTCTGGGAACAGCAATACGACGGACCGGCGGCCGGCGAGGACTTCGGCTACTCGATCCTGCTCGACTCGTCCGCGAACGTGCTCGTCACCGGGTATTCGGCCGGCGTCGGCAGCGGCAACGACGTCGTGACGATCAAGTACGATCCGGACGGCGGCCTGCTCTGGGCGCAGCGCTACAACGGCAGCGCGAACCGGGACGACTACGGCCTGACCCTGGCGACGAACGACCTCGGGTTCGTGGCCGTGACCGGCACCTCCGAGTCTCCCTACCACTCTCCGGCCACGACGCTGCTCTATGACGCGAGCGGCAACCTGTTCTGGACGCGGACCTTCGAGACGTCCGACGTCTGGGTGGGGAACGGATCGGGGCTTGGCTGCGCCTTCGACGCGGACGGGAACCTGTTCGTCGGCGTCTGGGGCTGGGGCGGTCCTCCGGTCGGGCATGCCGCCTTCCTGGTCGAGTACGCCCAGGATGGCACGCTCCTCTTCGAGGACCAGCACGACAGCGTCATCCACGCCGACGACATCGCGTTCCTGGCGAGCCTGGACGGAGCCGGCAACGTGGTCCTGGTGGGCTATTCCCAGCGCGGGAGCCAGCAGGTCGACACGCTGCTCATCAAGTACGGGGCGAAGACGAAGATCGCTCCCGTCGCGGGCCCTCCCGAGGACGAGGATCCGATCCAGCCGCTCCTGCAGGCGACTCCGAGGAAACCGGCCCATGCGCAGCTGCGCTCGGTCTCCGAGCGCCTGCCGGAGCCGCTGAAGCGCTTGCCGCTCTCGGGCGGGAGGAGTCTGCGCTGAGAGTCAGGAGGCGCCTTCGGAGCAGCCCGACGGGCTCTCCGAGCGGGTCCTCGATGGGGCCGGGCTCGCGCCGTGGCGAGTCCGGCCGCCTTGTCCTACTCCGTGCTCGCGACCGCTCTCCGCTCCCTGAGGTCCCACACGCTCACGACGTAGTCCTGCCCGACCCCGGTCATCTCGCCGCGCAGCTCGTACTCGCCGCCCGGCCGCGCCTCGAACACGAGCGTCCGGGCCGGCAGCTCCTGGTCGCGGTAGTCGTGGTGCGTGGTCCCGACCACGGCGAGCTCGTACTTCCCGGGCAGGAGCCGGAACTCGGTCGCGTACACGTGAACCGGCTGCCCGTTGATCGTGCGCACGAAGATCGAGGGATCCTCCGGGAAGCCCTTCCAGAGCTCGAGCGCGCGCTCGTCGGCATCGCGCAGGCGCGATTCGCGCAGGACCACGCCTTCCTCCAGCGAGAGGCGCGGGCCGGTGTACAGCTGCTGCGTGGTGGTGCAGGAAGCGAAGAGGGCCAGGGAAGCGGCGAGGAGAGCACGGTGCGGGAACATGGTTCGGACTCGGGATTCAGGCGAGGGCGGTCGCGTTGTTTCAGAACGATTCGTCGAAGGACACTTCTCCGGTGACGCCGACCTGGTAGGCGGAGACGCGGCGCTCGAAGAAGTTCGAGAGCTCCTGGACGTCTTGCAGGTCCAGGAAGCCGAAGGGGTTCTTCGAGCCGTAGCGCTTCTTCAATCCCAGGTTCTCCAGCCGCTGGTCGGCCACGAACTCGAGGTACTTGCGCATGTCGGCGAGCGAGAGGCCCGGGACGCCCTGGCCGAGCAGGTCCTCGGCGAACTGGGTCTCGCAGGCGACCGCCTGCTCCATCATGGCGAGCACGTCGCGCTGCAGCGCCGTGTCGAAGAGCTCGGGCTCCTCGCGCCGCACCTGGTTCACGACCTCCAGCGCGAACTGCATGTGCATGCTCTCGTCGCGGAACACCCAGTTCGTGCCGGAGGCGAGGCCGTTCAAGAGCCCCTTGGAGCGCATGAAGTACACGTAGGCGAAGGCGGCGAAGAAGAAGAGCCCCTCGATGCAGCAGGCGAAGCAGATCAGGTTCTTCAGGAACGCGCGCCGGTCCTCCTCGGTCTCGATGCGCTGGAGCGACTGGATCGAGTCGATCCACTCGAAGCAGAAATCGGCCTTCGCCTTGATGCTTCGCACGTTGTGGATCGCGGCGAAGGCCTTCTCCCGTTCCTTGAGGTCCGGGATGTAGGAGTCGAGGAGCGTCAGGTAGAACTGGACGTGCAGCGCTTCCTCGTAGATCTGGCGCGAGAGGTACATGCGCGCCTCGGGCGCGTTGATGTGTTTGTAGAGATTCAGCACCAGGTTGTTCGCCACGATCGAGTCGCCCGTGGCGAAGAAGGCGACCAGGCGATGGATCAGGTGGCGCTCGGAGGGAAGCAAGCGGCTGCGCAGGTCCACGAGGTCGGTCGAGAAGTCGACCTCCTCCACCGTCCAGGTGTTGCGGATCGCCGCGCGGTACATGTCGTAGAACGCCGGATAGCGCATGGGCCGCAGCGTCAGGTCCATGCCCGGGTCGAGCAGGCGTGCGGCGGTGCGGTCGAGCGTGGCGGTCGTCATCGAGGTCGGCGGTTTGGCAGCGGGCGTTGGGTGGGGGACTCCCCGGCGGGGTTCACTGGCAGGCTTCGCAGACCGGGGCGTCCTCGGCGTCCGTCTCGGACTCGCCGGACGACACGGTCGTCTGCCGGATGCGCGTCGCGGGGCGCGAACGCAGGTAGTAGGTGGTCTTCAGGCCCTTCTCCCAGGCGTAGAGGTACATGGAAGAGAGCTTCCCGATCGTGGGCGTCGAGAGGAACAGGTTCAGCGACTGGCTCTGGTCGACGTAGGGCCCGCGCTCGGCCGCCATGTCGATCAGCGCGCGCATCGGGAGCTCCCAGGCCGTGCGGTAGAGCAAGCGCAGGTCCTCGGGGATCTCCTCGATGCCCTGGATCGAGCCCTCGGCGCGCTTGATCTTCTCGCGGATGCGCTCGGTCCAGAGGCCGCGCTCCTGGAGGTCCTCCACCAGGTAGCGGTTGATCACCAGGAAGTCGCCCGAGAGCGTCTCGCGCTTGAAGAGGTTCGAGACCTGGGGCTCGATGCACTCGTAGCAGCCGGCGATCGAGGAGATCGTGGCCGTGGGGGCGATCGCGATCAGGAGCGAGTTGCGCAGGCCGTATTTCGCGATGCGCGCCTCGAGCTCGTCCCAGCGCGCGGGCTCCGGAGGACGCACGTTCCACAAGTGGAACTGCAGCTCGCCCTTCGCCGCGCGCGTCATCAGGAAGCTCGGGTGCGGGCCCTTCTCCTCGGCCATGCGGCAGGAGGTGGCGAGCGCGTGGTAGTAGGTCTCCTCCTGGATGCGCGCCGCGAGCTCGCGCGCCTCGGGCGAATCGAAGGCCATCCCGAGCTGGAAGAAGACGTCCGCCAAGCCCATCTCGCCCAGTCCCACCGGACGCCAGGCGCGGTTCGAGGCCGCGGCCTGGGGCGTCGGGTAGTAGTTGATGTCGACGACCCGGTCGAGGAACCTGACCGCGGTCTCCACGATCGCGCCCAGGCGCTCGAAGTCGAAGCGCAGGTCGCCGGCGGGGGAGGGCTTCACCAGCCGGGCGAGGTTGATCGAGCCGAGGTTGCACACCGCCGTCTCGTCCTTCGACGTGACCTCCAGGATCTCGGTGCACAGGTTCGAGAGGTGGACCGTCTGCCCCGGGGCGCCGGTCTGGTTGCACTTCTCGTTCGAGGCGTCCTTGAAGGTCATCCAGCCGTTCCCGGTCTGGGCCAGCGTGCGCATCATCTTCGCGTAGAGCTCGCGCGCCGAGACCTGGCGCAAGAACAGGCCCTCGGCCTCGGCCGCAAGGTAGGCGCGCTCGAACTCCGCGCCGAAGAGGTCGCACAGGATCGGCACGACCTTGGGGTCGAAGAGCGACCAGAGCGCGTCCTCCTTGACGCGCCGCATGAACAGGTCGGGGACCCAGTTCGCGAGGTTGATGTTGTGCGTGCGGCGCGCGTCGTCGCCCGTGTTGTCGCGCAGCTCGAGGAAGTCCTCGATGTCGGGGTGCCAGGTCTCCAGGTAGACGCAGCAGGCGCCCTTGCGCCGCCCGCCCTGGTTCACGGCCGCCACGGAGGAGTCGAGCGTCTTGAGCCAGGGCACGATCCCGTTCGAGTGGCCGTTCGTGCCGCGGATGAGCGAGCCCTTGGCGCGGATGCGGTGGTAGGCGAGCCCGATGCCGCCGGCGTACTTCGAGAGCTTGGCCACGTCGGAGTAGCGCTCGTAGATCGAGACCAGGTCGTCCTGGGGCGAGTCGAGCAGGTAGCAGGAGGAGAGCTGGGAGCGCGGGCTGCCCGAGTTGAAGAGCGTCGGGGAGCTGGGCAGGTACTCGAGCGAGGAGATCAACCGGTAGAACTCGATCGCCTCGTGGGGGTCGGTCGAGAGGCCGCAGGCCACGCGCATGAAGAAGTACTGGGGCGTCTCGAGCGCGTGCCGGGTCGTGGGGTTCACGAGCAGGTAGCGGTCGTGGACCGTCCGCACCCCCAGGTACTCGAAGAGCTCGTTCCGCCCCGGCTCGATGGCGTCGTTCAGCTTGCGGCTGTGCGCGTCGACGAAGGCCGCGGCCTCGTCGGAGATCAGCCCGTGACGGTGGGCGGCGCGCACCGACTGCGAGAAGGAGTGCAGGTCCTGGTTGTGCACTTCCTTGTCGATGTAGGTGCACAGGAGGCGCGCGGCGAGCCTGGAGTACTGCGGCTCCTCGGCGATCAGCGACGAGGAGGTCTGGATCGAGAGCCGGTCGAGCTCGCTCGTCGTCGCGCCGTCGTAGAGCCCGCTGATCGTGCGCGTGGCGATGCGCATCGGGTCGACGCGCTCGAGGCCCTCGCAGCAGCGCTCGACCGCGCGCACGATCTTCCCCACGTCGACGGGCTCGAGCCGCCCGTCGCGCTTCTTGACCTGCATGCGGGTGCGCGCGCCCGGCGCGTCGTCGCCGGAGTCGTCCGGCTCTTCCGACGCCGCGAGCCGGCCGTTGGTCGAGGCCGGGCGAGCGGTGGGGATCAGCTCGAAGATGGACTCCCTCTGGGGGTCGCGGGTCTCTTGGCTCGGGTGGGAAGCCGTGGATTCCATGAACGCGCCGGTTCGAAAGGGGCGAAAGGGGATGGTGGGTTGGGATCGGCCGACCTCCACGGAAGGCCCCTCCCAGGCCTCGCAGACCCCGGGAACCTCGATGGGGGGGTCGTCCTGGCGACCGCGAGCGGCTCTGGGCTCCCCCGAAAGCGCCCCCGGTCGTCAGGGCCGCATGCTAGGCACCATATCTCGGGGCCTCAAGGCCGGGGAGACACAAAATCTTGTGGGTCGGGGCGTCGAACGAAGGCGGCAAGTCTCTTGACGCCGAGGCCCTTCCAGGCTCCACGATCACCCTCCGCGGGTGTGCATCTCGAGGTGCGGGTCCGAGCGTAGCGCGTCCATCTCGAGCGGCCCGCGCGCGACTTCCTTCAGTCGCTCTTCCGCGCCCCGATCGGTTCGCGCGCTCCAGCCTTCGGTCAAGATCCGGACGAGATCGCTCGTGCTCGCTCCCGAGCGCAGCGGGGCGCGCAGATCGATGCCACGCGTTGCATACAGGCAGAGGTACCAGACGCCGTCCGCCGTCAAGCGGCTGCGGTCGCAAGCGCCGCAGAAGGGCTTCGTCGTCGAGGAAATGATGCCGAAGACGATCCCGTCGAGAGCGGGGATGTGATAGCGCACGGCCGGAGCGTGCGGATCCCGGGCGGGCGCGCGCTCGATCCGGCCGTAGTGACGCTCGAGACGCTCGAGCATCTCGCGCTCGCTCACGACGTCCTCCATGGACCAGCGCGTGGCGCCGCCGACGTCCATGTACTCGATGAAGCGCACCTCGAGCTCGCGCTGGCGCGCGAACTCGAGCAGGTCCACGAGCTCGTCGTCGTTCCTCCCGCGCAGGACGACCGTGTTGAGCTTCGTGCCGCGGAAACCCGCCGCGCGGGCGGCGTCGATCCCCGCCAGGACGGAGGGGAGCTCGTCGCGGCGCGTCAGGGCACGGAAACGGGCGGGATCGAGCGTGTCGAGGCTGATCGTGAGCCGATGGAGGCCCGCCGCGTGGAGCTCGCTCGCGCGGCTCGCGAGCTGGACCCCGTTCGTCGTCAGGGCGAGATCGCGGAGCCCGCGCTTCGCCGCGAGCATCTCGACCAGCTTGGGGAGATCCCGGCGCAGGAGCGGCTCTCCGCCGGTGAGGCGGATCTCCTCCACGCCGAGCTCGAGGAAGACGTCCGCCAGGCGCGAGATCTCCTCGTAGCGCAGGATGTCCCTCTTGGGCAGCCAGGCGTACGTCTCCTCGGGCATGCAGTAGCTGCAACGCAGGTCGCAGCGGTCGGTGACCGAGAGCCGCAGCTTGCGCAGGGGACGCCGCAAGCGATCGAGGACCGGGAGGGGCACGCGACGCCCATTATGCCAGCGCCGGGACCGGCGCCGCTCAGCCCTTCGTGAGGGCGGCGAGCCGCTTCCCCACGGCGTTCGCTTCCTTCTCCTTGCCCGCGTCCTTGAGGGCCGAGAAGAGCTCGCGCAGGTACTGCGCGCGGTTCGGCGCGAGATCGTCCGCGCGGCGCAGCGCCTGGACGGCTTCGTCTAGCTTGCCCTGGGAGCGCAGCACGGCCCCCAGACGGAACCAGATGCGCGGATGGTCGCCGGCGGTCTCGCGCAGGATCCGGCCCAGCGTCTCGGCCGCGTCCGGGAGGCGGCCGGTCTGGACCTGGCAGATCGCGAGTTGCTCCAGGACGAAGGCGTTCTTCGGGTTCAGCTCGAGGACGCGGCGGAAGATCGGCTCCGCCTCGGCGATCGAGCCCTGCTGCGCCAGCACGAGCGCCCGCACCGCTTCGTCGTGGAGTTCCCACATCGTCTCCGGGGCGGGAAGCCCGGTGGGATCCAGGGGCCCCGGCAGTTTCGAGGGATCGCTTCCGAGGGCCGCGTAGCCGAGGCCGCGCAGGTCCTCGAGCAGGTCCTCGTCCACCGCCCCGGCGGACGAGAGGCTCGGCCGAGAGGCGACCCCGGCCATGCCCGTGCGGTAGCGCCCGAGTTCCTCGTCCGAGCGCGAGAGGCGCTCCGCCTCGGCCGGATCGGAGACCCAGTCGTAGAACGCGGGTTCCGTGCCATGGACGTACTTGCCCGAGGCGTCGAGCCAGCCCGAGAGCGGGCTCCATCCGTAGGAGAGATACCCCGAGATGGACTCGAAGTAGACGCCGCGGTCGCTCGGGATCGAACCCAGGAGATCGAGGCCGTCGACGTCCCCCGGGGACCAGCCGAGCACCCGGGCGAGCGTGGGGAACACGTCGACCAGACTGGCGATCGCCTGGGAGCGAGCACCGACGCGCCGATCCCCGGGCCACGATTCGGGCAGGCGCAGGATCAGGGGAACGTGGAGCGTGGCGCCGTGGCACAGGATCCCGTGCCCCCTCTCGCCGTGCTCGCCGAAGGACTCTCCGTGATCGCTCGCCGCTACGACGATCGTTCGGGCGAACGTCCCGTCCGCCCGCAGCGCGTCCAGCAAGCGCCCGAGCTCGAGATCCATGCCCCGCACCTCGCGCACGTATTCGGGAGGCAGCGTCGGAGACAGGAGATCGACGGCGCTCGAAGGAAGGTCCGCGGGCGCCTCGTAGGGCGTGTGCGGATCGTAGAAGTGGCACCACAGCAGGAACGGCCGCTCGGGGTCGCGCCTTGCGAGCCAGGCGAGAGCACCGTCGACGACCTCGCGCGCCGGTCGCTCGGCCGCTTGCTCCTGGTCTTCTTGCCCTGGGGGGCCTGCGTGCCGCCCTCCCTTCGGCGCGTCGTAGACGTCGAAGCCCTGGGCGAGTCCGAAGCTCGGGTCGAGCACGACGGCGCCGACGAAGGCCCCGGTCTGATAGCGATGGTCGCGGCAGAGCTCGGCGAGCGTCGTCGCCTCCGGAGAGAGTACGCCCTGTCCGTTCTCTCGCAGACCGTGCCGCGGAGGATAGAGCCCGGTCCACAGCGAGACGTGCGCGGGGAGCGTGATCGGCACCGGAGCGAAGGCGCGGTCGAAGGCGATGCCCTCGCCGGCGAGCGCGTCCAGGTTCGGCGTCGTCGTCGCGCTCATCCCGAAGCACGAGAGCGCTTCGGGGCGCGTCGTGTCGAGCGTGAGCACGAGCACGGAGAAGCCCGGCCCTTCACCCGCTCTGGAGCTTCGCTCTGCTTCCTCTTCCTTCTTCCCGCAGGCCGAGGATCCGAGCGCCGCGAGGAGAGAGATGGAGAGCGCCAGGCGATGAGCGGCGTGCGCCCTGGGGGATCGTAGGGAATTCATGCGCGTGGTCTTGGCTACGGGGTCCGCTACGGGCCGAGAGTATACGCGGCGCGCGGCCCGGATCCGCGCGCCGGGGCGCGCGACGGCCCTACTCCTCGAGCAGGTGGAGCGCGATCGCCTCCTGGAGCGAGTGGACGCCGAGCTTGGCGAGGATGTGCTGGATGTGGTTGCGCACCGTCGCGTAGCTGACGTGGAGCCGCCGCGCGACGCCCTTGGGGTCCTCGTCGTCGGCGAGCCGCTCGAGCACCTCGCGCTCCCTGCGGCTCAGCTTCGCGAGGCTCGACGGAGCGGCGAGCGGTCCGGAGCGCTTGGCGATCCGCTCGACGTAGCCGCGCGGCCGCTGGCTCGAATCGACGTCGTGAACGCAGTGCAGGAGCCAAGGTCCCGACCCGTCCGGTCCGGCGAGGGGAGTCGTGGCCACCAGGATCCAGCCGCGATTCGCTTGCGACGATCCGCGGCGGAACGTGAGCGGCGGGATCGGGCGACCTTCACGGGCGATGCGTGCCACGCGGCAGTCGGGCCGGCACACGCGCTCGCCCGCGCCGTCCGTTCCGCCCACGACGCCGTGACAGGGCTGGCCCACGACGTCGCCCGCGGGTCTCTCGAACAGCGCTTCGGCGCGCGCGTTCCAGTACGCGATCCGTCCTTCGGGATCGCACAGCCAGCAGGCGAAGCCCACGCGGGAGACCCAGGCGGGCAGCCAGTCTGGGCTCGGGGCCGGGCTCGGGGCAGGACTCCTCGACGCGCTCACGGTGCTCCGGGGTCGCGGACGGACCCCAAAATGATGCAACTGCATCATCGGCGGGATCGACGAGGCCGCAATACGCTCCTTTGAGACAAGGATGGCGCTGGAATCCAGCGCAAGGAACTCAGGAGCAACCCCGATGAAGACCGCAACCCCGACCCAGTCCCACGAAGCCGTGGCCGCGAACGTCGGCGCCCAGTACCGCTGGGAGAACGTGAACGAGCCCGGTGCCTACTACTCCCACTGGAGTGGACACCTGATCCGGGTGCCCGAGTACGCCCTCCGGGAGGGCTTCTCGCCCGTGACCGAGATCCTCGGCAGGGAGCCGATGATCGTGACCAAGCTCAGCGACGACCCCTTCGTCTGCATCTCGAAGGCCCGTTCGATCGCTGCGAACCTGGACCTGGCGGTCAACTTCTAGAACCGACCAGGGAACCATCACCTTCCTTCCGCGCCAGGCGCGCCGAGCCGGGGACCTCGGCCGCCTGGCGCCTGCTTTTCACTCCAGCATCTCCTCGGTCCTCTCGACGGGCGCGGGCTGCAGATCCGGGTGGCGGTCGAGATAACGGGCACATGCGTTCCAGCGCAGGAGGGGGTCGTCGTTGCCGTGCGCGCGGAGCTCGGCGGCCTCCTCGTAGTTCGCCATGGCGGCGCGGAACTGCTCGTAGGCCATGGAGCCGGAGCCCGGACTCGCCTGCCGCAGGTAGGCCTTCGCGCTGCGTTCGAGGATGATGCCGCAGTAGTAGGCCCGGCCGTACTCGTCCGGGAGGCGATGCAGGAGCTCGCAGGCTCGGTCGAAGGTCTCGCTGAGCCTGTACTGGAACTGGTCGGTGAGGGCGAGCAGCAGCGTGACCAGGGCCTCGTCGTTCTCGGGGTCCACGTCCAGGACGTCGAGGCAGATGCTCTCGGCCTCGAGGGGCTCGTTCAGCATGCGGTAGCGCTGCGCCTTCTCCAGTGCGGCCGGCACGGCTTCCTTGGAGAGAGGTTTGAACTGGAACATGGCCTTCTCCTCGAGTGCTAGCGGCCGAAGACACGCAGCAGCATCTTCAAGGGGTCGTAGAAGCGGTCGATCACGCGCTCCTTCAGGGGGATGATCGCGTTGTCGGTGATCGTGATGTGCTCGGGGCACACCCGCGTGCAGCACTTGGTGACGTTGCAGTAGCCGATGCCGTGCGCCTGCTGCAGCGCCTCGACTCGATCGGCCACGTCGAGCGGATGCATCTCCAGCGCGGCGACGTGGACGAGCAGGCGCGGGCCGATGAACTCCGCGTGCTTCTCGTGCTCGCGCAGCACGTGGCACACGTCCTGGCACAGGAAGCACTCGATGCACTTGCGGAACTCCTGCACGCGGTCGACGTCCGCCTGGGCCATGCGCCAGGTGCCGTCCTCGGCGTCGGGAGGGCGCGGCCGGAACTCCTCGATCCGCTTCTTCGCCTCGAAGTTCCACGAGACGTCCGCGGCCAGGTCCTTGATCAGCGGGAAGGCCCTCAGCGGCTCGACGACTGCGGGCGGCTCGGCGGGGAGGTCGGAGAGGCGCGTCATGCACAGGAGCCGCGGCTCCCCGTTCACCTCGGCCGAGCACGAGCCACAGCGCCCGGCCTTGCAGTTCCAGCGCAGGGCCAGGTCGTTCGCCGACTCGGCCTGGATCGCGAGCAACGCATCGAGGACCACCATGCCCTCGGAGACCTCCGTCTGATAGGACTCGAGCCGGCCGCCTCGGGCGTCGCCGCGCCAGATCCTGAAGGTCCTGCGCGACGTCACTTCATCTCCTGGATGATGGCCGAGAGCTCCGCGCCCATCGCCGGGACGGGCTCGCGCCGAACGAGCATCTCTCCGTTCGTCGCCCTGCGGACCACGATGTTGCAGCGGCCGAGTGCCTCGTCCTTCCCGGGACGGTCCTCCCGGTAGTGAGCGCCGCGGCTCTCCGTGCGCTCGAGCCCGGCGCGCGTGATCGCCTCCGCCACCGTGAGCAGGTTGCGCAGGTCCAGCGCGGTGTGCCAGCCCGGGTTGTACTCGCGATTCCCGCTGACGGCGACCCGATCGGACCGCTCGCGCAGGCTCGGGATGCGCGCGAGCGCTTGCTCCATCTCCGCGCCGGAGCGCACGATGCCGGCGAGGTCCTGCATCGTCTCCTGCAGCTCGCGCTGGATCGCGTAGGATCCTTCCCCGTCCGACCGCGCCCGGCGCGCGTTCTCGAACGGAACGAGCGCCCGCGCCGCGGCCGACTCGACCTCGCGCTCGTCGATCGATCCCAAGGAGTTGTCCTTCGCGAACGCGGCGGCGTAGACGCCCGCACGCTGCCCGAAGACCAGCAGATCGGAGAGCGAGTTCCCGCCCAGGCGGTTCGCGCCGTGGAGCCCGGCGGCGCACTCACCGGCGGCGAAGAGGCCCGGGACGGTCGACATCTGGCTCTCGGGGTCCACGCGCACGCCGCCCATCATGTAATGGGTCGTCGGGCCCACCTCCATCGGCTCGCGCGTGATGTCGATGCCCGCCAGCTCCTGGAACTGGCGAACCATGCTCGGGAGCTTGCGCTGGATGTGTTCCTCGGCCCCGGGGAGCTTCTTCCGGATCCAGGAGATGTCGAGATAGACCCCTCGGTGGGGGCTGCCGCGCCCCTCCTTGATCTCGCGCACGATGCAGCGCGCCACGTGGTCGCGGGTCAGGAGCTCGGGGGGCCGGCGCGCGTCCTTGTCGCCCTGCGTGTAGCGCCAGCCCTCCTCCTCCGTGTCGGCCGTCTGGCTCCGGTAGGTCTCGGGGACTTCGTCGAACATGAAGCGGCGCCCCTCGCTGTTCCGGAGCACTCCGCCCTCGCCGCGCACCCCCTCGGTCACGAGGATGCCCGCCACGCTGGGCGGCCAGACCATCCCCGTGGGGTGGAACTGGACGAACTCCATGTCGATCAAGTCGGCGCCCGCCTCGTAGGCGAGCGCATGGCCGTCTCCGGTGTACTCCCAGCTGTTGCTGGTGATCTTGTAGGCGCGGCCGATGCCGCCGGTGGCGAGCACGACCGCCTTGCTCTTGAACACCAGGAAGCGGCCGCGCTCGCGGTCGTAGCCGAATGCGCCGACCACGCGTTCGCCGTCCAGGAGGAGCTTCAGCAGGGTGCACTCCATGTGCACGGAGATCCCGCGGTGGATGCCGTGATCCTGGAGCGTGCGGATCATCTCCAGGCCCGTACGGTCCCCGACGTGGGCGAGACGCGGGTACCTGTGTCCGCCGAAGTGGCGCTGCAGGATCCGGCCGTCCTCGGTGCGGTCGAAGAGCGCGCCCCAGGCCTCGAGCTCGCGCACCCGCGCGGGGGCCTCCTTGGCATGGATCTCGGCCATCCGCGGGTGGTTCAGGTACTGGCCTCCGCGCATCGTGTCGGCGAAGTGCACCCGCCAGTCGTCGCGCTCGTCGACGTTGGCGAGCGCCGCGGCGATCCCGCCCTCGGCCATCACGGTGTGGGCCTTGCCCAGGAGCGACTTGCACACGATCCCGACCGACACGCCGGCGGCCGAGGCCTCGATGGCGGCGCGCAGGCCCGCGCCTCCGGCGCCGACGACGAGCACGTCGTACTCGAGGGCGCGGTACTCGGCCATCAGAGGATCCTCACGTCCTTCCAGATGCCCAGCGAGCACAGCCGCACGTAGACGTCGGAGAAAGCCACGGAGCCGAGGCTCATCCAGGCCCACAGCATGTGGCGGCGATTCAGGCAGCTCGCGCAGCGCCAGGCCCGCTCGCGCGCCGGCGCGGACGACATCTGGTCGAGGGAGCCGCCGGCGAGGTGGCGCAGCGAGTGGCAGCCGAGGACGTAGCCTGCGAGGAGGATCACGTTGGAGAGCAGCGCGAGCGTCCCGACGCCGATGCCGAACGCGCGGCCGCCCGTGCTCGGGTCCTCGAACCAGAGAGCCTTCCACACGTCGTAGGAGAGGAACACGAGGAAGAGGAAGGCCAGGTAGAGGAAGAGGCGGTGCGAGTTCTGGAGCACCAGCGGAAAGCGCCGCTCGCCGCCGTAGCCGCGGCGCGGCTCCCCGACCGAGCAGGCGAGCGGGTCGCTCCAGAATGCCTTGTAATAGGCGCCCCGGTAGTAGTAGCACGTGAGGCGGAACCCCCCGGGCGCCCAGAGGATCAGGAGCGCCGGCGAGAACGGCAGCCACGCCGGCCACCAGGGAGGCTTGGGTCCGAACCAGGCGTGCGGCGAGTCGCCGAACAGCTCCGGCGAGTAGAACGGCGAGAGATACGGGCCGGAGTAGTAGTGCTGGCCCTGGAACGCAGCCCAGGTGGCGTACACGACGAAGGCCGAGAGCGCCGCGAAGACAGCGAGAGGCTGCAACCACCACGCGCCGCGCCGCGCGGTCTCACCGAATCCGCGCCGCTTGAGGACATTTTCGAAGGCCATCGTTCGCGACCCCTCCTCGTGGCGCGGACGGCATCTAAGCCCAGGGCGCAGGCGGATGTCAAGTCGCCCGGGCGACGGGCCGGTCGCCGGCCATTCCAGCCGTCGAGACGCCCGGCCTCCTTGCGCTACCATGTCTGGAGGACGAACACGATGACCTTCCAGACCACGAACCCCGAAGGTGCCAAGAAACTCTTCGACGAGTCGACGCACGTCTTCGTCGACGTGCGCAGCGAGCAGGAGTTCGAGGCGGGCCACGTGCCGGGCGCCTACAACGTGCCGCTGATGTTCAAGGCGCCCGCGGGCATGGAGCCCAATCCCGAGTTCGAGGCGGCGATGAAGAAGCTCTTCGCGAGCGACGCGAAGCTCGTCCTCTTCTGAAAGGCCGGCGGCCGCTCGCGGCGTGCCTGCGAGCTGCTCGAGAAGTCCGGCTACGCGAACCTCGTCAACATGCACGGCGGCATGCTCGGCGCGACCGACGAGGCCGGCCGCGTCACCGAGCCGGGCTGGGTCGCGTGCGGCTTCCGGCAGACGAGGGAGGCGTCGCCGGACCGCACCTGGAAGGCGCTGCGGATGGGCAGGTAGGTCGGCCGGCCTTCGGCGGTGCGGCACCCGGGGCGAAGTCCGCTTTGCGCCTGCGTTCGAGTCGCCAACCTCGAGGCGACCGGCGCTGCGGAGCCGGCGCCGCACGAGCTCCTGCGCCTGGCGATCCCGCGCCGCACCTACACTCAGGGCCACATGGACTACGTGGTCGAGTTGATCGAGGACGTCTGGGCGCGGCGCGACGCGATCCCGGGGATCGAGGTCGTCGAGGCTCCGCTCGTCCTGCGCCACTTCAACGGGCGCTACCGCCGCGTCCCGCTGCGCGGTCGGCGCCGGCTGGTAGGGGACGAGGGCAGCTCGGTTGATGGAGCTGGAGTCTGCGCTGGAGCAGAGAGGGACGGCTACTTCGAATCGATAGGCCGAGCGACGCAGGGTGAGGTTACCTGGCGTCCGGGAAAACCTGACCGGAGGACGAGTAGACTTGCCGCCCGCTGCACGGCGATCCACACCGGCCGCCGTTTCCGCACGAGAGGCAGATTCTCCCGCCAAACCAGGAGCCTGAACATGGAGACCGACTCAATCGTCACAATCTACACCACTGAGGTGGACTCCGACGAGCGTTCCGCTCTGCCGGGTCTCAAGCCCACGATCCGTCGCACGGTGGACGTGGGAGTGGAAACCATTTGTGCGAACCTCACGCGTGTCGTGGGGGCCTTCCAGACCCATCTCTCCGGCTCCTTCGAATCGAAACACGCGCTTTCGGTGGAAGAGGTGGAGCTCAACTTCGCGGTGAACGGATCGGGCCAATGGGCGCTGCTCGGCATCGGCGCCGGCGTCGAAGCATCGGTGAAGGTCCTCCTGAAGAAGGCGTCGCCTGTCCAGTCATGAGACCGGCTGCCTTCATCGAGGCAGAGAAGCTCAAGACCGGAGCTTCCGCGGGTGAGCAGGCGATGCTGGATTCATGGACATCGTCGCTCCTTGCTGCCCTGCTCACAGGCCCGGAAGGCGATGATTCGCCTGAGCGAACCGGGCTTCGAATGATGCTGGAGCGCGGAGACCTTGTTGTGGGCGGGCTGAGATGGCCGGTGATCAATGCTCGAACAAAGGTAGTCGAGGGCTTCGCGATCACCCTCGATTACGGGCTCATGTCGTTCTTTCTTAACGCGGCCTCGATCGTGCTGAAGGAAGCCATCCGATTGGAGTGGCCTATCGGCCTATACTGGGATCGCACCGCCGAGAAGGAGGGCCCGGTTGAGGAGGCCGCCGAGCGGATGGCATGCCTACTATCCTGGACGGTCAAGGCAGGACACGTCGTGGGAACGGTGGACCCCGACTGGGTGGATCAGCGAACCGCGAAGGAGGCATCCGAACTCGCTGTGCGCACCTCCGAGTTCTTCCTTGCGCATGAGCTAGGGCACGTTCTTGTACATGGGGACAACTTCCAGGGAACGCGCGAAGAGGAGGTGGCCGCGGACCGGGCCGGGTGTCGGCTGTTCAAGGGGAACCGGAGCGCCGGTATCAGCCAGGAGGACGCGCGGCGGTACGCGTCAATCGAGCTGGCGATGTGGGTTTGGTGGCTGCTCGAAAGTCGCTCAGTAGCGATCGTTGATCATTCCGACAAACATCCGCTGGCCATGGAACGTCTGTCGCACATTCGAACATGGCTCAAGGAAGAGTGGGCGAAGGGGGATGTCGAGCTGGAGGCAGTCGCCTGGGTGGCCGAGGCGTGGCAGGTTCTGTTCGAAAAGGTCGAGGAGTTTCTTCGCTTCGGGACGCGGAACGGCGAGGCGGAGTTCATGCGGCTGCTCAAGGCGGCTGTAGCCAACGGATTCTCCAACCACCAGATGTTCAGCAAGCCCGGGACGGACATCGCCCGGCGTCTGACGGCGGACGCGCTCCACGCATTGGTGAGCAATGTCACACTGCAGGCTACCGAGTGGCTTAAGGATTCGAGGAGTCCCTGGCACGTCAGGCGCCCCGACTACGCAAAGCTCGGCTGGAACCCGGTGCTCGCCTGGAACGTCCTCGATTCGTGGGTGAGCAGCCAGTCCGAACCTATCCGAAGGCTGCTGACCGACGCCGTGATGATTCGTTGGTAGGAAGGCGATGGACGTTTGGGCGGATTCGGGGAAAGCGACTCCGAGCGCCTGGCTCCGTTAGGTTACGCGAGCTGGCCGCCGTCGACGACGAGGACGGTGCCCGTGACGTGCGCGGCCGCTTCCGAGAGCAGGAAGAGCACGGCCTGGGCCACGTCCTCGGGCCGGCCCAGCCGCCCGAGGCACGTCTCCGCGCGCGCTCGCTCGCGGATCTCGGGCGGGAGGGCCGCGCTCATGGGCGTCTCGACCATGCCCGGCGCGATCGCGTTGACGGTGATCCCGCGCGCTCCGAGCTCGCGCGCCGCGGTGCGCGTCAGCGCGACGAGCCCGGCCTTCGAGGCGGCGTAGTTCGCCTGTCCGAAGCGGCCGCGCAGGCCGTTCACCGAGGCGATCGTCACGATGCGGCCCGCCCGGCGCTCGCGCATCGAGGGAGCGACGGCGCGCAGGACGTGGAAGGCGCCGGTCAGGTTCACGGCCAGCACGTCGTTCCAGGCTTCGTCGTCCAGGTTCCACAGGGCCCGGTCGCGGGTGATGCCGGCGCAATGGACCACGTGATCGATTCGCCTCTCGCGCTCGAGCACGCGCGCGACGGCCCGCTCGACCTCCTCGGCCGAGCGCACGTCGACGCGCTGGAACGCGGGCGCGTCCTCTCCGGGGACGGCCGGCGGCGGAGCGAGGTCGAAGGCGTGCACGCGCGCGCCGGCACGAGCGAGCGCCAGCGCGACGGCGAGGCCGATGCCCGAGGAAGCGCCGGTGACGAGCGCCACCTCGTCCCGGAAGTCGGCCGCGAGACGTCCCATCAGAGCGCGACCCGTCGCTCGGAGAGCTTGCGCTGGCGATGGGCGCCCCAGATGGCCGCGCCGAGCGCGCCGGCGTAGATCGAATCGGGATGCGTGCGGAGCTCGATCGCGAGCCCGCGCTGCTCGGCCACCTCGGCCATGCAGAGGAAGAGGCCCGTGTCCCTGGCGAGGCCGCCGGTCATGAGCACCACCCCGCTGGCGCGCGCCGAGGTCAGGAGCTTCACCAGGCGCTCGGCCATCGAGAGGTGGATGCCCTTCAGGATGTTCGCGGTCGAGATACCGCGGCTGACCATGTTGATCACGTCCGTCTCGGCCAGGACGGCGCAGATCGAGGACACCGGTTCTGGCTCGCCGGCGCGCTGGCTCAGGGGCCCGATCTCCTCCAGCGTGACGCCCAGGTAGCGGCCGATGTTCTCCAGGAACTGGCCCGAGCCCGAGGCGCACTGGCTCGTCATGCGCTGATCGAGCACGCGCCCGCGCTCGTCCATGCGGATGACGCGGCCGTGCAGGGCGCCGACGTCGAGCGCCGCGCGTGCTTCCGGGGCGAGCTCGAGGGCGCCGCGCGCGTGGGTCGTCATCGAGTAGAAGTGTCCGGTCCGGAAGCCCACGTTCTCGGCCTCCCCCGTGGTGGCCACGTACTCGACGTCCTCGCGGGCGAGGCGCGCCTGGGAGAGCGCCAGGTCGTAGGCCGACGCGACCACGTCGTTGAAGTCGCGCCCGCGGATGCGCGCGGTCGCCTTGCCCAGCACGCAGCGCTCGCGTCCCTCGTCCTCGAGCACCAGGGCCTTGACGGAGCTCGACCCGACGTCGATGCCGGCGGAGAGGGTCATGACGTGGCTCCGGCGCCGAGCGCCGTGGAGAGGGCCTCGCGGTCGCCCGTGGATTCGCGCAGGGCGAAGAGCGCGGCGCCGAGCGCCCCCATGTAGATGGAATCCGGGGAGGTGTTGAGCGTGCGCTCGCCGTAGTTCTCCTCGACCAGCTGGCGCAGCGCGCGCACGGCGGCCTCGTTCTTGGCGACGCCGCCGGTGAAGGTGAACTGCTCGCGCACGCCGCCCGAGCGCGCCAGGAGCGACATGGCGCGCAGCACGATCGCGCGGTGCAGGCCGCCCAGGATGTCCTCGCGGCGCTGCCCGGAGGCCAGGCGGTCGCGCAGCTCGGCGCCCGCGAACACCGTGCAGGTCGAGCTGATGCGCACCGGCTTCTTCGCGCGCAGCGCCAGCGGGCCGAGCTCGTGCAGCCCGAGGTTCATCTCGTCCGCGATGTACCCCAGGTAGCGCCCGCAACCCGCCGCGCAGCGGTCGTTCATCTGGAACGAGGTCACGATCCCCTGCTCGTCGACCTGGATGGCCTTCGTGTCCTGGCCGCCGATGTCGAGCACCGTGCGCGTCTCGGGGAAGCGCGCGTGGGCGCCGAGGCCGTGGCACAGGATCTCGGAGCGGATGCGCTCCTTGGGGAAGGGCAGCCGCGCGCGCCCGTAGCCCGTGCCCACGCTGCAGGCCTCGATCAGAGGGGTCTCGATCGCCGTGCGCACGGCGCTCCGCAGGACCTGGCGCTCTCCCTCGGCGAGGTCGAACTCCTCGAGCGTCGCTCGCAGGGCGCGCTCGAGCCTCTCCTGCAGGCCGGCGGAGGAGACGCGTCCCTCGACCGCGAGGATCGCCTTGTCGAAGAATCCGAGCAGGAGCTCGTGGGGCACGTCATGCCGCACGGCGGCTTCCGCGGCCAGGGCCATGAAGCGCGAGCCCGCGACGTCGCGGAAGAAGTCGGAGCGCGGGCGCTCTCCGGGGGCGTGGAGCGCGGGGGCTTCCTCGCGCAGGGCGTCGAAGATCTCGTGCAGGGGGGTCACGAACGATTGCTCGGAGCGGGACGACTCCGCTTCCACGAGGGCCGTCGCCGCGAGCTCGCGGAGCTGCGCCAGGTACTGCTCGAGGCGGAAGTGGCGCTGGGCCTCGGAGCACAGCGCCTGCGCGTGCGCGCGCAGGTCCGGCTGATGGGAGACGGCCGCCTGGAACAGGTTGAAGCGCGTGTCGAGCAGGGCCTCGGCGCGCGCCACCATGCAGGCGACGTCGTAGTTCGAGCGGCTGTTCGTGACCCCGCGACCGAGGATGCAGCCCTCCTCGTCGAGCACGACGGCCTTCGTGGCGGTCGAGCCCAGGTCGATGCCGACGCAGCACTTCATGACGCCGGCACCGTCTCGGGGACCCGCCGCTCCTGGGCCAGCATCTGGAAGTAGGATTCCAGGCGCGTCTTCACGTTCGAGGCCGAGAAGTAGCGCGGGTCGACCAGGTCGGTCTCGATGAAGGCGCCCGCCCGGGACGTGCGCTCCTCGATCTCGCGCAGCATGACGAGCTGGCCGGCGGAGAAGGAGTCGCAGCTCTTGACGGAGTTGATCAGGAACCCGTCGGCCTGGTAGTCGCGCACGTAGTCGCTGATCAGCTCGACGCGCGCGGGGAGGGAGAGGTTCGTGTAGCAGCCCAGACAGTACTCGGCCAGCGTCTCGAGGGGCCGCGACGGATCGTGGCGGAAGCCGCGGTCGTACAGGCCGCCCACCTTGGTGTAGGTGCTGGCGACCACGACCGCCCGCTCGTCGTAGAACATCTTCCAGAACTCGCGGAAGTGGGTCCAGTTGGGCGGGCCCTCGACCACCAGGCGGAAGCGCTCGTCCTCGAGCGCGCCCTCGGGCGTCACCGGCCCCTGCCCCAGCGCCGCGCGCGCCTCGACCTCCGCACGCAGGAGTCGATAGAAGTCCACCGCCTCCTGCGTGCCGCGGAAGGCCGTGAAGAGCGGTCCGATGTAGTAGACGCCGCTGAAGTAGGCGTCGATCGGCGAGGGCCGGCGGCGCGCCGACTCGAAGACCGCGACCAGGTCGTCCTCGGCGGTGCGCGAGCGCGCGAGCAGCTCCTGCAGGCGTGCGACGTCGAGGCGCTTCTTCGTGACCCGCTCCAGCTTGGGGACGACCTCGGTCTCGAGCTGCTTCGCCACGTAGGCCACCATCGCCGGCGTGACCACGCCGCTCTCCTGGTAGGGCACGTGCAGCATGGCCACCGGGCAGCGGTAGCGCTGGCGCAGGAGCTCGAACCACTTAATGAACGTGAAGCAGCCCGTGCAGGAGAGCAGCAGGAGATCGGGCTCGGGCAGCTTCTCCCCGGTCGGGCCGACGTTGCCCTTGAGCATCATCCCGATGTCGCACTTCACGTAGGAGCACACGTCCTCGGAGTGCCCCGCGCGCTCGGCCTCGGCGATGTACTCGCCCGAGAGCTTGCGCATGCCGGACTGCAGGGCGTTGATCTCGGGCAGGACGGGCAGCGCGTCGAAGGCGAGAAGGAGCTCGGTCAGGTTCCCGGGCACGAAGGTGTAGACCACCGCGCGACCGTCCTCCTTCGCGCGCGCCAGCCGGTGGAAGTAGCCCTCGATCAGCTCCTTCTGGCGCACCATCGAGGGCTCCTTGACGACCGAGGCCTTCATGCTTCCCCCCACAGCTTGAGCGAGTCGGCGAAGGTGCCGGCCTGCTCGCGGATCGGCTGCAGCTGGCCGGTGTTCTCGGCGTACAGGAACGCCGTGCAGGGGATCTCCGCCTCGGCCAGCGCCTCCTGCAGCATCGGCCGCTCGAGCAGCGCCGGGTCGCAGAAGTTCGGCGCCGCGAGCAGCACCCCCTCGGCTCCCGAGCGCCGGGTCTTCTCCACCAGGCGCGCGCCCTTCGGCTGGCCGTCGGCGGCGAAGCGCGAGGGGAGCTCGCTCTCGCTCTCGAGCCAGGCGCGCACGAGCGCGTCGAGGGCGTCGCCCGCATCGCTCGGGCGGCCGACGCCCCAGCGCAGGATGGGCATGAAGTCGTCGTCGACCACGTAGCAACCGGCGCGCTCGAGCGTGCGCACGAGCGTCAGCGGGGGCTGCTCGCAGAAGGATCCGCGCAGCACGATGCGCGCGTTGTCCTGCTCGCGGCGCTCCTCGCGCTCGACCTCGGCCAGATAGTCGCGCAGGAGGGCGGAGTGCTCCTCGACGGGGAGCAGCATGCCGGCGCGCAGCAGCAGGTAGGCCTCGCTGGTCGGTACGCGCCAGGGCGCCTGCGCACGCAGGCGGTAGAGCTCCTCCACGAGGGCGCGGTTCGTCTGGTAGGCCCCGATCGACGCGCGCAGGTCGTCGTCCGAGGGCCGGTGGCCGGATAGTTCCGCCAGGTCATCGATCAGGTCCTCCAGCAGGCGGCGATAGAAGACGCCGCCCACGGCGGGGTCGAAGTTCTGCGGCACGTCGACGTAGCGCGCGAGCTTGCCGGGGAAACGCAGCTTCCAGATGCCCGAGAGGTTGCGGATGACGTCGCAGGTGGACGGGAAGAGCATGCCGTCCAGCACGTCGAGCTTGCCCGAGAGCGCGAGCTCGAGCACCGAGCGCGGCAGGTGACAGATGTAGGACTGGAAGCAGGCGTCGCCGCGCACGATCTCGACCTGGTCGCCGCCGCCCAGGATCCCCACGGGGAGGACGCCGCAGGCGTGCAGGATCTCGCGCGGCACATAGGCCGGCAGGTAGCCGACGGCCTTGCCCTGCGTGCGCTCCTTCCAGGCGCGCACCGCTGCGAGCTCGACGTCCTCGTACAGCGCCTCGCAGCGCTCGACGATGGCCTGGATGCTCATCGGTCCTCCCAGCGCGGATCGCGCTTCTCGAGGAAGGCGGCGATGCCCTCGCGCGCGTCGCGGGTGGCCATGAGCTCGCCGAGGTAGAGCGCCTCGAGCTCGGCGAGCTCCGCCAGGAAGGGCGTGCTCCAGGCGCGCCGCGCCGCGCGCACGGCGATGCCGAGCGTGCTCGCGCTCTTCGGGAGCAGGTGATCGCGCGCCCAGGAGAGCGCCGCCACGGAGGGATCCTCGGCGAGCTCGGTCACGAGGCCCGCCGCTCGCGCCTCCTCGGCGGAGAGCGTGCGGCCCGAGAGCAGCCAGTCCGCCGCGCGGCGCGGGCCGGCGAGCCGCGGCAGGAGCGCCGAGCCGATCGGCGCGAAGACGCCGAGCTTCGTCTCGGGCTGGCCGAAGCTCGCGCCGGGAGCGGCGAAGACGAGGTCGGCGAGAGCCGCCAACTCCCATCCGCCGCCCAGGCACATGCCGCGCACCGCCGCGAGCGAACACACGGGCAGCTCGACCAGCGCGCGCGCCAGGGCGTGGAACTCCGGCAGGAAGCCCTCGACCTTGCCCGGGGCGTGCTCGCCGACGCTGGCGCCGTAGCTGAAATGCGGGCCGGCGTGGTCGATCAGGAGCGCGCGCAGGGACGCGCGTCGCGCGACCTCGCGCAGGACCTCGGTGAGCTCCGCCACGAGCTCGCGGTCGAGCACGTTGCCCTTGCCGTGCTCGATCACCACGCGCAGGATCCGGCCCTGCTCGATCTCCTGCAGCCGCAAAGAGCTCGCCTGGGTACCGGTCATCCCGCACGCTCCCCCGCGTCCGAGCGCGGGATCAGCCGGTCGACGAGCTCGCTCGTCCAGCGCTCCCCGCGCGCCAGACGCCGGCGCAGGTCGATGAAGTCGACCTCGCGCGCGTGCTTGGGCCCTTCGTGGAAGGCCCGGAAGCCGGCCGCCCCCTCGGCGAGCATGTTCAGGGCGAGCCAGCTGCGGTTCGACTCCTTGTTCCTGTCCCAGTGCTCGAGCTTGTGCTTGCGCACCGACTCGATGGTCTTGCGCAGGCAGCCGGGCATCGTGAGCAGGAGCTTCGTGACGAGCGCCTCGACCGCGGCGTCGAGGGGCGCGAGGTCGACCTCGCCGCGCTTCAGGAGCTCCTTGGCGCTCTCGAGCTCCGCGCCGCGCTTGGGCTCCCCGTAGACGATCCGGCCGCGCTCGTCGAGCCAGCGGTCGACGACGACTATCGGATTCGCGACGATGCGCCCGTCGAGCCGGAGCACCGCCACGACCTCGCCGACCAGGCCGAAGCGCAGCGCCTGGTACGCCGTCCAGGTCTCGCACAGCGTGCAGGACTGCATCGCGCGCTCGACGCCCACGAAGAGCGGCAGGAAATCGGTCGAGCCCCCGTCGGGCGCCGAGCCGTGCCTGGGACCGGCCTGGCCGAAGACGGCGAGGTCACTCGCCACGCTGAAGTCGCAGGCCATGCCGATCTCCTGCCCGCCGGCGATGCGCATGCCGTTCACGCGGCAGATCACGGGCTTGTCGCACAGGAGGATCGCCGAGACCATGTCGTCGAAGAGCCGCATGTACTGCAGATACTCGTCGGGCGAGCCGGCGTAGTACTCGCCGTACTCGGCGGTGTTCCCGCCGCTGCAGAAGGCGCGCTTGCCGGCGCCGGTGAACACGACCGCAACGACGTCGCGCTCGTTCGACGCGCGCCGGAAGGCGAGGATCACCTGCTTCACCATCTCGGTGGTGTAGGAATTGTGCTGGGTCGGGTTGTCGAGGGTGATCCAGGCCGAGAAGAGGCCGTCGACCTTCGCGCCCGCGGCATCGCGCACCGGGTGCCGCTCGTAGAGCACCCGGCCGACTCCGGGGACGGTGTGCGAGAGGTCGTGATCGCGGAAGGTCCCCAGTTGGGCGTGATTCGGTTCGGCGTGGAAGGTGGTGTGCAGGGTCATGGCGCGTCTCAGGGAACGAGGACGGGGCGCTCGGCGATGCGGCGTTCGTGGGCGCGCGCGAGCACGCCCTCGATCTCCGCCAGCGGGAAGAGCCGCACGAAGGGCTTCACGGCCACGCGGCCGTCGAGCACGAGCTCCAGCGCCCCCGGATAGAGCTCGGGCAGACAGCCCCAGTTGCCGACGGCCTTGGCGTCGAAGGCCATCAGGTTCGAGAGGCGCACCTCGATCCTGTCCAGCGTGTAGCCGACGACGGAGAGCAGCGCCCCGGGGCCGAGCAGGCCGAAGGCGAGCTCCTGCCCGCCCTTCGCGCCCGAGCACTCGAAGATCTTCCAGCGCCGATCGGGGTGGCCGCGTTCCTTGGCGAAGGCCCGCAGCGTCCCGCGCGCCTCCTTGGGATCGAGGCCGCGCGCGTCGAAGCCGCCGTCGAGGCCGTGGCGGCCGAGGAGCGCCAGGCGCTCCTCGCTCACGTCGAAGCCGGCGACGGTCGCACCGAGCGCATGGGCGATCTGGGCCGCGAATCCACCGACGCCGCCGAGGCCCACGACGACCACGAAGTCGCCCGGGCTGACGCGCGCGCGCCGCATGGCCTGGTAGGGAGTCGTCACGGCGTCCGCGACGACGGCGAGCTCGGCCAGGGTGCAGCCCGAGCGCCGAACGGGGCGTCCATCGAGCGCGGGAGCGTCGACGAGGCACAGGCCGCGCGCGGGGACGAGGACGTGCGTGGCGAAACCGCCGTGGGCGTCGTTCCCGGGCATCGTCTGCTTCGCGCACAGGGTCCCGTGGCCCGCGCGGCAATCTGCGCAGGATCCGCAGGGCGTCACCGCCGGCACGATCACGGCACGACCGACGAGCGAGCGCTGCTCCGAGGAGGCGTCGATCACCTCGCCGCTGATCTCGTGCCCGAGCGCGAGCGGGAGCGGCGCGCGCGGCCGGACGCCGTCGAAGAGGAAGCCGAGGTCGGTGTGACACACGCCGCAGCCCGCCACGCGCACGAGGGCGTGTCCACGAGGGGGCGGGGCGAGCTCGAAGAAGACCGCTTCGAGCGGTCGTCCCAGCGCGCGCATCTCCCAGCGCAGGCCGGTGGTGGTGGATAGGCCGGGCATCGCGGAAGGGCCTCCCGAGGGCTCCTCTCGAAGCTATCTCCGCACCTCGACGGAGGCGGATACTCCGAGGTTCGGAGGAGCGGGAGGAGAATGTGGGCAGCCCGGGTTTCCGAGCGAGTGACTCGTCCGCGGTCAGTCACGCGGCGACGGGGCCGCGAGGGACGCGAGCACGCGCTGGACGTCCTGGCGCGCTCGGGAATCGGGAGCGGCGCGTTCGAGCTCCGAAAGCTCGCGCAGGGCATCCTCGCGGCGACCGAGGGCGGCGAGCGAGCGAGCGTGGCCCAGCTTTGCCGCCCACAAGTAAACGCGTTGGCTGCGGCGCTCGCCGATCAGTTCGCCGTAGGCCATGAGCGAGCGCTCGTGCTCGCCGAGCGCCTCGAGGGCCGCGGCGCGCAGAGTGAGCGCATGGCCGCGGGCGAGCGCGCTCGACTGGCGGGCGAGCACTGCCTCGGCGGCCGCGAGCCCCTCGGCGGGTCCTTGCCGAACGGCGCGCTCCAGGCTCTCGAGGTCCGCGAGCGCCGCCTGCCGTTCGGCGAGGAGCTTCCCGAGCACGAAGGAGGTCGCCTGTTCGAGATAGGCTTCCTTCGAGAGTCCGCTCACCGCGAGCAACGCTCCGTCGAGCGAGCGGCCGCCCCGGAGCTCCCCGATGAAACGCGGGAGCGCGCCGGGGCCCGCGCGCTCCTCGAGGTAGGCGAGCGCGAGCCCGGTCTCGACCGACGGTCTTCCACCCGAGGCGAAGGCCGGTCGCAGGTATTCCTCGGCTCGAGGCCCGAGGAACGCAGCGGAGTCCGCTCCCAGGAGGTGGGCCAGGTAGTCGCCGAGCAAGGGCTCGAACTCGCCGGCGAGGGCGTTCGAGAGGCCCTCGTGGATCCAGACGGGAAAGCGCTCGTACGCGAGCCCGAGCTCTTGCAGGAGGACGGCGTGCGCGAGCTCGTGCACGAGGAGCTCCAGCGGATCGCGCCAATCGAGCGCCAGGGCCTCGGCGAAGACGACCGTGACCGGTGAGAACGGCCGGCGCGGATCGCCGTCGGTGAAGGCGACCTCGCCGTCGTGCTCGCTCGGACGGTCCGCGACGCCGACGGGAGTGGGCGGGAGCTCGTCGACCTTCCTTCCCAGGGCGGAGGCCAGTCGCTCGCGGGCCCGGGGCACGAGCGCGAGGAGCTCTCGCACGCGCTCGCCGTGAGCCGGATCCCCCTGGTATTTCCCGCGGTACGCGTCCATGCCGAGGGCTTGCAGCCGGGCCGTCGCCAGCGTCGCGGCCGAGGTGCCGGGGAACTGGTCGCGCACGCCGGCGAAGACGCGCTTCGCTTCTTCCTCACGTCCGGCGAGGAGCAGGCTCTCCCCGAGCGCGAACCCGGCCTCGAGGACGAGGCTCGAAGGGCGCGGGAGCGGCCGGTGCAACAGGGCCTCGGGGATCGGCCAGAGCGCGACGGCCGCGGCGTCGTGATCGCCCTTTCCCTGGAGCGCGTAACCCCACACCGCGTAGACTTCGAGCGCGAGGCCCGCGGCGAGCGGATCGAGCTTCCCGAGCGGATGGAGCGGCTCGTCCGGCCCGACGCCGGCGTCTTCGCGCACCGCGCCCCAGACGTCCCGCCCGAGCTCGACGAGCGCGTCGGGATTCCAGTCGACGTAGAGGGCCCGTCCCAGGAGAGCGCTCGCCTCGAGCCATGCAGTGCTTCCGCGGTCGAGCGAGGAACGCGCCTTGCCGCTGCGCTCCGCGAGCTCCATCCATCGTTCGTCCGCGGCGAGCGCGCGCAGCGCGTCGAGGGTCTCCTCGGTGTCGAGCGCAGGGGCTTCCTGGGGCGCCGGCGGGGCCGCGAAAGCGAGGAGGGCGGCCGCGACGCCGAGGACGGAGCTCGGGGCCGACATGCGGGCATCCTACACCGCGCGGGGAGCCGGAGGATCGAGAGCAAGGATCCACGGGAGACGGCCGGCGAGCGCTCGCGGCCAGGCGGAAACTCTGTGTATCGTCTCTCCCCGTGACCAAGCGCGGGAGCCACGGCGCCGGCAGGAAGTTGGGCTCCTACTACTCCTACGCTCCACGCCTCGATGGTGGATCCCTGATCCGAGGCGTACCCCTGATCGTCTTCGGATGCGTCCTGTTATCCGTGGTCTACGCGATCTGCCTCTTGGAGAACCCTTTCCTCTTTCTCAATCCGTTCCTGACGGCAGCGCTGGGAGCCGCTCTGGTGTTCCTCGGCCGCCGAGTGCTAGGGCGCTCTCGAACGCGAGGCGTTGGCACCGTCGTGGGAGTCGTCACCGGGCTGCTTGCGCTCTACGTCTCCTGGTTGACTTTCGAATACTCGCGGGGCGTTCGAGAGGGAGAGGGGCTCGGATTCCTGACGCTCATGAGGCCAGACTTGCTCTGGGCTCAGATGGAATCGACCTGGCAGGACGGATGGTTCAGCGTCCAGGGCCGCAAGATCACGGGGCTCTTCGCGAGCCTGCACTCCGTCGTCGAAGCCGCCCTGATCGTGGGGATCCCCACACTCTCTCTGCGCTCTGAAGTGGACTCGCTGGATCCTTACTGTGAGAAGTGTGGGAAGTTGGCCGACTTCAGGGACAGGATGATCGGCGTTCCGGCCGACCCGAGCCTGTTTCCCCGCTCCGATGCGGAATCGGTGGCGAGGCTTGCCCGAGGCGATTGGTCCGATCTGAAGGTTGCTCAGCCGTTGCGAGACCCGGTGCGCCAACCTGCGCTGCTCATCGGGCTTGGAGGTTGCGGAAGTTGCCAGGGCCCCGCGATCCTCTTCGTCGAGATCCATGGAATGGATCGCGACAATTGCCTTCATCTCCGGACGGTGCTCCTGGCCGAGATCGACGTCCAGTCCACCAGGGAACTGGTCGGGATCGCAACCGAGCGGGAACTCATACTTGCATCACCGGACTTCTCGTCGGCCGCCTTGCGCCACGGACTGTGCGGAGGACGCATGCGGAGCGGAGACTAGGGCAGAAGGCTGGGTCGGACTCGCCGAGGCCGCTCGACAGCTCGGATTAAGCAAGCAGCTGCGTCGGCGCACCTTGCCATCGACAACGACGGCTCCTGCGATCTCTTCGACGACGATTGGCTCCTCTCGGACGCGGTCCAGATCTTCCGGGCCTTCGGGCCGGCGAGCGTGGCGCCGCTGCGGGCGGTGCTCGCCGATCGATCCGCCGCGGAGGACGCCCGCCTCCTGGCCTCCGAGATCCTCCAGAAGACGGGGAGCCAGGACCCTTCGCTGAGGCAGGAATGCGTGGCCGCGATACTGGCCGAGCTCGCGCGGTTCGAGGAGAACTCGCACTACTTCAACGGCCGGGTGATCGCGGACCTCGTCCTGATGAAGGCCGTGATCGCCGCACCGACGATCGAGCGCGCCTACCGAGCGAACCGGGTGGACGATTCGTTCGCGGGGACGTGGGACGAGGTGCGCCGCATGCTCGGGGTCGGGTCGGACTGAGGGTGCCGAGGCGAACCCGGGCCGGGACCCACGGGTCGCTTGCCACGCCCACGAGGTGCGGTCAGACTCCTGCCCGGGTTTCGAGTCCGTGATCCGTTCCTGAGGAGATCCAGCGTGCCGCGATCGTCGAAGAGGGGAGCCAGGGCGAGCTCGATGCCGCCCGAGGCTCGCTCCTACGCCCACCCGGAGGCGGAAGCCCTGCTCCGCCCGGACGTGGGCACCCAGGCCCAGTTCAAGAAGAAGAAACCGACGGTCCAGCACCGCTACGACTCCTCGCTCGCGCCGGAGCTCGCCTGGGACGGGAAGAACGCCGCGCGCGGAACGTGAACGGCCAATGGAACACGATCCGGGTCGACTTCAGGGTCGTGCAGGAGACCGACACGGGCGAGGCGAAGAGCGACGAGTCCGCCTGGATGCGCTGCACGCTGGACACCGTGGGGCGAGCGAGCTGGCCGGCCGACGGCCAGGGCCGGCCGATCTACCCGCCGGGATTCGACGAATTGGCGAAGAAGCTCGGGCGCCCGCTCCATCCGCCCGGGCGCGACGTGCGTTGCATCGTCAGCGTCGGGATGCTCACGGAGGGCTGGGACTGCAACACGGTGACCCACGTCATCGGCCTGCGGCCGTTCATGTCGCAGCTCCTCTGTGAGCAGGTGGTCGGGCGGGCTCTGCGGCGCTCGAGCTACGAGGTCGGCCAGGACGGGAAGCTCCCCGAGGAAGTTGCGAAGGTCCTCGGCGTGCCGTTCGAGATCGTCCCCTTCAAGGAGAGCAAGGGGGACGGCGTTCCGCCGCCCGAGAAGCGCTATCACGTGCACGCCGTCCCGGAGCGGGCGAGGTACGAGATCCGGTACCCGCGCGTCGAGGGGTATCAGCAGGCCGTTCGCAATCGGCTCACGGTCGACTGGAACAGCGTGCCCGAATTGGTGCTGGATCCCTGGCGCATTCCTCCGGAGATCGAGATGAAGGCCGGCCTGCGCAACAACCAGGGGCGCTTCTCGCTGGTCGGACCCGGCAAGCTCGAGAGCGTGACCCTGAGCCCGTACCGCAAGGACCTTCGCCAGCAGCAGGTCGAGTTCGAGCTGGCGCGAGACCTCACACGCGACTTCTCCTCGAGGCCGGCTTGCACGGTGCCCGTACACGCGTTGTTCCCTCAGCTCCTGTCCGTCGTTCAACGGTACCTGAGCGACAAGGTGAGGCCCATTCGTCCCGCCGAGAAGGTGGACGCCGCGCTATCGCCCTACTACGGCTGGGTCATCGAGAAGCTGCTCGAGTCGATCCACCCGGACGCCGCGCAGGGAGAGGCTCCCGAGATTCCGCGCTACGAAGCCAACCGCGGTCCGGGCAGCACGGCCGACGTCGACTTCTGGACCAGCCGCGAGCCTCGCGAGGTCCTCCGCTCCCACCTGAACTACGTCGTGCCCGATACCAAGAGATGGGAGCAATCGGCGGCCTACGTTCTCGACCGTCACGAGCTCGTCGACGCCTTCGTGAAGAACGCCGGCCTCGGGTTCACGATCCCGTACCTCTACAACGGCGAGATGCACGACTACGAGCCCGACTTCATCGTCCGGCTCAAGGGCGAGCCGGCCATGCACCTGGTCCTCGAGACGAAGGGTTTCGACCCTCGCAAGGACGACAAGCGAGCGGCTGCCATGCGCTGGGTCCGCGCCGTGAATGCGGACGGCTCCTTCGGGCGCTGGCACTACGAGATGGTCGGCAAGGTCGAGGAGGTCGACGAGGCCATCCGCAGGGCGCGCGAGGAACGGTGATCGCGAGCTCGGCTTCCCCCAGGGGAGGTTTTCGACCTCGCCGGGGAGGAGGCGGTTTTCTGGCCTTCGAGGACGAGGGAGAAGAACGGGAGAGAAAGAACCAGGATTCGCGTACGCCATGGTGGGTTTCGGGTCACTACGGGACGAGGCCCCTTCCGTCCCGCCTGCCTACGATCTCCATCGATGAGGAGCCCTCGGCGACCGCGCGGAGTTGACAGGTATCCAGACATGGCAGCCCGGGTACTCGCGGCTGCACTCCGAACAGCCCAACGCCTCGCCCGGTCATGCTCGAGGCGCACGATGCCTTCTTCCTCCCTCGCCTGCAGGTCGGCGTCCATCACCTTTCACGGGGACTTGATGTCTAGGATCGTTGCGAAGTACGCCCAGATCGTCTTGGGCACCCCGCCCAGCGAGGCCTTCCATGTCATGCCGCTGTTGTGAAACCGGAGAGACGTAATCATGTGTCCTGCGACTAGATCTTCACGAACCCCTGTTTACAGGCGGTCCTGCATCCGAGCATACGCGACACTGGTCTTCCTGATGTCGCTCGCCGGGCCAGGTCCGTCGCAGACCGGGGGGGGAACGTTGGGCTACCTTCCAGCGAAGTACTTGGCCACTGGGCCCATGGACGGCGGAACGAGGTGACGATGCCCTGATTCGGTGAGGCCGGGTCCATCTACGTCAGGGGCGACTCAGGGGAGCGCGATCGCCAGCATCCCCGTCGAGAGAGGCGGAACTTCGACCTCGCCCCGGAAGGATTCGCCCGCGGCGGTCGTGATCGCCCACTGGTAGTGTCCGTGGGGAAGGCTTTGGATGTGGATCTCGCCGCGCTGATCGGAGACGAGTCCATGTTCCGCTTTCACGCGGCCCTGCGCGATCCAATCGCCGACGTCGGTGTCGAACTCGACCGACTGGATCTGGACTCTCTGGCCGTACACCGGAAGCCCATTGGCGGCATGAACGCTCACCGACAGATTGCCTAACCGCCGGATCTGCACGGGGGTCTGCGTTCCTTCCTCCTGAGCTTCGACCTGGGTCGTGTTGGGCCAGCAGTCCTCGTTGAAAAACGAGATGTGGAAGGACCCGGGGTGGAGTCCATCCCAGGTTACGGTGCCAGCTGCATCCGAGTTCTTGGCCAGGCCAAGAGGCTTGCCGTTGCCCGCGACGAGCCGGCAGGAGATCCCCGCAAGGGGTTGGTCGCCGTCCAGGACGACCAACAGGATCCTTCCCTGCGATTCGATGACGATCTCGGTGGGATCGATGCTTCCATCGCAAGTCACGTCGTGACGTGTGCCGCGGGTGTTGTGGAGGACGTGCACGAGGATGCTCCCGGAAGGAACCCCGATCAGGGAACATTCACCCGCCTGATCCGTGCTAGCGGTCAGCCATCCTGCCGGGGACTGAGGGTCTTGCACGAAGAGCAGGGCTCCCGCCACAGGCTCGCCTTCCTCGTCCACGACCCTGAACGTGTGAGGTTTGCCTCCGATGGGAACGACGACGTGCAGCTCGTCGCCGCCTGCGAAGGCGACATGCGCCGTGGCCAGCGTTCCTATTCCATCGTAGACGTCGATCGTCGCCTCTTCCGTATCAAGACCTTCGAGGCGCACGATTCCTTCGGCCGGGAGGCCGACCCTCGTGTGGGTCGTCGTTCCGTCCGAGCTCTGGTACATGACGTACACCGCTTGGGGTCGGTCCCGGGGTGTGTCTCCTCGGGCCACGACTTCGATGGTGAGGTATCGAGGTCCGGCGACGCGGTGCGAGAACTTCCAGTCCTTCGCGGTGTCGAGCGTGAGGAAGAGTGTTGAGTAGCTGGTGGCAGGGAATGTCGAAGAGGGAAGGATAGATACTCGCCGTGCTCCGGCGGTGACATGCTCGAAACGGACGATCCCTTCTGAAAGGAAAAACGTAGGCAGGAGTGGTGGATCTTCCTCCGACAAAGCCATGTAGCTCGTGAAATCGATGGACCCCGCTGCCGCTCCAACGGCTGTGAGCTGCAGTTCGAGGGCGCGCGGTCGAATCAGCCCGATCTCTCCAAAGTCCACCTCGAGACCCCTGGCGCCGAAGCCGGTGGCTCGAGACTCCGAATACCCGGGAGCCCTGACTCTGATCTCGTTGGAGCCAGACACGAATCCCTGGACTCGGAACGTGCCGTCCGCTTCGACAGGGAGGGGAGCGCCCCACTCCGTGATGGCGCGAACGTCTCCCATCACTTGGAGCTGCACTTCGGCCGCCGATACGGGTTGACGGGTTTCGTTGTCGACGACCTTCCCGATCCCCAGCCGGGGAGAAACGAGTTCGAGGAGGACTTCGGCCGTCGTGTCTCCCGAGACAGTCACGGGCCTGGGTTCGCTTCCGACGAGCAGGTCCGAGGATGCCGTGACCAGCAGCGGACCCTGGGGCGCATCGGCGATCTCGAAGGAGCCATCCTCGCGGCCCCGGAAGGAGCGGGAGTGCTTGGACGCGGGAGTAGGAGGGGGCCACAGCACCACTTCGAAGTCTTCGACAGGCTTCCCCTCGTGCAGGCACTTGCCACGCAGCCGGCCAGCTCGCCGGAGAACGAACTCGAACGTCCCCTCTTCCTTCAAGGGGAGCTCCATCGGATCACTGACCTCCGGAACGTAGCCAGGCGCGCTGACCGTGATCACGATGGGCCCCGAGGGCATGCTCCAAGGATTGATGTATCCATCCGATCGTGCCCGCCGTCGGACGAAGTCCTTCTTCCCTTCGCTCGTCCAGGACACGACCGCCTCTGCGCTCGGTAACGGATTGCCGTTTTCGTCGACCGCATGGATCCAGATGTTGTGCCCGAGTTCGGCTTGCAGATCGAACGACTGGTGACTCCCGGCGGTGGGAGCGAAGAAGTTCTGCACGACCGGGATGATCGGAGAGCCTTCGAGGAGGATCCGGTAACGCGCTTCTTCGAGGATGGGGAGATCGACGGGGCCCCACGGGCCGTCCTGGACCGATCGCAGCGTGGCCAGGCCGTACCAGACGCTGCCCCGCTGGGCGGCGATCATGATGCGCCGCTCGCCGGCGTAATCCAGGTGACTCCAGTCGGGAAGCAGGACTCTCCCTCCGACCGTGAATCCGTCTACGAGTCGTAAGACGACCTCATCGCGACGCAACCCCCTCCATGGAACCGAACGTCGGTCTCCGTCCGTTGCCTGCAAGACTTGCTCGCCGGGAAAGGAGCCGATTCGACACCCTCCATCTTCGTTCGTCTCGAAGGAGCGCCACAGTTGACGACGCGCTCGTTCCTCGCTGAGTCCCTCCTCACCTTCCGGGTTGGCTGACGAAGGAGTGAGACCGAATTGGAGTACTCGTGCTCCTGCGACTGGTGCGCCGGAGGCATCCTCGACCCTCACGAGAATCGGGGCCGCACGCTTCAAGCGAATGATCCCGTCCTGCCGGCCTACAGCGGAGCTCTCGGCTAGGAGGAGACAGCCTGCTTCGAAGTCTGGATGCGTGGCCCAGAGAACCGACTTGGCGCCCAGTTCGCCAGGAGGGTTTCCGAAACCGTACTCCCCTTTCTCGTCGGAAACGGCCCACTCCGTGTTCCGGTCCAGGGCCCCCCAATCATCTCCTTGCCACGCCGGTTCCCACTCGAGGTCGCTGGGTTCGAGCGCTGTCCACGAGACCTGCGCCCCAGGCACGAGCTCGCCCGTTTCGCTGAGGACGCGGCCTCGAAAGGCGAGCGATTCGATCTCCGTCCGCTGATTCGGTTGCGCGGTCTCGGTGTATTTTGCTTGGGCATCGGGGCTCTCAAGAACGCCCTGCCATGGAACATCCTGGTTCGATCTGGATCCCTCCGTTCGAGAGGGGACGACCGGGATGTCGCTGCGGGTCACTACGAACGCGAGCCAACCGATGAGTGAGGCCAGAGCGAGAAGGAGGGCGAGGAAGAGAGGAGAGGCCCTGCCCGTGGTGCTCATCAGGGCTCAGTCCTCGTTTGCCCGTTGCTCGGACCAGCCGCCAAGTACTTGTTGTCGAGCTTCTTCGCGTTGGGACCTCCACCCATCTGGGCCAGGGAAAGAAGCGACATTCCCAACAGGAACAGACCGATGAGGCCTCCCATCAAGACTCGCGATCTAGTGCAGGAGCGCATCGACGATCGACCTCGCTACAGGGGAGAGCTTTCCGCGAACACCGGACAACAGTTTCTTGCATCGTATGGAAGGAGCAACGGTGCGAAGCGAGACGGTGAGCTCGTTGACGGTCGGATGGCGCGGATCGACCACTTCGTCGAGCCTGGCCCTCGCTTTCGATGCTTCTTCTCGGTTTCCCAGCTGAAGGGCAGACGAGAACCAGCTCAGCACAGGGATAGCTGGATCCTCCTGAACGGAAGCGGCCGATCGGTACCAGTCGACGGCCTGCTCGTATCGTGCGCATCCGAAGGAGACGAAACCACAGTCCATTCTCGCCCAAAGCTCGTTCGCGGGAGAAGGGCGATGAGCGAGTACATCCTGGAGAGTGTGCATCGCTGACCTGGATTGGCCTTCCCTGTGGAGGGCCACCCCGAGCCAGATCCGCGTCGCGTCACAGGGGACCAGACGCAGCGACGCGCTCGCGAGTTCCGAAGCCGGAGTGGAAGTTTCCCCGCTCGCACAACGCTGGAGCAGGCGTAGAGGGAAGCTCAGATCGGGATCCGAGGGCGGGTTCTTGACTGCCTGGTTGGCCCAGGAGTGCCACTTGTCCTTGACGGGGATCTCGAGCCGCTGATCCTTGGTGACCCAGCGGTGGATGCGGGTCTTCTCGATCGGATCCCGAGTAAGGGAGAGCCTGCACGCATCGAAGAGCAGCCTCGCCACATACTCCCTGTGCGCCTGGACCAGGTGCCGCTCGGCGCGGGTCAGCAGCGGCTCGCGCGGCGAGACCGGCGGCTCGCGGAGGGGGAGGAAGCGCTTGAGCGGCTCGCGCGGAACCCGCAGGAGCGTCGAGTCCGGGTCCGCCGCGATCTCGTCGAGGAGAGCGAGGACCTCGGGGTCGAGCGTGCTCTTCGGATCGCTCATCGGGGCTTCCTCTTCTCGGGGTCGGACTCGCGCTTCTTCCTCTTGCGGGAGCCCACGGTCTCGCCGGGCTTGAGGTGGCCGAGGGCCCGCAGGGCCTCCAGGGTATCTTCTCGGAGTCGTTCCCGGGTGGTCCCGAGCTGGCGGACGCAATCGTCCACCGGGAGGCCGTCGACCAGGAGGCGGAAGAACGCCCGCCGGGCGGCGACGGGGAGGACGTTGAAGTTCACCGTGGCCGTGCGTACGAGGCCGATCTCGGTCGCGTAGGCCTCGTGGACGAAGCGGTAGTACTTGAGGTCGTCCGGGGGAGCTCCTGGAGCCAGGCGCTCCTCTTCACCGTCCTCGGCGAGGATCCGCTGGGTCACCAAGTCGACCTGTCGCAGCAGCCACTCCGGAATGAAGTCGTCCGCGGAAGCGTGAGCCGCGGCGATCGCCACGCCCGCGAGCGTCCGCTCGACCAAGCGATCGAAGTCGATCAGCAACGCCTGATCGCGCAACCGCATCGAACAGATCCCCTGGAGTCCGAGGGGATCTCCCGCCGAGATCCGCGAGAGGATCTCGCTCGGGGTCTTTCCGGCGAGTCGACCGAGGAAGGCCTGGGGATCGACCTGCGAGATGGGCGGAGGAGGTTCGGGGACGAGCTCGCGCGTCGAGCTCCTGCGACGCGCAAGATCGCCGGGCGCACCACGGGCGCCGATGTCTCCCGCCTCCGCCATGGGGACTGTCTTCCCGTCCGGGAGAGGGCATTCTGCTCGGGGCCCAGAGCCCCAACAAGGGGGGAAGCGAGGACTCGAAGCGCAGGTTCCGAGAAAGCCGATCCCGCGGAACCGGGGGAAAGGGACCTGAAGCGTCTGGTGACGGAGCCACGGGCGATTCCGGCGAGTCCCGATCGGGCGGAGTCCGGCGAGAAGTCCGCGCGCGATCCGAGCGCCTCGATGGCGGCGGGCACGGTGGCCTCGCGCGTCGAGCGCCGAGGAGGCCGGGCGGGGCGAGGGCGGGGTTCTGACGTCCTGGTTGCGGGACCGCGGGCGATTCCGGCAAGTCCCGGCCCCCGTGGAGTCAGGCGGAAGGGGACCGGACGTCCTGGCTGCGAACCGTGGACGAATCCGGGGAGCCCGGATCTCGAAGGGCTCCGCCATGGGGTGCGGACACCCGCATTCGAGCCCGCGAACGATTCCGGGGAGCTCCGATTCCGTGGATCTCCGCGAAGGGGTTGCTGACGTCCGGGATGCAGGTCCGCGATGGACGTCGAAGAACCCGGATGCCCGGGGGGCTCATGGTCGAGGACGGTGTGGGTGGAGCGAGCCTGGATCGGAATCCAGTCCTGCGGCCGGGCGAGCTCGGGGGACCTGGAGAAGAGGACCAGGCGAAGGGGAGCCGTGCACTTCGCTGGAACCACGCAACAGGACGAACCCTGGAGCCGCCGAGCGGGCAATCGTCCGGCGGACTCCGTGAGTCTCGCAGCCGGCCCTTGCGAGCTGCGAAGCTCCCACTCGGACTCACTACCTGGTCCCTCATCGCTCCTCCCCGGGTGGGCCGCAACGTAGACTGATCGGTTCCTCTGTCCTCGCGGAAACCCGCAACAACCACGGGAACAGGCCCCATGCCCTCCGACTTCGAGCGCGACTACGGCGTCAACGCCGGCTACGTCCAGGCACTCTTCGAGGCATGGCAGGAGGACCCCGCGAGCGTCGACGAGTCCTGGCGGGCGATCTTCGAGCGCGCGGAAGGGGGTGCCGAAGGCGGGGGCCCGAGCCCCGCGGATCGAAGCGAGGGGGTGGGAGCCTCGCCGCCGGCGGCCGAGACTCCCGAGTCGTCGACCGAGTCGAACGCGCCGAGCGCAGCCGCGCCTCCCGCGCGGCAGTCCCAGGAACGGGCCGGCTCCCGCGCGGGTGCGGAACTCCGCCCCGCGCGGCGCGCGACGCTCCCCTCCTTCAAGGAAGCGCTCTCCGTCGTGACGCAGTGGCCGCGCGCGGAGGCGCCGGAGGCGGAGCCGGCCGAAGCCGCGGAGGACGCCGAGCTCGAGCCGCTCGTCGGCGTCGCCTCGCGCATCGCGGCCAACATGACCGCGAGCCTCGAGATCCCGACCGCCACCTCGGTGCGCACGATCCCGGCGAAGGCGCTGTTCGAGAACCGCACCGTGCTGAACGAGCACATGCAGCTCCGCGCGCTCGGCAAGGCCTCCTACACGCACCTCGTCGCCTTCGCGCTCGTCAAGGCGCTCGCCGAGCAGCCGCGCATGCTCGCATCGTTCGTCCCCGCGGAGGATGCATTCCAGGGCGAGCAGGGCGCTTCGGTGGATCACGCGGCGGAACGAGCGGGAGAGAGAGCCGCCGAGCGCGCGAGCGAGCGCGGCCGCGCGTACCGCAAGCTGCCGAAGTACGTGAATCTCGGCCTGGCGATCGATGTCGCGGGCTCGCCCAACTCTCGCGGAGAACGGGGCCGCACGCTCGTCGTCCCCTGCATCCACGACGCGGCGAAGCTCGACTTCCGCGCCTTCCACGCGGCCTACGAGGACCTCGTCGAGCGCGCGCGCGCGGGCAAGCTCGGACCCGCCGACTACCAGGGCACGAACGTCACGCTGACGAACCCCGGCGGCTTCGGCACGGAGATGAGCGTGCCGCGCCTCATGGTGGGGCAGGGCCTGATCGTCGCCACGGGCTCGATCGGGCTCCCGCCGCAGGTCGCGGGCGCGTCCGCGGAATCGCTCGCCGCGGTCGCGGTCGGGCCGGTGATGACCGTGACCTCGACCTACGACCACCGCGTGATCCAGGGCGCCGAGTCGGGGCTCTTCCTGAAGCGCCTGGAGGAGCTCCTGTGCGGCGCGAGCGGCTTCTTCGACGAGGTCTTCCGCGCGCTGCGCGTTCCCTGGAAGCCCTACGTGCTCGAGCGCGACGGGCCCGCCTCCGAGCGAGTCGCGCTCCGCGGGTCTCCCGGCGAGACGCGCGCCGCCTCCACCGGCGTCTCCACGGGTGTCTCCAGCGGCGTCTCCTCCCACGTCTCGTCCGGCGTCCCGTCCGGCTCGCTCGATCCCGCCGCGAAGCAGAGCCGGGTGGGCGACCTGATCGCCGCCTACCGCGTGCGCGGCTCGCGCATCGCCGACCTCGATCCGCTCGAGTACCGGCCCGATCCGCACGAGTCGCTCGATCCCGCCTCCTACGGCTTCACGATCTGGGACCTCGACCGCGTCTTCCCCTGCGGCGGCATGAACGGCCGCTCGGCCATGACGCTGCGCGACGTCCTGGCCGTGCTGCGCCGCGCCTACTGCCGGCGCTGGTCGGTCGAGTACATGCACATCACCGATCGCGCGCGCAAGCACTGGGTGCGCGAGCGCGTGGAGAACCCCGAGCGCGAGACGAAGTTCCCGCGCGAACGCATCCTCGACGTCCTGCGCCGGCTCCATCGCGCCGAGAACCTCGAGCGCTTCCTGCACGCGAGGTACGTGGGCAACAAGCGCTTCTCGCTGGAAGGCGCGGACTCGCTGATCCCGGCGCTGGCCGAGGCGATCGAGCGCGCGGCCGAGAGCGGCGTGGAAGAGGTCGTGATCGGCATGGCCCACCGCGGGCGGCTCAACGTGCTCGCGAACATCCTGGGCAAGAGCTACGAGCAGGTCTTCCGCGAGTTCGAGGGCGTGCTCTTGCCGCTCTCGACCGAGGGCTCGGGCGACGTCAAGTACCACCTGGGCCAGCGCGGGACCTACAGGACGCGCGCCGGCAAGACCGTGGAGGTCGTGCTCTCGCCCAACCCGAGCCACCTGGAAGCCGTCGATCCGGTGGTGTGCGGCATGACGCGCGCCCGCCAGGACGCGCTCGGCGATCGCGAGCGCAAGCGCGTGCTCGCCGTCCTGATCCACGGCGACGCGGCCTTCTCCGGTCAGGGCGTGGTGGCCGAGACCCTGAACATGTCGCGCCTGCGCGCCTACTCGAACGGCGGCACGCTGCACCTCGTCGTCAACAACCAGATCGGCTTCACCGCGGGACCGCGCGACCTGCGCTCGACCTACTACTGCACCGACGTGGCGAAGTCGATCCAGGCGCCGATCCTGCACGCGAACGGCGACTATCCCGAGTCCGTCCTGCGCGCGGTGCGCCTCGCCGTCGACTACCAGCGCGAGTTCGGCGAGGACGCGGTGGTCGACGTGGTGTGCTACCGGCGCTGGGGCCACAACGAGGGCGACGAGCCGGCGTACACGCAGCCCCTGCTCTACGCCAAGATCCGCAAGCACCCGACCGTGGTCGAGACCTACGCCGCGCTGCTCCAGCGCCGCGGGGACCTCACGCCCGAGGAGCTCGCCGAGATCGACCGCAGCTTCGAGGCGGAGCTCTCGCAGGCGAAGGCGAAGAGCGCGGGGGAGAAGCCGGCCGAGCTCCCGCCCGAGGAGATCGTCGACCTCGACGACGACGATCCGGCGGACTACGTGCGCACGGGTGGCGACGCGGTCTCCGCTGCGCTCTCGTCCATGAAGACCTCGACGAGTGCGCGGGGCTCCCCGGGCGCGAAGCGCGAGACCGCCGTCCCGCGCGAGAAGCTGGTCGAGCTCGTCGACCGCCTGAACCGGATGCCGGAGGGCCACGTCGTGCACCCCAACCTCCTGCGCCAGCTCCGCCGGCGCGAGCACATGGTGCGCGGCGAGACCGGCGTCGACTGGGGCTGCGCCGAGGCGCTCGCCTTCGCGTCGCTCGCCTCCGAGGCCGTGTCGATCCGCCTCGCGGGCCAGGACTCCGGGCGCGGCACCTTCAGCCAGCGCCACGCCGTGATCCGCGACCAGGTGACGGAAAAGGAGCATGTGCCGCTCGCGACGATCGCCGAGGGCGTGAAGGGCAGCGCATTCACGGCGGGAGCGACGGGGGCGGGAGCGGCGGCCGCCGCGGGCGTGACCTTCGAGGTCTGGGACTCGCTCCTCTCGGAGGAGGCCGCGCTGGCGTTCGAGTACGGCTACTCGATCGCGCGACCCGACGCGCTCGTCCTGTGGGAGGCGCAGTTCGGCGACTTCGCGAACGGCGCGCAGATCGCGATCGACCAGTTCATCGCCGCCGGGTGGACGAAGTGGAAGGAGCGCAGCGGCGTCACCCTGCTCCTGCCGCACGGCTTCGACGGCCAGGGCCCGGAGCACTCGAGCGGCCGCATCGAGCGCTTCCTGACCCTGTGCGCCGGCGGGAACGTCACGGTCGCGAACTGCACGACCTCGGCGCAGTACTTCCACCTCCTCCGTCGCCAAGGATTGTCGAGCGAGAAGCGGCCGCTCGTCGTCTTCACGCCGAAGTCGCTCCTGCGCGACGCCAAGGCCGCGAGCTCGGTGGACGCGTTCGCCAGCGGGCGCTTCCGCGAGGTGCTGCCGGATCCGCTCTTCGCGAACGGGGTAGACGTATCCGATGCGCATGGAGCAAGGGATCGCGGGCAGTCGGGTCGTCAGCAAACCCGGCAAGGCGGCGCGAATTCAGCTTCGCGCGAGGCCGTTCAGATGGAGAACCGAGCAAGCGAGCGGCGCCAAGCCGACCGCGTACTTCTGTGCAGCGGCAAGGTCTACTACGACCTCGAGGCCCACCGCGCCGAGCAGAAGATCGACGACGTGATGATCCTGCGCCTCGAGCAGCTCTACCCGCTCGCGGCGGAGGAGCTGCGCGCGATCCTCGCCGCGCATCCCGGCGCCGAGGTCCTCTGGGTGCAGGAGGAGCCGCGCAACATGGGCCCCTGGCCCTTCATCCTCCAGCGCTTCGGCGATCTCTCGATCCCGATCCGCTACTGCGGCCGCGCCGAGTCGCCGAGCCCCGCGACCGGCTCCTACCGCCGCCACTCGGCCGAGCAGGAACACCTCGTCAAACGTGCCTTTGGGTGAAGCGGGCGTTCGGGTAGCGAAGCATCGAGGTAGGGCTCACACGGGGCCGGCGATCCTCAGACTCGCGGTAGCCTCGACTCTTCGATGAAGTCAACGGGGCGTTCGTCGCCACGGTTCGCTCCCTGCGATGGGGGGATACCTATCCGAGATTGGGTCCGGCGTCCCGAAGTGAAACCGATCCCCCGAGCCCCATGTCTTGGCAATCATGAACAGGTCGAGGTACGTTGGATCCGTGAACGTCAACCTGCCTCCGCGCCTCGAGAAGCTCGTGCGCGAGAAGGTCGCCACAGGCCGGTACGAATCGGCGAGCGAGGTCGTCGGGGAGGGACTGCGGCTCCTGGCCGAGCAGGACCGCCTCCGGAGGCGTCGGTTCGGGAAGGTTCGGGCGGACGTCCGGTCAGGCCTCGAACAGGCCCGGTGCGGTGACCTGATCGACGGGAGGGTGTTCGCCGTGGAGCTTCGGAAGGTAATCGACCGGTTCCGCGCGAGTCCTTCCGGAGGTGGAAGGCTTCCGGATCACGCCGAGTGCGAGCGTCGAGCTCCTCCGGCTCGTCGAGTACGTCGCAAGGGAAAGCGGAGCTGATCGCGCGGCGTCCTTCCTGCGGCACGCCGAAGGCGCCGGCCTCCCCGGCCAGCACCGGCACGAGGTGCACGCTCCGCTTGCGCCCGGTAGGCTGTCGCGGAACTTCCGGGTCGCCGCGAGCGTGGAGGAACCGGTGGCGAGGATGCGCAGTTCCGGTCGCTCGTCGGCGCCGATCTTGAGCACGCGGCTCGGGTCGGGGAGCTGGTGGACCTCGTCGAGGACGACCGTGGGGGTCGTGATCGACGCGTAGAACGATTCGGGATCCTCGAGACGCCGCGCGGAGCTCGGCAGATCGCAGTTGACATAGGTGGCGTCCGGCAGGGCGCGAGCGAGGGTCTCTCTAGAGCCAGGCTCACTCGTACACCATCCACAGCGGCCCGGGGTAGAGCCACGACAGCCCCCCGCGCATGCGGTCGCGCCAGTTCTCCCAGTTGTGGCTGTCCTTCGCCTCGAGGTAGCGCACGTCCATCCCCGTCGCCTGCAGCACGGGGGCGAGCGAACGGTTGTAGTAGATCAGCGACTCGTAGATCCCGCACGATACGAACACGCGCTCCGCCGGACGCCCGGGGTCCTTGCGGAAGGCGTTCATGAACGCGACCACCGGGTCGAAGAGCGGCCCGCGATCGTGGCCGCCGATGTCCGTGAAGGCGAACGACCCCGACAGGAGGAAGAGGTTCCCGAAGGAGCCGGGGCGGCGCCAGGCGGCGGCCAGGCTGGCCACGGCGCCGAAGCTCGCCCCGGCGAGGCCGCGCGCCGAGGCCGAGGGCAGGATCGGAAAGCGCCCCTCGAGGAGCGGCACGAGCTCGTCCACCAGGAAGCGCGCGTGGCGCTCGTCGTCGGCGTACTCTTGTAGACGCCGCGGCGAGTCGATGAAGGCCACGATCATCGGCGCGATCTCGAGCCGGTGGATCAGGTTGTCCAGCACGGTCTCGAATCCCGTGAAGCGCAGGAAGTCGGAACCGTCGTGCAGGATGAGCAGCGGATAGCGGCGCTCCTCGCGGAAGCGCGCCGGGACGTAGACCTTGATGGGGCGCGGCTCCTGGAAGACGTCGCTGAAGAGGACGTGGCTCTCGAGGCGGCCCAGGCGCGCCTCGGGGTCGGGCTGCGTCCAGTCCGGGACGACGTAGCCCGTCCCGTAGACCACCGAGTTCGCCCCGTAGGGATCGTGGGCCTGGTTCGGATTCAGCGGGTCGAGCACGAGGTCCGGGACCCCGTTGCGCACGATCTCGAGCTTGTATTCCATGCGCGAGCCCTCGGGCAGCTCGAGCCGGAAGAACCACAGGTCCGTGCCGGGGAGGCGCGTGAAGGGCTGCGCCGAGGCGAGACCCCAGATCCAGTGGCGCAGGCGAACCTCGCTGGCGGGCCCGTGATGGACGAAGGTCACGGTGGTGCCCTCGACGATGGGGAAGGCGCGATCGCGCAGGAACTCGCGCACCGCATGCTCGCCCTGCTTGCCGCGGGCTTCGAGCTCCTGGATCGCGAAGGTCACGCGCTCACCTCAGCGAGCCGCCCGTCCGCGCGCAGCTCCTGGGTGCCGCGGGCCCCGTGCCAGCGGCGCCCGTCCCAGTGGACCCGCGTGCGCTCGTCCAGGGCGACGCAGAGCGCCGGACCGAAGCGCCGCGCGAAGAGCGCGACGCGCAGCGGATCCCCGAGCCGCAGGCGCCGGCGCGCGTGGGGCAGCGGCACGACCCCGCGCAGGAGTCCGAGACCGGCCTCCAGGACCTGGGCGTTGCCCGTGCCCTCGGGCGGGTCGTCGTGGAAGGCGACCACGCGCTCGGAGAGCGCCATCGCGCCGGCCGACCAGCAGAAGATCGGCTGGGAGCGGAGCAGCGAGGCGAAGCCGAAGAGGCGCAGCCGGGAGAGGAGCACCCCGACGTGCCCGCCGGCGATGCACACGGCGGAGGCGCTCTCCAGGACGTCGCCGAGCTCCTCGCGCTCGCGCGCCACGGCGTCCCGCTCGAGCACGTGCCACTCGGTGTCGAAGGACGCGTGCAGCTCGCGCACGCGCTGCACGTGGAAGGCGTCGAGCACGCGCACCTCCTCGATGGCCGAGCGCAGCTCGATCTCGACGAGCTCGCGATCGTCCTCGGGGTTCGAGCGGTAGAGCAGGGCGCGGGCGGCATCGAGCGCGTGGGTGAGTCGCAGGCGATAGAGCTCCTGCAGCTTCTGCTGGCGCTCGTGGCGCCGCAGGAGCGCCTGGAAGAGCGCGTGGTCCTCGCGGAAGACCTGCTCGGCGCGCTGGAACAGGCGCAGGTTCGTCACCGCTCCGCCCAGGTGCTCCACGAGCTCGCGATCCTCGTTCTCGCGCTCCTCCCAGCCCGCGGTGACGACGGCGTAGCGGGCGCGACGCGGGTCGAAGCCTGAGAGCTCGGCGATCGCGTCTTTCAGGGTGGGCTGGAGGCGTTGCGGGCCCAGCACGACGATCGGCGCGACCATGGCCTCTCCTCCCGCTAGCCCGCCACGAGGCGCAGGTTCGCCGAGAACTTGTCGGCGATCTCGAGCGTCGTCTCGAGGTCCGGATGGCGCGCGACGATCCAGCCGTCGCCCACGACGCTGCTCTGCCAGTCCCGGCGCGGCGCCCCGATGGGATTCAAGTCCACCACGGGCACGTGCTCGCCGTGCTGGGCCAGGATCGCCTCGAGCCCCTCGTAGCGCAGGATGCGCCCGTCGCCCTCCGCGCGCTTGAAGATCAGCGCGGCGTTGTACTTCTTGCTCGTGTCCTGCGAGAGGCTCCCGTGGCACACCGCCTCGGCCCAGCCGCGGAAGAGGTCGGCGTCGCAGGTGTAGTTCATCGCGTGCACCAGGCGCGCTCCGGGCGCCCGCGCCCCGATCTCGCCGAACACGGCCTCGCCCTTCTGCGTCAGGAACCACTCCATGTGGGTGTAGCCGGTCTGGAAGCGCAGCGCCCGCAAGACGGCGCGGCCGAGCTCGCGGCCCTTGACCACGTCGGGCACGGAGAGATCGCGCAGCGCGACCGCCTGGTGGCTGATCCAGGGGTTCAAGCGCGCGATCAGGGGCTTGGGCCGGTACCAGGCCACGTTCTCGAACAGGATCTCCCCGTTGGCGCAGACCGTGTCGAAGGTCAGCTCCTCGCCCTCGACGTACTCCTCCACGCTGACCTCGGGCACGTGGCGCGTGAGCTCGAGCGCCCGCCCGAGCTGGTCGGCTTGGTGGATCGGATAGGTGTCCGCCGAGCCCGCGCCCGCGATCGGCTTGATGATCAGGGGATAGCCGAAGCGCTCGGCGATCTCGCGCACCTCCTGGGCGGTGTGCGCACGCGCGTGCCGCGGCGTGCGCACGCCGGCCGCGTCGAGCGCCTGCTTCATGCTCTCCTTGTCGCGGAAGAGGATCGCCTGCTCGACGCGCATCCCGGGGACGGAGAGTGCCTCGCGCAGCTTGGCGGCGAGCACGACCCCGACCTCCCACAGGCACTCCACGCGTTCCACCGAGCGACCGCGCAGCCTCGAGCGCACCTCCCTCACCACGGCGTCCTCGTCGAGGAGCCGCGGGACCTGCAGGTAGTCGTGGAGCGCGCGCTTCGCTTCTTCCGGGAGGCCGGCAGCCGGTCCCTCGCCCACTCCGAGGACGCGCGCCCCGACCTCCGCCAGGCCGCGCACGAAGAGTGGCATCTCGGCCGGGAATCCGGGGGAGAGGAAGACGACGTCCATGGGAGCGAGCCCTAGGGTAGCGGGCGAACCACCGGTTGCGCGAGGCTCGAGACCCCGGAGAGCCCGGCGCTCGCGGGGACTCCACGGACCCGCGCGCCGTCGCGCCCCTCATATGGTAATGGAGCCTGCGATGGATCCCACGCCCGCGCGGCATCTGCTCGCGAGACTCGCGACTTCGCGCTTCCTGCCTGGAGTCTCGCGGCCCTGTGCTTCGCGCTGGCGCTGAAATGCGCCTGGGTCTGCGACGATGCCTTCATCACGATGCGGACCGTCGACAACCTCGTCGGCGGCCGCGGGGCGACCTGGAACCCGGACGAGCGCGTGCAGGCCTACACGCATCCGCTGTGGATGCTCCTGCTCTCCCTGGCCTACTCCATTCTGCGCGAGCCCGCTTCGACGCTGCTCCTGGTCTCGCTCCTCGTCAGCGGCGCTTTCCTCGTCGCCTTCGTTCTCCAGGCGCGGGGGAGCCTCGGGGCGGGCGTGCTCGCGCTCCTCGCCCTGCTCGGATCCAAGTCCTTCGCCGACTACTCGACCTCGGGGCTCGAGAACCCGCTCACCCATCTCCTGCTCGTCCTCTCCTACGGGATCCTGTGGGATCGAGCGCGCGACGGGCGCAACCTCCTCGGGCTCTCGTTCCTCGCCGCGCTCGGCGCCTGCAACCGCCTGGACTCCCTGCTGCTCTTCCTGCCCGCGCTCTTCGTGTGCGGCCGCGCCGTGGTCCACGGCGAAGGAAGGAGCCGCGCGGCCCGCGTCGTCTTCGCCGGATTCGTGCCGCTCCTCGCCTGGGAGGCCTTCTCCCTCTTCTACTACGGATCCCTCGTGCCCAACACGGCGGGGGCCAAGCTCGGCACCGGGCTCTCGTCCGCCGACTACCTCGGATCGAGCGCCGGGTACTTCGCGACCAGCTCCGCCGCGGACCCCGTGGGAGCGTTGGCCATCCTGCTCGCCTTGGTGCTGGGTTCGCGGCCGAGCGCCCGGGCACTCCGGCCGGCCGTGATCGGCATCTTGCTGTGGCAGGTCTATCTGTGCCGCGTCGGCGGCGACTTCATGCTCGGTCGCCAGTACACGCCCGCGCTGGTGCTCGCGTGCCTGGTCCTCTCGCGCAGTACGGCTGCGCGGCCGGTGCTCCTCTCGGGCTCGTTGCTGCTCGTCGCAGGGACGCTGCTCTCGCCGGTGTCTCCCGTGCGGGCCGCGACCCACTACGACGGCTCCGTCGCGGCCGAGATCGGGTTCTCCTGGCCCTTCGGCGGCGCGGGCGACGAGCGAGCCGGCTACTTCCCGTTCACCGGGCTGTTCCGCGAGGACCGCGTGCACGAGCACGTCTGGGTCCGATCCGGGCGCGCTCTCCGCGCCCGGGCCGAGGCCGGGGACATGAAGCCCGTGATCGGAACGGGCATCGGGATGCTCGGCTTCTTCGCGGGCCCGGGGGTCCGGATCATCGACCCGTTCGGCCTCGCCGATCCGCTCCTCGCGCGGCTTCCGATGCAGGCGGGAGAGACCTGGAAGCCAGGCCACTTCGTGCGGCGTCTCCCGGCCGGCTACCGGGAGACGCGCCGCACGGGCGAGAACCTCATCCAGGATCCCGAGCTGGCCGCCTTCTACGTGGAGCTGCGGCTCGTCCTCGCCGGCGAGCTCTTCGGCCGGGAACGCCTGCGCTCGATCTGGCGCATCCACTTCGGGGCAGTACACGAGGGCTTCGAGCGTTATCGCGAGCGGTACGCGCTCGGAGAGGTCGAGCTCGACGCGACGCCCTGACGGATTGGAACGCGGATCCCCCCCGGGCTTCCTTCGAGCCGGGCTCCTTCGGTAGTAGCCTCTGCGGAGCCCCGACCATGAGAACCCGGCTCGTTGACGTCGCGCTCGGCGCGTTCCTCGTCGTCGGCTGCGCGATCGCGGCCTGGACCTTCCGGCAAGCGGACTACTGGAGCGACGGGCGCTCGCTGGTCGAGCTGCTCGGCGGGGGGTCGTGGAACTACCACAACCTGCTCTATCTCCCGACGGGCCATCTCCTCGAGGCCCTGCTGCGTCCGTTCGGGACGAGCACGCGGACCGTGCTCGAGATCCTCTCGGTCGCAGCGACGGGACTCGCGCTCGCGTTCACCTTCGCCGCGGCGCGCGTGCAGGGCATCGGTCGCGCGGCCGCGCTCTGCGGAACAGCCGTGCTTGCGGCGGCTCCGACCGTGTGGTTCTACGCGACCTGCGTCGAGGTCCATCCGCTCCAGCTCGCGGCCTCGGCGGGCGCGCTCCTGTGGTTCGTGCGCTCCGCCGACCGAGGGAGCCTCGGCCGGAGCGCGCTCGCCCCCGCGTTTTTCTTCTGCATCCTCCAGTCGACGCACGTGAGCGGCGTCCTGTGCGTGCCGGCGCTCTTCCTGCTCGCCTTCCGCGGGACGGGACGCTGGGCCTGGCCGCGCCACGTCCTCCTGGGACTCCTGGTCGTCGCTCTCTTCGCGGGCCTGTGGTACGGACTGCAGGGCGCCCAGGGTCCGGCTCAGCGCTACGCCGGCCAGGCGCTGCGCGACCTCGGCACGGGCTGGCGGCCGGACTTCCTGTGGCACGAGCTCGTGGTCGAGACGGGGATGCTCTATCCGATGGCCTTCGCGCTCCTCGCCGTCACCTGGCGACGTGACGTCCAGGCCGTGCTGCGGCCCTTGCCGCTCGCGCTGCTCGTGCTCGTCGCGACCTTCGTGCCCTTCGCCCTGACGTTCCTCGTGGAGGAGCGCGGCGCCTACTACTTCTGGGCCGTCCCCGCGCTCGGGTTGTGCGCGTGCCGCCTGCTCGAGCTCATGGGTTCGTGGAAGCTCCCCCTCGCCGCGGCGCTCCTCGGCCTGCACGTCTATTGGGGGAGCGAGCAGATCCGCGCATGGACCGAGGACTATCCCGGCCACGAATGGGTTCCGACCCTGGAGGAGGAGGCGGGTTCGGGAGCCCTCGTGCTCACGCTGTACTCCCACGAGTGGGTCGCGGTGCAGAATCACTCGGGGCTCGAGGCCGTCCGGCCTTCCGACGAGGCTCTGAGCGTTCCCGAGCGCTGGGCCGCGGCCCTGGTGAAGGCCGTGCAGATCGCGCGCGCCGGGAACAGGAAGGTGGTCATCATGCGCTCGCTCTACGAGCTCGACTATCCTTCCTTCGACCAAGCGGTGGAGGAGCTCGTGCGGCGTTTCGGAGCCCCGCGTCCGGGCCGGCGCCCCGAGTACCTCGTGTTCGAATAGGGCCGCGCTACCCGAGCTCGACCTTCACGAGTTCGAGCAGTCGTTTCAGGCCCGCCTCGACCACGCGCGTCTCCGCGTGGCGCAGGATCACGTAGCCCTCGCCCTCGTAGCTCGTGGCCTGGGACTGGCCGACCTCGGGGATCTTCGCCTCGACCACGAGCTCGCCGAGCTCGCGCTGCGCCGCTTCCGCTCCCTCGACCCGCGTGACGCGCCCTTCGCCGCGACCGCGCAGGTAGACGGCGCCGACGGCGTAGTTGCGCGAAGGCGGCTCGAACTCCTCGAACACCATCAGCCGCGGCCAGGCGCGATAGAAGTCGAGGTCGTGGGCCCAGGAGAGGAGCGAGGTGAACTGGGCCCCGGGCGGGCGCGCCGCGACCTCGGAGATCGCGAGCGCGCCGTCCGGCCGCCGGAACCACTCCATGTGCGTGATCCCCGTGCCCATGCCGAGCACGTCGAGCGCGCGCCGGCCCATGACGTGGATGTCCTCGAACTCGTCGCCGTGCACGTGGCGCGGCAGCACGACGCACCACTGGATCCAGTCGTTCTGCATCACCTCGAGCGGTCCGGGGGAGTAGCGCGAGATCGAGTGGAAGAGGTGCCGGCCGTGCAAGGTCACCGAGTCGAAGGAGTGCTCGCGCCCGAGGATGAACTCCTCGAGCAGCAGCGGGGCGGCATCCATGGGGGGGGCGCTCTTCAGGTACCCGGCCAGCTGCTCGCGCGTGTCGACGCGGAACGTGTTGCGTGCGCCGGCGCCGGCGGGCGGCTTGACGACCAGCGGCAGGCACTCCTCGGCGAACTCGAGGGCCTCGGCGGGACTGCGCGCGAGCGCGTGTCGCGCGCAGGGGAGCCCGTGCTGGCGCAGCACGGTCTTCATGCGCGACTTGTCGCGGAAATTGCGCGCCTCCAAGAGGTCCATGCCGCGGATCCGGAAGCGCTCGCGCACCTCCGCCATCGGCTCCTGGAGCTGTTCGAGCACGCCGATCAGGCGCTCGACGCTCCCGGAGAAGTCGCGCGCGATGGCGCGCACCGCCTCGCCGAGCTCCTGGGCGTTCGTCGCGTCGCGCACGCGCTGGAAGAACGCGAGACGCTTGCCCAGGGCGTCGGCGAAGCGCTCGGCCGGGTCCTGGGAGATCACACCCAGGCGCACCCCGGGGAGATCGGCCGCGCCGCGCACGAAGCGCAGCGTCGTCTCCAGGGCGTAGGGAGCCACGAACACGACGTGCATGGGCGAGGGATTCTAGCCAGCGAGTGCGCCTGGATCCTTGGCCTTCCCGCCGCTCTCGGTTCTCATCTCCGGTCCGATGAAGCCCCTGCGGATCCTGATCGTCTCCTCGGAGATCGCACCCTTCGCCAAGACCGGCGGCCTCGCCGACGTGACCGCGGCGCTCGGACGCTACCTGGCGCGCACGGGTCACGACGTGCGGCTCCTCATGCCGCTCTACGAACGGATCCCGGCGAACACGAAGGGGTCGATCTCCTTCTCCCCGCGTCTGACCGGCCTGCGCATGGGCCTTGGGTCGCGCACGTTCCCGTACTCGGTCGGCTCGGCCGCGCTGCCGAAGAGCGAGACCTCGGTGCACTTCCTGGCCTCGAACGAGCTCTACGGCCGGAAGGGGATCTACACCCAGGACCCGGACGAGCCGGTGCGCTTCGCCTTCCTGTCGCGCGCGGCACTCGAGTTCTGCCAGCACCTCGGCTGGGCGCCCGACGTGATCCACGCCAACGACTGGCACACGGGTCTCCTGCCGCTCTACCTGAAGACGCACTTCGCTTGGGACCGGCTCTTCCAGCGCACGCGCACCCTGCTCACGATCCACAACATCGGCTACCAGGGGACCTTCGGCTCCGGCGTCCTGGAGGAGGTCTCGCTGGCGAACGAGCGGAAGCTCGTGCACCAGGACCACCTGCGCGACGGCCACGTGAGCTTCCTCGAGACCGGGATCCTCTACGCGGACGCGCTCACGACGGTCAGCGAGACCTACGCGCGCGAGATCCAGACGAGCGAGTTCGGGATGGGGCTCGAGGGCCCGTTGCGCGCGCGCGCGGACGCCCTGCACGGCATCCTGAACGGCATCGACGACGGCGAATGGAACCCCGAGACGGATCCGTACCTCGAGCGTTCCTACTCGGCCGACGACCTGGCGGGCAAGGAAGCGAACAAGCGCGCCCTGCTCGACGATTTCGAGCTGCCCTACGACGCGGACGTTCCCGTGTTCGGCATCGTCTCGCGGCTCACGGCCCAGAAGGGCTTCGAGCTCCTGCCGGACGTGCTCGCGGTTCTCCTGCGCGAGGCGGACCTGCGGCTCGTCGTGCTCGGCAGCGGCGAAGAGCGACACGAGCAGTACTTCCAGTGGCTGCACGACACGTTCCCGAGCCAGGTCGGGGTCTACCGCGGCCACGACGAGCGCATCGCCCATCGCATCGAAGCGGGCAGCGACCTGTTCCTCATGCCCTCGCGCTACGAGCCCTGCGGACTGAACCAGATGTACAGCCTGCGCTACGGCACCGTGCCCATCGTGCGCCGCACGGGAGGCCTGGCGGACACGGTCGAGCCCTACGATCCCGAGACGGGGCGGGGGACGGGGTTCTTGTTCGACGAGTTCCGCTCCGAGGCGCTGCTCGAGGCGGTCCGCGAGGCGCTCGCCTGCTGGAGCGATCGGTTCACCTGGCAGCGACTCATGCGCAACGGGATGTCGCGCGATTTCTCCTGGGATCGTCAGGGTGAGCGCTACGTCGAGCTGTACCGCGAGCTCCTCGCGGTGTAAGGTGAGCCCGATCCGGTCGGGTCCCGCGCGTACGGCCGCGCGTCACTCGCGCATCGGGGAGGGGCCATGCACGTTCTCTTCGTCGAACCGAGCTTTCCGCGTTACCAACGCCAGTTCGCGCGCGCCCTGCATGCCGTGGGCGCGCGCGTCACCGGCATCGGGGAGTCCCCGCCGGAGGCCCTGGACGGCGAGCTCCACGGCTGGCTCGACCAGTACGAGCGCGTCTCGTCCGTGACGAACGAAGGCGCGCTGTACGAGGCCGTCGAGCGCATCCAGGGCCGCGAATGGGTCGACCGTTTGGAAGCGACGATCGAGGCCCACGTCCTGCCCGTCGCCCGAGTGCGCGAGGCGTGCACGATCCCGGGCACCTCCGAGCGCACGGCTTTCCTGTGCCGCGACAAGCCGGCCATGAAGGAGGCCCTGCGCGAGGCCGGGGTCCCCTGCGCTCGGTCCAGCGGCGCGAGCTCGGCCGACGAGGTGCGCTCGTTCGTCGAACGGACCGGATTCCCCGTGATCCTGAAGCCGCGCAACGCGGCCGGAGCGTCCGGGACGCACAAGGCCGAGAACGCGGACGAGCTCGAGCTCGTGATCAAGGCAACCGGCGTGGGCCAGGGCACTCCCGTGGCCGTCGAGGAGTTCATCGAGGGCCACGAGGGCTTCTACGACACGATCACGATCGAGGGCCAGGTGGTGCACGAGTTCATCTCGCACTACTACCCGAACGTCCTGGAAGCCATGCGCGCGCGCTGGATCTCGCCGCAGATCCTGGTCACGAATCGCGCCAACGCTCCGGGCTACGACGAGGTCAAGGCCCTCGGGAAGAAGGTGATCCAGGCGCTGGGCATCGGGACGAGCGCCACCCACATGGAGTGGTTCTACGGCCCCAAGGGGCTCAAGTTCTCCGAGATCGGTTGCCGGCCTCCGGGGGTGAGCGTGTGGGACCTCTACGGCGCGGGGAACGACCTCGACGTCTACGCCGAATGGGCCAAGGCGATCGTGCACGGACGGACCGAAGGCCGCTGCTCGCGGCGCTTCGCCACCGGGATGATCGCGCTGCGGCCCGAGCGCGACGGCCGGATCGCCGGTTACGAGGGGCTCGAGACGATCCAGAGCAAGTACCGCGAGAACATCATCGACGTCCACTTCCCGCAGCCCGGGTCGACGACGCAGGCGATCGAGGCGGGCTACATGGCGAACGCCTGGATGCGCCTGCGGCATCCCGACTACGACGCCCTGCGCGGGATCCTGGACGAGATCGGCGAGACCGTGCGCGTGCGGACGCGCTGAGGCGCCGACGCCGGGAACCGGTCGGGGATAGACTGGTCCTGGAGAAACTGCGGAAGCACGGATCTCCGGCCGGGAGTCCTTCGTCCATGGAAGGCCTTTCCTCCCCGCGGGAGGAAGCCGAATGCCGATTGCGGGTTCTTGGATCCGGGCCGAGAATCGGCCTCCCCGCAAGACCTTCCACCCCAGCTCCGCCCTCCTCTGATGAAGCGTAACTCCCTCCGGGTCCTCTTCCTCCCCGCGCTCCTCGCCCTTTCGAGCCTGGTCTCCGCTCAGATCGAGCAAGGAGGCACCCCGGCCAGCCTGCGCCGCGCGCTGCGGAGCTCGGTCGCGACGCACACGATGCCCCGCGTCGACGCCCAGACGCTGCTCCTCGAGGACGAGCTCGCCGGCCGAGCGGGCCCCGAGCGCTTCGCCTTCGTCCACACCATCGAGCTCGGGCTCGAGGAACCGGGTACGTGGGAGACGCTCCCGAACGGGGACCGCGTGTGGAGGTTGCGCATCGTTTCCCCGGGCGCGCGCTCGCTGATGCTCGCCTTCAGCCGCTTCCAGGTCCCGGAGGGGGCCGAGCTCTTCGTCTACGACGACGACCGGAGCACCGTGCGCGGGGCCTTCACGTCCTCGAACCAGCTCGCGGACGGACGCTTCGCCATCCAGCCCATCGCCGGCGACGCCGTCACGCTCGAGTACGACGAGCCGGCCGGGGCCGCTTTCCCCGGGGAGCTCCGGCTCAGCGCCGTGCTGCACGACTATCGCGGCATCGTGACCAAGGGCGGCAGCGTCGGGACGTCGGGCGCGTGCAACGTCGACGTCGTCTGCCCCCAGGGCGTGGGTTGGGAGGACCCGGTGCGCTCCGTGGCGCTCGTGATGAACACGAACGGCACGCTGTGCAGCGGATTCCTCGTCAACAACACGCTGAACGACGCCACGCCGTTCTTCGTCTCGGCCGAGCACTGCGGCGACTTCACGTCCTCGGTGTTCCTGTTCAACTGGAAGCGCTCGACGTGCGGGAGCGGCACGCCGGCCGCGATGAACGACACGATCACCGGCTCGAGCCTGATCGTCGTGGACGCGGGGCTCGACGTCCAGCTCGTGCGCCTCTCCTCGCAGCCCCCGCCGAGCTACGGCGTCTTCCTGGCAGGCTGGGACAGGAGCGGGACGAGGCCCACGAACACCGTCGGGATCCATCACCCGATGGGCGACGTGATGAAGATCAGCCTGGACAACAACCAGCCGAACACGCCGAACACGTCCTGGCGCATCGTGCGCTGGGATACCGGCGTCACCGAGCCGGGCTCCTCGGGTTCCCCGCTCTTCGACCCGAACAAGCGCGCGATCGGACAGCTCCGGAACGGCGTCGCGACCTGTGCCAATCCGGTCGACGACTTCTACGGACGCTTCGACGCCGAGTGGGGCGTGCTCGGCCCGTTCCTCGACCCGAACGGTTCGAGCGCGGTCACGCTCGACGGACTCGATCCGGCTCTGCTGCCTCCTACGAGTTTCTCGATCACCGGGATCACTCCTTCGCAGGTCGAGCCGCTGATCCCCGGCACCACCCGCACGGTCAAGCTGCTCGGGACCGGGATCCAGCCCGGCGTCCAGGTCGACTTCGACGGAGCGCCGCTCAGCTCCTTCAACTACGGCTGGTTCTCGAACAGCAGCCTCACGCTCGACATGCCCCAGGCGTGCATCGGGACGCACACCTTCAGCGTGAGCCAGGGCGGCGCGCCCTCCACCGTGGACATCCAGGTCGTCGAGGCCCAGCAGCCGATCCACCAGGCCGGTACGGGCGATCCCGACAACCTCGTGACGAGCGTGAGCGGGATCGACATCACCAATGCCGACACGATCGGGCACACGAACGTCACGCTCTGGTCGGCCTCGAACCTGCCCAGCGTACACCCGCTCGTGACGCTCTCGCTCGGGGCGCAGTTCACCATGCTCAGCCGCTGCAACCTGGTGACGATCCCGTCCTGCGGTTACATCCAGACGCACGTCACGGTCCCCGCGTCGCTCGCCTTCATGACGATCTTCTCGCAGTCCTTCTGCGCCCAGTGCCAGATCCCGACCACGCCGAACGTGATCGAGGTCTCGAACCTCCAGCAGGTCTTCGTCTTCTTCTAGGCGACTCCGGGCCACCCGCACGGGCCGGCTTCCCAGCGGAAGTCGGCCCGCCTCCTCATGGGCGTCGCTAGAATTCGCGGGCGATGTGGCGGAAGGCTGCTGGGCTCATGGTGCTCGCAAGTGCGGCGTGGGGCGCGCAGACCTATCGACCGGGAGAGCGAGGCTGGGCGGCGAACTTCGAGGAGCAGGAGCTGTGGCCCCAGGGGTTCTTCTCTCTGAGGGCCGGAGAGGCGATCCACCCCTGGCTGGGAGCTGGGAGCCTTCCGTTCGGTCTGGTCGCCACGCTCGACGTCCCCGAGAAGGGTGACTACCGATTCCTGGTGGAGATGGCAGGTGGCCGGGTCGAGAGTCCAATCTGGGGAGGGGGCTGGGTCACGCTGGATCGTGGGCCGAACTCGCTCGAGGTCCACCCTCTTCGCGAGGGACCGGGCGACACCCGATTCCGAATCCTCTGGGAGCACAGGCCGACCGCAACGGGAGGCTTTCCTCCTGAACCCATTCCGTTCTCGGTCTTGTTGGAGCCGAGGAACCACTGGCGCTTCCCTTCCCTCGAATGGGACTACGCATCTCGTGTGCTGCTCGAGCGCAAGGGCTGCATCAACTGCCACGCGGCGAGCGCGGCGGAGGTCCGCGCAGTGGCGAAGCGCCCCGGGCCCGATCTTTCGCGCGCCGGGGCGCGGCTCTCGGCGTCCTGGATGAGGCGCTGGATCGCCGATCCGGGCGCGGTGAGAGCCGGCGCGGACATGCCCGGGCTGTTCCGCGCCGGAGAAGAGCGTGACGTCGAGGCCGTCGTGCACTTCCTGGCGAGCCTGCGCGACGAGGGAACACACGCGAGTGTCGAAGCACCCGCGAGCGAGGACGACGTCCGCGCCGGCCGGCGCCTTTACCACACGATCGGCTGCGTCGCCTGCCACGGTGCGCTCGCCTCCACGAACGAGATCCTCGGAGAGGAGTACATCTCCGACGAGGTGCCCGCGGTCGAGGTGCGCGCCCCCTTCGGCGACCTCGCGCACAAGTGGGCGCCGGGCGAGCTCGCCCGCTTCCTGCGCGAGCCGCGCTCCGTGCATCGCGACGGGCGCATGCCGTCCTTCGACCTCACCGAGGACGAGGCGCGGCGCATCGCGGCTTACCTGGTCTCGGTCTGGGGCGTCTGGGAAGGCCCGCTCGAGGTTGATGCCGAGCTCGCCGGGGAGGGCCGCAAGGTCTTCGTCGAACGCAAGTGTTCGGCCTGCCACGAGCTTGCGGACCTGCCTCCCGGGAGGAAGGCGAAGCCCCTCGCCGCGCTCTCGCTCGCGGGTCCTTGCTCGTTCACCGCGTCGCCCGTCGACCACCTGAAGGATGCGGTCGCCATGGTGCGACGCTCGACAGGCGCCCCCGCTCCGCTCGACGAGGCGCGGCGCGCGATCGAGCGCCTAAACTGCCTCGCGTGTCACACGATGAACGGCGCCGGCGGCCTCGCGGAGGAGCTGCGGCCCTATTTCATCCCCGCCGACGAGCGCACGGACCTCGGCGACGAGGGGCGCCTCCCGCCCGATCTCACCGGCGTCGGCTGGAAGCTGACGACGAGCTGGCTGCGCCAGGTGCTCGTCGGACACGGCCGCGCGCGGCCCTATCTCTCCGTGCGCATGCCGAGCTACGGCGAGGAGCACGTCGGCGCGCTCGCCGATGCGCTCGCGCGCCTGGAGGGGATCGAGCCGGACACCGACGTGGAGGAGCCCGTCGCGACGGACGAGCTCGTGCTCGCCGGGCGCGAGCTCATGGGCCGCGAGGCGCTCGGCTGCATGGCCTGCCACGTCTTCGCGGATCGCCCGCCGACCGGGTCTCCGGGACCGGCGATCACGCAGTTCGGCGAGAGGTTGCGCTTCGAATTCGCGCGCGCCTTCCTGATGAACCCGCAGCGCTTCAAGCCCGGCGGCCGCATGCCCGACTTCGGCACGGGGGCGAAGAGCTCGGTCGCGGGCATCCTCGACGGCGACATGCTGCGGCAGATCGAAGCCATGTGGGCCTACTTCTCCCTCGGCGAGGCGATGCCGGCGCCCGAGGGCGTCGAAGCCGGCGCGAGCTACCGCCTGGGCGTCGGTGAGCGGCCGATCGTGATGCGCGCTTTCCTGCCGAGCGCGGGCACGCGCGGGATCGCGGTGGGGCTCCCGGTCGGGATCCACTACAGCTTCGACGCGGCGTCGGCGAGACTCGTCGAGGCGTGGCGCGGCGACTTCCTCGACCTCGCCGGTTCCTGGGCCGGCCGCGGCGGGAACGAGCTCGGCGGGCGCGGCTCGGTGTTGTGGGCGGCGCCGGAGGGTCCGCCGTTCCGGGTGCGGATCGGCGCGGAGCCGGTCCCGGACTTCGAGCACGACGCGAGCGCGGGCGAGGCGGCGGGCTTCGACTTCCGCGGGTACCGGCTCGACGGCGCGGGCGAGCCGACCTTCCTCTATGAGGCGCGCGGGCTCCCGGTCGAGGAGCGCCTCGCGCTCCGCCTTTCGCCCGCGGTGAGCCTGACGCGTTCGTTCCGCGTCGAGCTCCCCGGGGAAGCGACCTCCTTCTGGTTCCACGCCCCGCGACCCTCCGTCTGCCGCTGGAGGATCGCTGGGGGCGCCTGGCAGCCCGCTCCGGACGTGGGCGGGCCCGCCGGCGATGCCTGGTTCGAGGCGGACGCGCGGCGCGGAGCCGAGGTGCTCGAATGCGAGATCGAGATCACGCCCTGATCGCCGGCCTCTTCCTGCTCGCCGCCGCGCTCCCCGCCGCCGCGCGCCAGGAGCTCGTCCAAGGAAAGCCCTACGAGAAGCTCGCGACGCGCGAGGCGACGCTCGCGCGCATGCGGAAGCTCCTGCAGCCCGAGGAGGCGGTGTGGGGCGTCTGGTACCTGCTCTCGCCCTTTCCCTACGCGGGCCACGAGAAGAACGACCTCGCGACGGCGCTCGCGCCGGAAGCGGAGCTCCTCGGCCTGCGCGCGAACGGCCCCGGCCCCGACCTCGAGGCGGTGTACGAGGGCAAGAACGCGGTCGAGGCGCGCTGGCGCGCGCTCGGGGACGTCGCGGGGCGCCTGGTCGATCTCGGGGACCACGAACGGCCCGAGCTCGACGACTTCGCGGTGGGCTACCTCTACACGACGGTCTCGACCGAGACCGAGCGGACCCTCGAGGTCGACTGCGGGAGCGACGACGGGATGCGCTGCTGGCTCGGCGGGAAGCTCCTCGTCGATCACGACGTCCCGCGCGGGCTCGATCCGACCGACGAGCACCTCGTCCTGCGCCTCGAGCGCGGCACGAATCCGCTGGTCTTCAAGATCGCCGAGGGCGTCGGGGACTGGTCGTTCCAGATCCTGACGCGCAAGGCGCTCCCGCCGCGTGCCGAGGTCGAGCTCGAGTACCTGCTCGATCGCGACTTCCCCCCGAGCGCGGAGCGCGCGCACTACCGGCTCCTGACGCTGCCCGTGCCGCCCGAGATCGTGCTCGAGGTCGGCGGCCTCGACTTCTTCTCCGACGGGACGCCGGTCGTCGCGACGCGCCGCGGCGACGTGTTCCGCGTGCAGGGCGCCTACGCCGAGCCACCGCTCGACGCGCGCTTCGAGCCCTTCGCGAGCGGGCTGCACGAGCCCCTGGGCCTCGCGGTGCGCCGGGAGGCGGAGGGCGAGGCCGTCTTCGTCGCGCAGCGCCCCGAGCTCACGCGCCTCGTCGACGAGGACGGCGACGGGCGCGCCGACCTCTACGAGTGCTTCTCCGACGGCTGGGGCGTGTCGGGCAACTACCACGAGTTCGCCTTCGGGCCGAAGCTCGACCGCGACGGCAACGCGTGGGTGACGCTCAACGTCGGCTTCTGCGGCGGACTCGGGAAGTCGATCGCGCCCTGGCGCGGCTGGGCGCTGAAGATCACGCCAGAGCGCGAGGTCGTGCCCGTGTGCTGCGGGCTGCGCTCGCCCAACGGGATCGGCTTCCTGCCGGACGGGACGGCGTTCTACCTCGACAACCAGGGCGACTACGTCGCCACGAATCGCCTGTCGGAGCTCGCGCCGGGATCCTGGCACGGGCATCCGTCGAGCTTGCGCTGGCGCGGAGACGAGATCGATCCCGGCACGCGGCCCGCGCGCCAGCCGCCCGCGGTGTGGTTCCCGTACCGCAAGATGGGGCAGTCGACGGCGGACCTCGCGCTGGACGAGACCGGCGGCACGTTCGGACCTTTCGCGGGCCAGTTCTTCGTCGGAGACCAGACGCTCGCGACCGTCATGCGCGTCTCCCTCGAGCGCGTGAACGGACACTACCAGGGCGCCTGCTTCCCGTTCTTCGCGGGACTCTCGTGCGGCGCGAACCGGCTCGCCTTCGCCCCCGACGGCTCGCTCTTCGTGGGCGAGACCGACCGCGGCTGGACCTCGATCGGCGGCAAGCCCTACGGGTTGCAGCGCCTCGTCTACACCGGGAAGCCGCCGTTCGAGATCCTCGCCATGCGCGCGCGGGAGGACGGCTTCGAGCTCGAGTTCACCGCGGACGTGGATCCCAGGGCGGCCGCGGATCCGGCCTCGTACGAGCTCCAGAGCTTCACCTACGAGTATCACGCCGACTACGGCGCGCCGGAGGAGGGTACGCGCGCGGAGCCCATCGTCTCGGCGCGCCTCGTCGATCCGCGGCGCGTCCGGCTCGTCACGCGGGAGCTGCGCGCCGGCCATGTCCAGGAGCTGCACGCGGAGGGCGTGCGTTCCGCAACGGGGGCCGCGCTCCTGCACCCGGAGGCCTACTACACGCTGGTCGAGGTCCCCGGGCGGGCAAGAGAGCAAGGAGAGCATGCGCGGCAGCGCGTGCTCTTCTTGACCCACTCCGCCGGCTTCGTGCACGACGTGGTGAAGCGCCCCGATCCCTTCGTGCTCTCGCTCGCCGAGGAGCGCTTGACGGAAGCCGCCCGCGGCCGGTTCGAGGTGGTCGCCACGCAGGACTGCGGCGAGATCACCGCGTCGAAGCTCGCGCGCTTCGACGCCGTGGTCTTCTATACCACGGGCGAGCTACCGCTCCCTCCCGGCGGCAAGGAGGCGCTCGTCGACTGGGTCGCGCAGGGCGGCGCCTTCGTCGGCATCCACTGCGCCAGCGACACCTTCTACGAGTTCCCGCCGTACCAGGCCATGCTCGGCGGAGTCTTCGACGGGCATCCCTGGCACCAGGAGATCGCCGCGCGCGTCGAGGATCCCGCCCATCCGGCGACGAAGCACCTCGGCGCGTCCTTCCGGATCACGGACGAGATCTACCAGTTCCGCGGCTTCCGCCGCGAGTCGCTGCGCGTCTTGCTCTCTCTCGACACGACCTCGGTCGACGCCACGCTCGGGAAGCGCGCGGACGGCGACTACGCCGTCGCGTGGACGCGCGACTTCGGCGAGGGCCGCGTCTTCTACACCGCGCTCGGTCATCGTCCGGAGGTGTGGCGCGACCGGCGCTTCCTCGACCACCTCTTGAACGGGATCGCCTGGACGATCGACGGACCGGATCTCCCGGCGCGGACGCCGGCAGGGGCGACCGTGCTCTTCGACGGCTCGAGCCTGGACGGTTGGAAGCACCGCAACGGGACCGAGAAGGGCGCCTGGAAGCTCGTGGGCGACGGATCGATGGAGGTCGTGCCCGAGACGAGCGATCTCGTCAGCCGCTTCGAGTTCGGCGACGCCCTCCTGCACGTCGAGTTCCTGACGCCCGCGATTCCCGATGCATCCGGCCAGGCGCGCGGCAACAGCGGCGTCTACGTGCAGGGGCGCTACGAGGTGCAGGTGCTCGATTCGTACGGCCTCGAGAGTCAGCTCGGCGACTGCGCCGCGATCTACGGCAAGAAGGCGCCCGACGTGAACGCCTGCCGGCCGCCGGAGCGCTGGCAGAGCTACGACATCCTGTTCACCGCGCCGCGCTTGGATGCCTCCGGAGCCAAGGCCGCGAACGCGCGCATGACCGTCTGGCACAACGGGCGTCTCGTCCACGAAGACGTGGAGGTCGACGGGCCCACGGGCGGCGCCGTGGACGAGGCCGAGGCCGCACGCGGTCCGCTGCTCCTGCAGGACCACGGCAATCCCGTGCGCTACCGCAACGTGTGGATCGTGCCGCGCTGAAGTACACTGGGCCTTCCGGGCCGCACAGAGAAAGGGTGATTCGGATGAAGGACGCCGCCGTCGTCGACCTCTTGAACAGGATCATGGAGATGGAGCTCGCCGGAGTCGTGCGCTACACGCACTACTCGCTCATGGTCTACGGCTACGGCCGCATCCCGATCGTCTCCTGGCTGCGCGGAGAGGCACAGACGTCCTTGCAGCACGCCGAGGCCGCGGGCGAGCTCGTCACGCACCTCGGCGCCCATCCCTCGCTCGCGATCGGACCCCTGCTCGAGACCCACAAGCACGAGATCGGCGACATCCTGCGCGAGTCGATGGAGCACGAGTCGAAGAGCCTCGCGCTCTACCGCGAGCTCTCCTCGCTCGTGCAAGGCGAGTCGGTGATGCTCGAGGAGTACGCGCGCAAGATGATCTTCGAGGAGGAGCAGCACCTGGGCGAGGTCGACAAGATGCTGCGCCAGCCGGGCGACATCCATTCCGTCGCGGGTACCGAGCCGAGCGCGATCGTGCCCAAGCGCAAGGCGCGCTGAGCGACTCCGCCGCGGGGGCTCCGCCGCGGAGCGCGGGCGTTCACGGCAGCTTGCGCACCTTGCGCGAGGGCAAGCTGACGATCTCGCTCACGCGGCAGGAGGCCGGCGTGTTCGGGAGGTCGAACGAGCTCCGCCGGCGGAAGTACGGATCCTGCGGGTCGAAGTTCACGGGGTCCTTGGGCTCGCCGACCAACTCGAGCGAGAGCTGCACCTCGTCGCCCGCCCTGGCGTCGGGCAGGTTGAAGCGCAGGAAGCTCCGGCCGTCCGGGCCGCTGATCGAGCCCACCACGAAGGGGCCGAAGCCGCCGAACCCGCCGTAGAGCTGGTTCTTGGAGAGCTCGGTCCGGATCGTGGTGGCCGGGAGGGCGCCGTTCACGAAGAGGTCGTCCTCCACCTGGCCGTTGACGAGCACGCGCACGACGGCCACCTGATTCGCGAGCGGGGAGGGGGCATCCAGCTTGCGGTCCTCGATCGTGGCGGTGAAGGTGAGATCGTAGCCATTCGGGACGGGCACGACCGAGACGAGCGGCATGTCCCGCACGACGGTCTCGAGCTCGACGGGATTCGGGACGCCGGTCTGGAGCGCGTGCACGAAGGGCAGCGTCTCGATCGTCGGCAGCGGGACTTGCGCCTGGTTCCCGAACTCGTCGGTCACGGTGATCGTCCCGCCGTAGATGCGACGGATCCCGGCGATCGCGTTGGACGGTTCGAGGTCGCGCAGGGCGACCTCCCAGAGCGTCTTCCACTCGTCCGTTTCCTCGAATGAGCCCGCATCGCCGAGGTTCGAGCCATAGGACACCTGCACGTGGGTGGGCACGTCGGTCTCCACGATCAGCTTGGCGACGCGCGCCGTGTGGAACATCTCGCGCACGCTCTCGATCACGGGCGCCTGGCTCGAGTTCGGCAGGTCGGCCAGGTCGTTGGGGTCGCTCCCGTGGGCGACCTCGGTGCCGTCGAGGAAGCCGTCGTCATCCGTGTCGGGATCGCGCGGGTCGGTCCCGAGCTCGAGCTCGTCACGCTGCAGGAGCTGGTCGTTGTCGGCGTCGATGCCGAAGCGCCGGCCCATGCCGACCGGCAGACCGACGAAGAGGTTAGCTCCCGTGCCGCTCCGGGCCTGCTGGAAGAAGAAGGCGAGATCCCGCGCGAGGAGGTCGGCGTCCTCGGGCAGGAAGAGCTCGGAGCCGCGATCCCAGGCCCAGCGCAGGGCTTCCGGACCCGCTCCGAGGTCGACCGTGCCGGAGACCGCGATGTCGCAGTTGCGCTGGCGCGCCTGCTCCACCAGGAAGAAAACCAGGGAGCTCGTGCCCAGGCTCGCCGGCGAAACGAGCGCGGCCCGGTGCACGGCCGGGGCGAGGCCCTGGTCGATCTGGTGCATGAAGAAGGCCTCGTCCTCGCGGTCCTCGAGCGAGAGGGTGAAGCCGGGATCGACGTTGAACTCGAAGACGCCGTTGGAGAGGCCGGCGTGCGAGGGGCCCGCGCCGAGGGGCGGCCGCGTTTCCGCCGGTTGCCCCTGGAGCTGCACGGTCACGCGCGTCTTCTGCTCCTTGCGCCACAGACCGTTGTAGGCCGTGCACGTGTAGACGTTGCGATGACCGGTGTCGAGCAGGCCGGCCGGCAGGAAGTCGTTGTCCGTTCCCGTCGGGAGCGTGTGGCAGTCCTGGCACGAGCCCGTTCCGAACGAGGGCTTGGTGAAGTAGACGTCCTGGCCGTTCGTGGCCGAGGTGCCGGCGTGCGTCGCGAAACGGAACTGCGTGATCTCCCGGTCGTCGGTCACGACGCGGCGCGGATGCTCGAACGGGTTGGCGGGGTTCTGCAGCCCGAAGACGAAGCGCTGGAAGCGGTCGAACTCCTCGGAGGTGAGCTGCGTCCCTCCGAGCAGTCCGGAGAAGTCCGCGTTGAAGTCGCTGAATTCGCGCTCGCCGCGCCAGTGATAGGGCCCGGTGAACTCGATGCCCTTGAGGGTCCGGGTGTACATCACGCCCTTGTCGTCGACGGGCGTGTCGGAGAGGTTCCACACCAGGTTGTCGTTCATGCCCTCGACGTGGCAGCTCTCACAGGCGAGGTTCCGTTGGAGCGAGCGCCGGCCGTCGTAGAAGATCGCTCGCCCCTCCTTGCGTTCGGGCGAGGTGGGGTCGTACCCGACGTCCAGGTTCGCCACCACCGGCAGGCCGGGCAGTGCGACCGCGCGCACCTCGATCGTGTTCGTGCCCCAGCAGTACGTCAGCACGAGCTGGCGCGTCTCGTCGTACAGGATCCCGCGCGGGAGCGAGCCCTGGGGCAGGTCCCAGGTCGCGACCGCGGCGCCCGTGGGCGAGAGCACGGTCACGTCGTCGGTCAGCGTGCCCACGATCAACCCGTAGCCGTCCGGGGTGAAGGCGAGCGCGAAGGGCTTGCCGATCGGTTCGGAGGGCACGTCGTCGAGCGAGACGACCGCGTGCTGCGTGGCGGGAGGCGCGCCCGGCACGGGCAGGTCCACCAGGGTCAGACGGTTCGCGCCGAAGAGCCCGCGCACCTTGGGAGCGGAGTTCAACGCCGGGTCGGCGTTGAACGACTGCGTGTTCAGGACCCAGAGCTTCCCGCTCACGGGGTTGATCCCGTGGGCGAAGAGCATCGTGCCCACGCCGCGCGCGGCCACCTCGACCGAACCGGAGTTCGGCTTGACGCCGGGAACCAGGCGGAAGACGTCCTCGTCGGGAAGCCCGATCTGCGCGACCATCGGATCGCTCATGTCGAGCACGGTCCCTTCCGGGTCCGACTGGGGGACCCCGGCGACCTGGCTCCGCGCGGGCATGCTGTTGTTCCCCGAGAGGAGCGGCGTCACGAGCACGTTGCCGAGCCCGTCGGAGGAGAGGAACAGGAGGTGGCGCGTGGTCTCGATGTCGAAGGTGTCGAAGATCCGTCCTGACAGGAGGTCGATCTCGACCACGAGGTCCTGGGCGGAGCAGGCGACGAACAGGTGGTTCCCGGAGACGAGCGAACCGCCCGGCTCGGCCGGCAGCTCGAGATATCCGAGGAGCGCGCCGCTGGCGGGATCGAGGCGCGAGAGGCCGCGCGTCCCGCGCGTCACGACCAGGAGCTCGTGGTGTCCGTCGACCGGGGAAACCCAGTACTCGATCGAGACGGGGTTCCAGGGGACCCCGTAGACCTCGTCGGGCGCTGCCGAGAAGTTCGTGTAGCCGGCGACCTCCGATCCGTGGGTGTTCACGGCCCAGAGCGTCAGGCGATCGGGGGAGAAGACCATCGGCTCGACCGGATAGGCGAGCAGGTCGACGTCGTCGCCTTCCACGTTGTCGAGCACCCGGAAGGGCGCTTCCTTCTCGACCGCGACCTGGGCGCCCTTCGGCGGCTTCCCGCCGGTCGGACGCGTCTTCTGGGGAAGCGATTTCGCGTCGGCCGCTGACGCGAGCAGCACGAGCAAGAGGGCGAACTCCGAGCGAAAGCGCTTCCGAGTGGTCATGTCTGGAGCCTGGACGAACCTGCCTGGAACCCGGGACCCGCCGCCCCTGCGCTCGCGGCGCAGCGAGGACCGGCCTCCCGAGGTGAAGCATAGAACGAAAAACGACTCCGGGAGGTTCCGCCCCGGTGGAGGATCTTTCCGCCCCGGTGGAGGGGAGCCGCGGCCGGCGATCTCAGGGGGCGAGCGGCTCGACGAACAGGTTCCGGAACTCGACCGTCGTCGCGGCCTCCACGTGTTCCGATCCGTGGTGCTGGAGCCCGATGAAGCCCGTCTGCGCGCGCCTCGCGAAGGGCTCGCCGCTCTCCGGCTGGAGCGCGAACGTGTCCACGTCGTAGAGCGTGCGGCCGTTCAGGGCCACAGCGAGGCGGCTGCCCTGGTAGAGGATCTCGTAGGTGTTCCACTCGCCGAGCGGCTTCAACGCAGAGCGATCGCGCGGCGGCACCGAGCCGTACAGGCTCCCGGTGAACTGCCAAGGCTTCAGGGTGGTGCCGCTGACGCGCTCCCAGTCGAAGTCGTCCAGGATCTGGATCTCGCAGCCGGAGAAGGCCGGGTTCGGTCCGTCGCGCGCCGCGCGCAGGAAGACGCCGCTGTTCGCCATGCGTGCGAGCTTGAAGTCGAGGCGCAGGCGGAAGTCGCGGAAGTCTTCCTCGGTCTGGAGCTCGCCGCCTGTGCCGCGGGGAGCGCGCGCGAGGAAGGCGAGCACGCCGTCGCGCGGTGCGCAGTTGCCCTCGGCCACGGAGACCTTCCAGCCCGCCAGCGATTCCCCGTCGAACAGCGAGCGCCATCCGGCCTGGGCGGCTTCCTTCGTCGGTGCGAGGAGCCCCGGTCGCGCCGGGTCGGCGGGCTCGAAGAGTCCCTCGCCGAACACGGGGAGCTCGCGCACGCGCACGTTCCGGAAGTGCACCACGCCGCGGTCGCTTCCGCCGCCGTGGACCTGGAGCCCGATCAAGCCGGAGGGGGCGTAGCCTCCGCCGCCTTGCATCTCGTGGTCGGTGATCGTGGTACCGTTCAAGGTGCAGACGAGATGCATGTCGAAGCCCGTGCAACGCACCTCGACCTCGTTCCAGTCGTCGCGGCGGAAGAACTCCTTCCCGGTCTCGCAATGGGCGAGGAACTCGTCCGAGTAGACCGCGCCGATCTCCCCGTCCGGATGGTGGTCGAGCGTGATCTGCGCGCCGCGCGCGTCCGGGGCCATGCGCACGAAGAGGCCCGAGTCGAAGGGGAAGTCCATCTTCACCTCGAGGCGCAAGACGAAGCTCGTGTAGGGGCGCTCCGTGTAGAGCAGGCCGCCCTCGCCGTGCCCGTTCGGGCGACCGACGATGCAACCCTCCTCGACGCTCCACTCCGCATTGCCGTCGTGGCGTCCGCCGCGCGTCACCCAGCCCGCGAGGCTCTTACCGTCGAAGAGCGAGACGAATCCCTCCTCCGCGGACTGGCCCGCGGCGTTCGCGCTCGTGAGCGCCAGGAAGAGGAGCCATCGGATTCGTTTGGAGAGCATGCGGAGTCTCCTCGGGAGCGCCCACGATAGCGAACGCGCGCGGGAGGGGGGAGTCTCTGGAAGCGAGGAGTCCAGGGCCGACCGCGCGCGGTTAGACTCCCGCTCCCCAGGCCTCGCGCAGGACTCCCATGAACGATCTCGACCGTCGCCAGCTCCTCGGACTCACCGGCTCGCTGTGCCTCGCTCCGGGCGTGGCGGGTCGTTTCGTTGCACCTGCTCCGGTCCGGGGCGCGCGGGTGAAGCTCGAGAAGTCGCTCGGGATCGGCATGATCGCCGAGGGAGCGTCCCTCGCCGACAAGTTCCTGATCGCGGCCGAGATCGGTTTCGACGGCGTCGAGCTCTATTCGCCGGCCGACTTCACGACCGAGGAGGTCCTCGCGGCGAAGGAGAAGAGCGGACTCGAGGTCTCGAACGTCATCGATTCCGTGCACTGGGAGACGACGCTCGGCGATCCCGATCCCGCGGTGCGCGCGCGCGGTCGCGCCGGGCTCGAGATGGCGCTCTCCGACTGCAAGGCCTGGGGCGGTTCGAGCGTGTTGCTCGTGCCGGCGGTGGTGAACCAGGGGATCGCCTACGACCAGGCCTACGCGTGCTCGCAGGCGGAGATCCGGCGCGTGCTGCCGCTGGCGGAGGAACTCGGCGTCCCGATCGCGATCGAGAACGTGTGGAACCACTTCCTGCTCTCGCCGCTCGAGGCGGCGCGCTACGTCGACGAGCTCGCGAGCGCGCGCGTCGGCTGGCACATGGACGTCGGGAACGTCGTGAACTACGGCTGGCCCGAGCAGTGGATCCGCGTGCTCGGCCGGCGCATCCTGTGCCTGCACGTCAAGGAGTTCAGCCGCAAGAAGCGCGACGACGAGGGCCTGTGGAAGGGCTTCGACGTCGAGCTCGGCGAGGGCGATTGCGACTGGCCGGCGGTGACGCAGGCGCTGGCGGAGATCGGCTACTCGGGCTGGGCCGTGGCCGAGGTCGGCGGAGGGGATCGCGCGCGACTGCGCGACGTCCACGCGCGCATGCAGCGCATCCTCGGCGGTTGAAGGCCTTTGCACGGCGCGGGTCGCGGAGGCGGCTCCTCGGGAGCAACCGGAGCTCGGGCGGGGTGGGAGGCGACGAGGCAGAGCAGACCTAACGGCCGGCAGGCGGTGGTCGGCGCGGGACGGAGTAGGCTATCGCCAATGCTTCGAGCAACGTCGGAGCTCGGACTGGCGGTCGTGCTCCTCGGCTGCGCGCCCGTCGCTCGGGATCGGCGGGAGGCGGGGGCCGTGTCACCGGCGGTCGCGCCGGCGGTCGCGCCGCGCGCGGGACCGTATTCGCCGGACCCGGACCACCCGTGGAACCGAGTCCATGGCGCGCTCTTCCTTCGCACCGATGCGCACGGCGGCGAGTACGGGCTCGAAGAGCTCGACCCGCTGCTCTGGTCCGGGAGCACGTACCTGCTGCGGAGCCCCCGGCACGAGGAGGCCGTGCGGGCGCTCGAGGAGTTCTTCGAATCCCGGGCCGAGGAGCGGATCGAGGATCCTCTCCGGCGCGCCGTCTTCCAGCGCGATCTGTGGGCCGTCTTCGATTGGCTGGCGGAGGATCGTCTCGTGCTGGGAGAGGAGAAATTCGGCGCGGAGCGCGAGGCGCGGACGAGGCTCGCGGCCCTGCTTGCGCGGGTGATCGGGCGCGTGGCACTGTCCCGGGAGCAGATTCGCGCGCTCCCGGACAACTATGCGGCCGCCGCCGCGTCGGGGAGATACCCGGCCGAGCCGGGCGAGCTCGGCGCGGAAGGTCCCTTCCTGCCGCCCGACCTGTTTGCGCCCGAGGGACCTTGGTCGTGCCTTCGATCGGATGACCCGTTGCTGTTCGACGCGCCGCTGGCGCGCACGCACGCGCAGCACTTCGACGGCCGATCGATCTTCTCGGTGCATCTCCGGTTGCCCGGCGGCCGCGCGGAGACGCTCGACTACCTCGAGCGCTTGCGCGAGTTCTCCGCGCCGCGGGTCGAGTGGGAAGCTCCGGAGGGCTTCATTCCGGGTCTTGCCGGGCCGGTTCTCGTCCTCAACCCAAGGACGCCGCAGCTCCCGGCGGGGTCGGCGGTCGCGCTCGTGCGCCGGATGCTGCTCGTCGATCGAGACGGGGACCTCGTGCCATCCGCGCTGGTCGAGAGCGTCCAGATCCGCCTCTTCCGCGGCTTCGGCGAGCCGCCCCAGATCGGAGAGATCCTCGAAGAGGACCCAAGGCCGTTCCAGCGGATGGTCGAGCTCGAGCTCGACCGCGAGCGCCTCTTCCGCGGGGAAGCCGGCGGGGTGCGGGCCGTGGAGGCCGACGAGAGGGGCTTCCTGATCTTCCTCTCCCACGGATGGGATCCTTTCGACCGGCCCGCCGGGAGCGAGGGGATCGTGGGACCCGAGCAACTCCGCTCGCGCCGCTTCGAGCAGTGCAATCAGTGCCACGGCGCGCCGGGGATCTTCTCCATGCCGAGCTACACCCGGATCAACACGGGGGCTCAGACGCACTTCGCCGTTCCGGCGTTTGCCCCGCCCGCGAAGCTCGCGCCGGCCGACCTGGCGCACGGCGACGAGGCGGCGCGCCACTTCAAATCGCGCCGTTTCGAGTGGGGGCTCCTCCTGGGGCTGCTGGCCGCGTCGGGCGATCCTCATCGCGGAGGCTGACGCCGGGGCCTCGCGGGAGCAACCGGGACCCAAAGCGCGACGGCGAGGGCCTGTGGAAGGGCTTCGACGTCGAGCTCGGCGAGGGCGGGCCCTGGCGGCGTAGAATCGCCGGGGACGGGGACCCCGCATGCTGCGCATTCCCAAGGACCTCTCCGATCCGAAGCTCTACGTCAACCGCGAGCTCTCTCAGCTAGCGTTCAACCGGCGCGTGCTCGAGCAGGCGAAGGACCCCGGAATCCCGCTGCTCGAGCGGCTGCGCTTCCTGACGATCTCGAGCTCGAACCTGGACGAGTTCTTCGAGATCCGCGCCGCCGGCTTGAAGCAGCAGATCGCCTACGGGATCGAGCAGATCGGCCCCGACGGGCTCTCCGCCGAGGAGACGCTGCGGCGCGTGGGGGAGACCGCCCACGCGCTGGTCGCCGAGCAGTACCGCCTGCTGAACCAGGAGCTCCTGCCGGCGCTGGCGCGCGAGGAGATCCTGCTCCTGCGTAGAGCGGACTGGACCGAGAAGCAGCGGCGCTGGATGCGGCGTTTCTTCAGCGCCGAGGTGCTGCCGGTCCTGACGCCGATGGGGATCGATCCCGCGCACCCCTTCCCGCGCGTGCTCAACAAGGGGCTCAGCTTCCTGATCACGCTGGAGGGCACCGACGCCTTCGGGCGCGACAGCGGCGTCGCGGTGGTCCAGGTGCCGCGCTCGCTCCCGCGCCTGATCCGCCTGCCCGAGACCCTGGAATCGGGGAAGCACGCGTTCGTGATGCTCTCCTCGATCATCCACGGGCAGGTCGGCGAGCTCTTCCCCGGCATGCAGGTCTCGGACTGCTACCAGTTCCGCGTCACGCGCAACAGCGATCTGTGGGTGGACGAGGAAGACGTCGACAACCTCCTGCAGGCGGTCAAGGGCGAGCTCCCGGGCCGCAAGTACGGCGACGCCGTGCGGCTCGAGGTGGCGCAGGCCTGCAGCGAGGAGATGACGCGCATGCTGCTGCGCAACGTCGGGCTCGGCGCGGAGGACCTCTATCGCGTCGACGGCCCGGTGAACCTGAATCGCCTGGCGGCGATCTACGAGGGCGTGCAGCGCCCGGACCTGAAGTACGCGTCCTTCGTCCCGGGGGTGCGCAAGCGCCTGCGCGCCAAGGACCTGTTCGAGGTCATCCGCAAGGGCGACGTGGTCCTGCACCACCCCTTCGAGTCCTTCGCGCCCGTGGTGCAGCTCCTGCAGCAGGCCGCGGCGGATCCGCACATGCTGGCGATCAAGATCACCGTCTATCGCACGGACGCCGATTCGCCGCTCGTCGCCGCGCTGCTCGACGCGGCGATCGCGGGCAAGGAAGTGACCGCGGTGATCGAGCTGCGCGCGCGCTTCGACGAGGCGGCGAACATCGACATCGCCACGCGTCTGCAGGAGGCCGGCGCCAACGTCGTGTACGGCGTGGTGGGCTACAAGGCGCACGCGAAGATGATCCTGATCGTGCGCCGTGAAGGCCGGCGGCTGCGGCGCTACGTGCACCTCGGCACCGGGAACTACCACACGGGCACGGCGCGGGCCTACACGGACATCGGGTTCCTGACCTGCTCGAGCGAGATCGCGCAGGACGTGCACAAGGTCTTCCAGGACCTGACCGGGCTCGGCAAGGCGGGCCGGCTCCATGAGCTCCTGCAATCGCCCTTCACCCTGCGCAAGCACCTGCTCGAGCGGATCGAGCACGAGACGCGCGAGGCCGAGCAGGGCAAGTCGGCGCGCATCGTGGCGCGCATGAACGCGCTCTCCGAGCCCGGCATCATCCGCTCGCTCTATCGCGCCTCGCAGGCCGGCGTCACGATCGACCTCGTCGTGCGCGGGATCTGCTGCCTGCGGCCGGGCGTGCCCGGCGTGTCGGAGAACATCAGCGTGCGCTCGATCGTCGGGCGCTTCCTGGAGCACTCGCGCGTGTTCTGGTTCCACAACGGGGGCGAGGGCGTGCTCTACGCCTCGAGCGCCGACTGGATGGCGCGCAACCTCTTCAGCCGCGTCGAGATCGCCTTCCCGATCCGCGAGGCGCGCCTGCGCGAGCGGGTCTTCGAGGAGTGCCTCGAGCTCGAGCTCGCCGACAACGTGCAGTCATGGCTGCTCCAGAGCGACGGCACCTACGTGCGCGCCAGACCCGGGAAGCGCAAGGCGATCGCGAGCCAGACGATCCTCTTGCAGATCCTGAGCGAGGATTCCGGCGACTCGATCCTGCCGCTCGCCTTCCCGGTCCGCACCGTCGAGCGCCGGCGCCAGGAGGAGCGCCAGGACGCCGCTCCGGAGACGGCGCAGGAGGAGTCGCCCGAGGAGGGGGCCGCCGGGGAAGCGCCCGCCGACCTCGGCCAGCCCACCGAAGAGGACGCACCGCCGCGGCGCGCGGCGCGCGGCTGACCTCAGTCCGTCCCGGGCAGGGCTTCCAGGAGGCGCGGAACGACGAGCCAGACGAGGACGCCGCTCTGCGGAGTCACTTCACGCCAGCGCGAGAGCCCGAAGTCGATCCGCGCCAGCGCGCCGGTGGGGAAGGCGGGCGGATTGCCGCCAGCGAGCAGGGCGACGAGGCTCGAGAGCGAGGGCTCGTGCCCGACGAGGAGCAGTCGTTCTGGGGACGATTCGACCGCGCGGATGCGCTCGAGCAGCTTCTCCGGCGTGGCCCCGTAGATCTCGCGCGACCCTTCGAGCTCCGTCTTCCAGCCGCCGGCCTCGGCTGCGAGCTCGGCCGTCTCGCTCGCGCGCAGCGCGGAGGAGGCGAGCACGAGCTCGGGCTGCTCGCCGATCCGCGACAGGAACTGGCCGACCTGCTTCGCCGCCGCGCGCCCGCGCTTCTTCAGGGGACGTGCGTGGTCGCCGCCGCGAGGAGAATCGAGCTCGGCCTTGCCGTGGCGCAGGACGTAGAGCGAGAGGGTCATGCGAGTCGCGGACATCCTACTTGGAACGGGTCCGTTCCTCCGTCGACTGTCCAGGAGGTTGTCGCACGAAAACCCACGCTCGACCCGGAGTTCTTGCCCATGTACCGAACGCGGTGCGCGAGTGGTGCCACGGCGGCGATCGACCCATTCACCCGGTCGGCCCTGGTGAACAACGAGTGAACAACGAGGACGGCAAGCTCGACCGCTGGGACTCCGCGACGGACGCGTCGATCGATACGGTGACCCTGACCCCGGGGTCGGCGGGGAGGGCTACCGCTTGCTGGCCCTACCTGTGCTGAGCGTGCCGCCGCCTTCCGTCAGAGTTGCCGGGTACTCACGTAGGATCGTCTCGATCAGGAGCAGCTCTTCGGCGGAGCTGAAAATGATCTGGTTGTCTAGCTCGGGATCGTCGTCCACGTCGAACCATATCCGCCCCTTGTGCTCCAGAGGGTTCCACTGGATCTCATAGGCTCGGATGGTCCTGCCGTCCGTTCCGTCTGGAACGGAGGGGTGAAAGACAAGGCCCATGGCGGCCAGGCAACCTACCGTGAGGATTACCCCAGTCCTTTTTTTCGAGACGCTCGTCGTCATTTCGTCTTGCCTCCTTCGGGTAGCGAAGCGAAGAACCGCCGTGCCTTGCTCTCCGCCGCCCGCCACGGCACGCCGGCGCGCGCGAGCAACGCGACCAGGCTCCGGTGGAGCGCCGCGGGATCCGCGGCCCCGCGCACCTCGACCTCGATCTCGTGCTCGACCGCGCCGCCCGGGAAGGTCGTGCGGTCGAGCTCGAACACGACCGGCACACCCTGCCCGCCGGTCTCGATCGAGATCAAGGGCAGCCGCGTGCGGCGGTTCTCGAACTTCCCGACGTAGTGCAGCTCCGCGCCCGCGAGCGCCTCGTCGAGGGCCCGCAGCGCGCCCGCGTCGCGCTCGTCCAGGCGCTTCGCCAGCGCGTCGCGCGGATGGATCGATCCCTGCAGGACGTCGAGCGCGACCTCGAGCGGGAGCCGTACCTCCTCCTCGAGCCGGGTCGTGAGCGCGCCGTCCTCCGTTCGACGACGTTCGGCCCCCTTGAGCGAGAGCAGGTGCCGGCCCGACTCCTCGCGCAGCCGCAGCGCGAGGCCGTGCGTGCGCAGAGCGAAGGAGGGTGTGTCGAAGAAGTGGTTCACCTGCTGGACGCTCGGGTGGAACTCGCGCGCCGGCAGGTCGAGCTGGCGCAGGAGCGAGTCGAAGGCGCGCTCGTCCTCCACGGCGAACTTGAACTCGGTCTCGGAGCTCATCGGGCGCGGCGGAAGCCTACCACTCGGGGGCGTCGGGAGCCCCGCTCCTCCTGGCGTTTCGGCGGCGCGAGACGGTCCGCGTCCAGGGCGGCGAGTTCGCGGAAGCGCCCTTCGAAACGCGCGCGCGCGCGGGCTTCGCGCCGCTCGTAGCCCTCGATGCATCCCGCGATCGCGCGCAGGCTGCGTGCCGGGGCCCCGGATCGTGCGAGCTCGCGCGCGGCGCCGGCGAGCTCCCGCGCGCCCACGTGGGCGTCGTGCAGGTCGCCGAGCGTCCGCTGCAGGCGCTTCGTCCGGACGATCCAGTGCGTGCGCTGGCGCGGCGGGCAGGCCTCCCGGAAGACCTCGAGCAGATGGCGCAGCTTGCGGGCCTGGATGCGGAGCGCGTGCAGATCCTCGGGCGAAGAACGGGCGTCGAGGTGCGCGCCCCGGCGGAGGAGACGCTTCCAGCGCCGGCGCGCCCGCCGCGCGACGAGCGAACCGACGCCGGGGCCTCCCGGGGGGAGAGGCCACCCTCCGGCCCCGGACCGCGGGGCGCGCAGGAGCGCCTCGAGCCTACGGCTCCACGGGAGCCCCTCCTGCCGCGTGCTGCTCAGCTCGGCCACGAGGCGCGCACGCGCCCGGGCGCGCCGCCGTCCGAGGAGCTCGCGCAGCGGAGCGAGTTCCGGAGAGCTCCCGAGGCCCCCGAGGAGCACGTCGAGGTCGCGCAGGGGGCCGCTCCGCTCGGAGAGCCGGCGCAGCCCGGAGCTCGACGGAAGTCGGATCCGGTCCGGAAGCACTTCCTTCGTCTCGGCGAGGACCGTGCGCGTGCGGCGCAGCGCGGTGCGCAGGTCGTGCAGCGCCGCAGGGTCGTCGTTCCGCAGCACGATCCCCACTCGACGGCGAAGCTCGGCGAGGCGTTCGACGAGCACGCGGCGCACCGCCGCCGACGCCGGCTCGTCCGCGCGCAGGGTCACGACACCTGCAGGCGGAAGCCCGCCTCACAGAGCACCGCGTCTTCGTCCTCCAGGTCGGCGCCCGTCAGCGGATGGTCCTCGAGCCACTTCTTCGAGATCTGGATGCGGAGCCCGCTCTCGGTCGCCTCGAGCTCGAAGGGCGGCAGCCGGTCGGCGCTGCGCGGGCGGTTCAGGCGCACCGCGATGCGCAGGAGGAGACACAGCCGGAGCGTCGGCTCGCGCCAGGCGTGCGGCAGTCCCTCGAAGAGCTGGCGCGAGAACTTGCGCCTGTGGCCCGCCACGAGCGCCGCGAGACGCAACTGCTCCTGGCGCGTGAAGCCCGGCATGCTGGCGTTCGCCAGGATGTAGCCGCCGTGCTTGTGGTGGTTGTCGTAGGCGAGCGCGAGACCGATCTCGTGCACGCGCGCGGCCCAGGCCAGGAATTGCCCGTCGCGCTTGGGATCGAGGCGCCAGTCCTTCGCCACCTGGGAGAGGGAGCGCAGCGCGGTCTTCTCCACGCGCTCGGCCTGTTCCTCGTCGACCGAGAAGCGGCTCGCGAGCGAGCGGATCGTGCGATCGCGGACGTCCTCCTTGTGGATCCGCCCGAGGAGGTCGTACAGGATCCCCTCGCGCAGCGCGACTTCCGAGCTCGTCATGCTCTCGATCTCGAGGATCTCGAAGAGCGCCTTCAAGATCGCGATCCCGCCCGCGAGGACCGGCGCGCGATCGGGGGAGAGACCGGGGAGATCGAGCTTCTCGACGCGCTCGGCCTCGATCAGCTCCTTGCGCAGGCGCTTGACGCCGGAGAGCGTGAGCGTGCCGTCGCTCCAGCCGGCCTGACGCAGCACCATGGCCGCCGAGTTGATCGTCCCCGCCGCTCCCAGACACGCCTTCCAGCCGCGATCGCGGTAGCGCTTCTGGATCGTCTCGAGCTCGAGCTTCGCCGCCACCTCGGCCCTGCGGAAAGCCTTGCGCGAGAGCTCGCCGGAGGGGAAGAAGCGCCGGCTGTACGTGACGCAGCCCATCGAGAGGCAGTCGAGCAGAAGCGGCGAGAAGTCCTGCCCGAGGATGCACTCCGTGCTCCCGCCGCCGATGTCGATCACGAGGCGCCGGCCGTCGATCCTGGGCTGATCGTGGGCGACCCCGAGGTAGATCAGGCGCGCCTCCTCGTGCCCCGAGACGACCTCGATCGGGAAGCCCAGCGCGGCGCTGGCGCGCTCGAGCAGGTCGGGTGGGTCGTTGGCCTGGCGGAAGGCATTCGTCCCGATGGCGCGCACGCGCTCCTCGGGGATGCCGCGCAGGAGCTCTCCGAAGCGGCCGAGGGCCTCGAGGACCTTGGGCAAGAGCTCGGGATCGAGCCGGCCCTCCTCGTCGATGCCCGCCGCCATGCGCACCGGGTCGCGCAGGCGATCGACCAGTACCAGGCGCCCGTCGACCTCGCGTCCGACGACCAGGTGGAAGCTGTTCGATCCGAGATCGACGGCCGCAACCGGACCCGTCCCGTTGCCGTTCGCTTCCGCCATGCCGGAATCATCGGGAAACGGGCGGCGACGATCCAGACGTCGGTTCGGGGCCGGCGAGACGCCAGGACGCGGCGTCGGCGGGTCGCAGGAGGATCCCGCGCGCTCCTCGCGCGAGGCGTCCGCGCACCCACAGGTAGTTCTGGCGGAACTCTTCGGTCGAGGCGCGCAGCCAGGCCTCGAGAGGGCCGCGAGGGTCGGTCGCGGGGAGCGTGACGCGCAGGGCGCGCTCCTTCTCGTTCGACGAGAAGAGCACGGTGAGCGAGCCGTCCTTCTCGTCGAAGAAGCGCTCGATCTCGCCGAAGACCTCCACCTCGGACGAGGGGCCGGCGAGCGAGCGGTCGAGCGCCGCTTCCAGGCCCGGCCCGTCCTCGGCCGAGAGGCAACGCTCCGGGGCGAGTCTCGCCGCGGCGCGGAAGGCCTCCACGGCCTCCGCACGGGCTTTCCACCAGGGGAGCAGGCGCTCGTAGGGACGAGCCGCCTCGGGCGCCCCCGGAGTCTTCGGCCGGTTGGTCACGGGGTCCCAGATGCCGAGCCGCTTCTCGCGCGCGGTCTCCTCGGTACGCACGAAGTCCGCGTGACGGAGCTCGTCGAAGCCGTACTTGGTGAAGTAGGGGCTCTTCCCGAGCTCGACGAGGAGCAAGTTGTAGTCGCGGCCGTCCGGGAGGAGGACGTGACACAGGAGGCGGCCGTAGGCGTCGCGGCGCTCGGCGCCTGGACCTCCGGGGAAGAGGAGCTCGACCCGTGCCGGCTCACCGTTCTCCCCGAACCCGGCGAAGAAGGCCTTGGCCCACAGGGCGGTCTCCTCGCCGAACACGGTCTCGGGCTTCGAGGGCGAGGAGAGCGGCGCTCCGTGGATCTTCTCCTCGGTGTCGACCGAGAGGAGCCGCAGGGTCTCGACCCGTCCGTCGCGCCGGACCCTGAGGGTGTCGCCGTCGAGGACCAGGACGACCTCCTGGAAGACGCACGCCGGGGACCCGTCGGGCGCTTCCTGGAGCGAGAGCAGGGCGGACGCGAGAAGCAGCAGCATGTGCCTGGAAGAGTGCTCCCCCTCCGAACGGTTGCCGGAAAAGGCCTACTTGTCCGCGACGTCCTCGAAGTCGAAGGAGTTCTTCGGGTCGACGGGCTTGATCTTGAACTCGAACTTGGGCTTGCGGCCGAAGTCCTGCTCGGCGGGTTTCGCCTGCTTCTCCGCCTGGGTGCGCGGAGCGGGCTTCTCTTCCTGTTCGGGGGTCGGGTTCTTGTTCTTCATGGGGATGCTCCCGCGGAGGGGGGAATGGATCAGGTCGGGGAGGCTTCCAGGAGTCCGGCGCCGGCGAGCTCGGTCACGCAGGCCCGCGCGTCGCTCCGTGCCTCCTCGGGGAAGATCGCCAGGATCTCGTCGAGCGAGCGCGAGCCGTCGCAGCGCGCGAGCAGCTCGGCCGCGGCCGGGGAGAGGGTGCGCACCTCGCCCGTGGCGGGATCGTAGACGAGCGCCGAGGGGCTGCGGCGCAGCGGCACGAGCTCGCGGTCGAAGCGGTCGCGGTCCTCGTCCTCGAGCAGGTCGGACTGGTAGCGCGGCCGCAGCGTGGCCGAGTCGATCGACGAGAGGACCTCGTCGATCTCGGCGCGGTCGTAGGAGAGCGCGAGCTCGCGCAGCTCGGGGCGGCGGACCGGACGCCCGGCCGGATCGCTCGTTCGCGAATCGGGGCGCGCTCGGGGGGCCTCCAGCACGTTGGCTCGCAGGGCGTCCCAGCTCCCGTGCTTCACGAGGTAGAGGAAGTAGTGACTCTTCAGCTCGTGGTAGAGCATGTTCGTGTTCTGGAACACCGGGAAGTGCGAGCGCAGCGCGCGGGTGAACTCGAGATAGGCCGCGCGCGCCTCGGCGCGGCTCATGCCGCTCGAGGTGCGGAAGTCGTAGTACACCTGCAGGTCGGCCTCGGGATCGGGGAAGATCTCGGCGATGTCGAACTCCTCGCGGCGCTTGAAGATCTCGGAGCTCTCGTCCAGGTAGAAGACGCGCACGCTGACCTCCTGGACCCAGTCGCGGTTGGCGAGGATCGTGCGCAGCGTCGCGCGCGCTTCCTCGCGCGTCTCGGTGGGAAAGCCCACCATGACGTACAGCGTGACGCTGATCCCGGCGTCGTGCGCGCGGCGGATGAGCTCGAGGCTCTTCTCCGGATCGATGCCCTTGCACATGCGCGCGAGCACGCGGTCGGAGGCGCTCTCGTAGCCGAAGGCGATGCGCTTGCAGCCCGAGGCGGCGAGCTCGCGGCAGACCTCTTCGTCGAACACGTCGTGCTCGAGGCGTGCGTCGCACCACCAGTGGATCTCGAGGCCCGCGTCCAGGATCGCACGCGGGAAGGCGCGCGCCATGTTCGGCGGCAGGTCCTCGATGGCGAGGTAGAAGGAATTCGCGCCGTACTTCGCCTGCAGGACGCGGATGTCCTCGACGGTCTGCTGGATCGTGCGACCGCGGTAGCCCGGGCCGATCACGGTGTAGAGCGTGCAGAAGACGCACTTGCCCCAGTAGCAGCCGCGCGTCGCCGCGAGCGGCAGCACGAGCTCGGGCGAGAAGTACTTCTCGAGCGGCATGCCGTCGAAATCGGGCGTCGGCAGCCCCTTGATGTCGAGCGGCTGCTCCTGGGGGGTCACGCGCACCTCGCGGCCGTCGTGGTAGATCAGGTTCGGGACGTCGGCGAGGGCGCGGCTGCCCTCGACGTGCTCGCACAACTGGAGCAGCGGGCGCTCGCCCTCGAGCAAGACGAAGCTGTCGATCAGGCTCCACACCTCCGGGCGCTTGGCGAGCTTGTGCCCGACGTAGGCGAGGAGCCCGCCGCCGAGCGTGATGTGCAGCTCGGGCTTCCAGCGCTTGAGCAGCTTCGCCAGGGTCAGGGTGGGGATGGCCTGGCTCGGGAAGGTGAGCGAGATCCCGACCAGGTCCGGATCGAGCGCCTGGATGCGCGGCAGGGCCTCTGCGCGGAAGTACTCGAGGTAGGGGTTCTCCGCCTCGTCGTCGAGGGCCGCGAGGATCTCGCGCGAGCGCTCCACGCGCTGGCGCATCACAAAGCCGTGGGCCGTCAGTCGCGAGGGCGCGTACTCGGCCGAGAAGAGGCGCAGCGCCTGTTCGACCGTCCGGCCGGCCCACAGGTAGCGCTCGTAGTCGTAGAACTCGCGCGGCGAGCGCAGGACGCGTTTCGCCTGCTCGATGTGCTCGACGATCTCGTCGCCGAGGAGCGCGATCTCCGAGAGCGTCTGGTAACGCTCCATGTCCGAGAAGCGCAGGTGCTCGAGCCGATCGAGCTCCGCGAGCCGCGACTTCGCGCGCACGTGCTCGAGCGAGCGCGCGAGCCGATCGCGCGACAGGAAGTGGTCGTAGGCCTCGATGTTGAGGTCGAGCGGGTCGACCTCTCGGCCGTGCGAGCGCAGATAGGCGGAGAGCGAGGGCAGCGAGAGGTAGGGCTGCGTGAAGTGACCCTGGGGCGGGAAGACGAGACAGACCTTCATGGGTGCTTTCCTTGATCCTCCGCGGCGGCGGGTTCGCGGACGACGAGCCGGCGATCGAGGGGCGGGGAGTCGACGATCTGCGTCGCGCCGCTCGGCCAGCGGATCTCGACGGATTCGATGCGCTCCACGGCTCCGAGACCGAAGTGTAGCCGCGGATCGTGAGCGGAGTAGAGACCCTGGGTCGTGCGCGCCTCGCGCACCCAGGCGCGTCCCCCGGCCCGGACGGTGACGCGCGAGCCGGTACCGTCGCGGTTGCTCCGGGTTCCCTCCAGCGCGACCTCGAGCCAGTGTCCTCTCCTCGGGCTCCGGTTCTCGAGCAAGCGCGGACGCTCGCCGACGTCGACCACGAGCGCGTCGACGTCCCCGTCCCCGTCGGGATCGCCGAGCGCGGCGCCGCGCGCCGAGCGCAGGGGGGCGAGGCCCGGACCCGCGCTCGCCGTGACGTCCTTCCAGGCGATGCCCAGCTCGGGATCCGGCACGGCTTCGAAGAGCTGGGTCGGCTGGAGCCAGGGGTGCATGCCGATCTCCTGCGCCTGGGGATAGACGTGCCCGTTCGCCACGAGCAGGTCCAGGTCGCCGTCCAGGTCCGCATCGAAGAAGCCGCCGCCCCAGCCGAGCTTGTCGAGGCTCGGCTCGGCCAGGCCGTGGGCCGCCGCGCGCTCGAGGAAGTGTCCGGTTCCGTCGTTCAGGTGCAGGGAGTTCGGCTCGAAGTCGAAGTTCGTGCGCAGGACGTCGAAGTCCAGGTCGCCGTCCACGTCCTCGACGAAGAGCCCCATGGCGCTCGTGGGCTTGCCGGCCTCGTCCACGGCGAATCCGCGCTCCGCGGCCTCGTCGGCGAAGGTGCCGTCCCGCCGGTTCACGAAGAGATTCGCCGGCTGGAGGTCGTTCGCCACCAGGAGATCGCTCCAACCGTCGCCGTCCACGTCGGAGAAGACGCAGGCGTAGGAGCAGAGCGGTTTCTCGAGCTCGAGATGCGCGGCGCGCGTCGCCTCTTCGAAGCGACCCGTGCCGTCGCCGCGGAAGAAGACGTCCGGAGCTCCCGGGTTCTTGCCCTGGCCGTTCTCGCCCTCGGGGCCGAAGGCGACCTGGACGCCCTCGATCGTGTTCACCCCGGGCGGGTGCTCGAGATCGAACAGGCAGTAGTTCGCAACGTAGAGATCGAGGTCTCCGTCGCGATCGGGATCGCCGAAGACCGCGCCGGCGCCCCACAGCGGATTCGCGAGACGCGCCGCGGCGCTCGCCTCGGTGAAGCGGCCGCCGTCGTTGCGCAAGAACGCGTCGGGGCCGAAGCAGGCGAGGTAGAGGTCGGAGTCGCCGTCGTCCTCGACGTCGCCGCTCGCGATCGCGTTGATCCACTCGCTCCGGCCGGCGCCGGTCGCTTCCGTCGCGTCGGAGAAGCGCAGCTCTCCTTCGTTGGCGTAGAGGCGGCTCTTCCCGCCCGGGACGACCTCCAGGCGCGCGCCTCCGTCGCAGTAGCGCATCCCGGATCCGTTCCCGATGAAGAGGTCGAGATCGCCGTCCCCGTCGTGGTCGAGCCAGGCCGCGCCGCAGCCGTTCGATTCGGGGATGAACCAGCGCCGCGGATCGCCCGACACGTTGACGACGTCGAGTCCTGCTCCCCTCGCCACGTCCACGAAGAGGAAGGGCGCGGCACCGACCTCGTCGGCCTCCACCTCGGAGGCGCCGCATCCATCGAGGACGAGGGGAGCCAGGAACAGGGGAGCGGCTCGGAACGACATGGCAAGAGGCTAGGACGCCGGCCCGGCGACGGCAACGCGGCTCCCGCGTCGCCGAGAGATCCTGGTATGCTTCAGGGCGATCCCGCCGTCCCTGCGCTCTCGACGCTCCATGCTCCCCATCTTCCTGCTCCCCGCCTTCCTCCAGCTGCAGGTCGACCCCGGCCCGCCGGCCCGCTCACGCCCCCCGAACGTCCTGGTCCTGATCGCAGACGATGTCGGCTGGGAGGATCTGGAATCCGTTCCCATGCCGCAAGTCGACCAACTGGCGGCGCGGGGCCTGAGCTTTCGCGGATTCCACGCGATGCCGCTGTGCGCGCCGACGAGGGTCGCGCTCTGGACGGGTCGCTGGCCGCGGCGGATGGGGGTCGGCGATGGGGTGAATTCCTTCGCTCCCCCGAACCCCGTCGGCAATCCCACTCCGCCGAGCGAGCTCGTGAGCCTTCCCAAGCTCCTGAAGCAGAGAGGCTATCGGACCTGCCTCGTCGGCAAGTGGCACATGGGGCAGGCTTCGTGGGTCGGATCGCCGAATCCGGAGGACATCGCCACGGGTCCCCACGCCCACGGGTTCGACCACTGGCTGGCGGGCCTTCCCAGCAACGTGAACCAGGGTGGCTCGGGTTACGAGGATTGGTTCCGCGTCGACGACGGCGACTTCACACAGAACGAGACGGACTACGCCACGCGGGCCATGAGGGATGCGGCGGTCCAGTGGTGGACGTCGACCGACGGCCCCAAGTTCCTCGCCGTCTCGCTCCCGGCCGCGCACGTTCCCTTTCACGTGCCGCCGCCCGACATGATCCCGCTCTGGAATCCGCTCGTCCCGATCCAGTCCAACACGGAGATGTACCAGGCGATGATCCAGACCGTCGACACGGTCCTGGGGGATCTCCTGCTGCACGTCGGAGCCGACGACTGGGTCTTCTTCCTCTCGGACAACGGCACGCCGTCGAACGTCAACGGCAATCGCAACACCGGCAAGAACACGACCTATCGCCGGGGGGTCGAAGTTCCGTTGATCGTCGCGGGACCCGGGGTCCGGACCCTCGGCGAAGAAGTGCAAGCCCTCGTGAGCTGCGCCGACCTGTACGCCACCATCGCCGCCATCGCGGGGACGACTCCACCCGGGGCATCGACCGGACTCGGAGGAGAGGATTCGGTTTCCTTCGCCGGCGCCTTCGAGCAAGGTCGAGCCTGGCGCGGCGCCCGGGAGTGGGTGTTCGGCGAGCGCTTCAACCTTCCAGGGACCCTGCGGGAAGAGGACATCATGGTGCGCACGGAGCGCTGGAAGCTGCGCATCGTGCGCGACCCGCGTCCTCCCGACGAGGAGTTCTTGTATGACCTGCTCCGAGATCCGGACGAGCTCTTCCCGCTGCTCGAGGGAGACCTGAACCCGGACCAGCGAGAGGCCTACGAACGGCTCCAGAGGATCCTCGCGCGACTCCCTCCGCGCTAGCCGAAGAACTCGGGAGACGGCCCTTGTCGATCACGGCTCCGATGCCTGCTCTCTGCCTCGGGTCGCTGGTCTTCCTCGGGTTCGTCCCAAGACCTCTTTTCACCCTGAGCGATCCGCGCCGCGCCGCGGTCGAAGCGATCGTCGACGAGGAGCTCGAGCGCGGAGAGGCCTGGCGGAAGCTGGAAGAGCTCTGTTCCAAGGCGCCTCGTCGACTGAGCGGATCCGAGGGAGCGGCCCGGGCGGTCGCGTGGGCACGGGAGACCCTGATCGCGGACGGCCTCGAGAACGTCCATCTCGAGCCGTGCCTCGTTCCGCGCTGGGAGCGTGGCAGCGTCGCCGAGCTCGCCGTGATCGCGCCGCAGGCACTCGCGGGGACGAAGATCCCGGTCCTGGCGCTCGGGGGGAGCGTGGCGACCCCACCCGAGGGCCTGGAGGCGGACCTCCTCGTCGTGCGCAGCTTCGACGAGCTCGCGGCGCTCGGCGAACGAGCCCGGGGTGGGTTCGTGCTCTTCGACCGCGCCATGGACGACGCCGCCTACGACCCCTTCGACGCCTACGGAGGCGCCGTGGATCAGCGCTCGCGCGGCGCGATCGAGGGCGCGAAGCACGGGGCGCGCGCGGCGCTCGTGCGCTCGATGACGATGCGGCGCGACGATCACCCGCACACCGGGATGATGCAATACGAGGAGGGCGTCGCCCGGATCCCCGCGGCGGCCGTCAGCACGAACGGCGCCGACCTCCTGGCGCGCCTCGTGGCCGAGGAGGAACCCGTACGCCTGCGCCTGCGACTCGACTGCCGCACCCTCGACCCCGTCCCTTCCTCCAACGTGATCGGTGAACTCTCCGGGCGGGAGCGGCCGGAGGAGGTGGTGCTCGTCGGGGGACACCTCGACGCCTGGGACGTCGGAGAGGGAGCCCACGACGACGGCGCGGGCTGCGTCGAATCGATGGAAGCCCTGCGCCTCCTCCGCAAGCTCGACCTGCGGCCGCGCCGGACCGTGCGCTGCGTGCTCTTCATGAACGAGGAGAACGGTCTCGCCGGCGCGCAGGCCTATCTCGCGGCTCACGAGGGCGAGCTGGCCCGGCACGTGTTCGCGATCGAATCCGATCGGGGCGGGTTCAGTCCGCGCGGGTTCACGAGCCCGATCGAGGGAGCGGGACGCGAGGAACTCGCGGAGCTGGTGGCGCTCCTCGGTCGGACCGGCGCGGATCGACTGTTCCCCGGCGGCGGCGGCGCCGATATCGGCGCGCTGGCCCGCTACGGCGTGCCGCTCGCCGGCCTCTATACGGATCCCCAGCGCTACTTCGACTTCCACCACAGCGAGCTCGACCGCCTGGAAGCGGTCCATCCGCGCGAGCTCGAGCTCGGAGCGGCGGCGCTGGCCTCGCTCGCCTGGCTCGTGGCGGAGCGCGAGGCCCCCCTGCCGCGTCTTCCGCCGCCTGCGCCGAAGAACGAATGAAGACTTCCGGGCCGCTCGCGTAGGATGCCGCGCGCGCCGCCGGGTCGGCGGCGCAGGGAGAATCCCATGACATTCGATCGATCGCGGCGCGGCGCCGTCTCCACGGCACTCGTGGTCCTGGGCGTGCTCGTCCTCCTGCTCCTGGCCTTCGGCGGCTGCGCGATGTCCCAGTACAACGGCATCGTCAGTACCGACGAGAAGGTCGGCAAGCAGTGGAGCGAGATCCAGAACCAGTACAAACGCCGCTACGACCTCGTCCCGCAGCTCGTGGAGACCGTGAAAGGCGCCGCGAACTTCGAGCAGTCGACCATCACGGCCGTGACCGAGGCGCGCGCCTCGGTGGGCAAGTTCCAGCTGCCGGAGAAGCTCCCGGGCGACGCGGCCCAGATGCAGCAGTACTTCGAGGCCCAGCAGGGGCTGGGCTCGGCCCTCTCGCGGCTCCTGGTCGTCGCCGAGAACTATCCCCAGCTCAAGGCCTCGCAGAACTTCCTCTCGCTCCAGGACCAGCTCGAAGGCACGGAGAACCGTATCGCCGTCGCGCGCCGCGACTACATCGACGCCGTCCAGGACTACAACGTGCGCATCCGGCGCTTCCCTGGCAACGTGCTGGCCGGCATGTTCGGCTTCGAGCAGAAGCCCCAGCTCGAGTTCGAGGAGGCCGTGACCGAGCGTCCGAAGGTCGAGTTCGACTTCGGCGTGAAGAAGTGACGCCGCGTTGAACGCTCTCCTCCTCGGACTCCTCCTGGCCTCGGCCCAGGACTTCCGGGTCCCGCCGGTCGAAGGCTGGGTCAACGACAGCGCAGACATGCTCTCGTCGGGCGAGAAGCAGTCGCTCGAAGCCCTGATGGATTCCTACCGCGTCGGGACGGGGCACGACATCGCGCTCTTGACGCTCCCGAGCCTCGAAGGCCGGCCGATCGAGGAGGTCGCGCAGCGCACGGCGCACGCGTGGGGCCTGGGCGGCAAGGACCTGAGCGACGGCGCGCTGCTCGTCGTCGCGCGCGACGAGCGCGAGCTCCGGATCGAGGCCGGCCGCGGGCTCGAGGGCACGCTCACGGACTCGATCTCGGGGCGGATCATCCGCGACGTCATCGTTCCGGAGTTCAGGGAGGGGCGGACCTACCCGGGAATCCGCGCCGGCATCGAGGCGATCCACGCCGCGATCGGCGGCGACTACGGGCCGATCGAGCGCAGCCCGGGCGGTAGGGCCTCGGGAGCGGGAGGCGTCGGCTGCCTCGTCGCACTCGTGCTCTTCCTGGTCTTCACGCGCAGCTTCTCCGGGCGCCATCGCGGCGGCGGAGGCCTGGGCGGGATGCTCCCCTGGCTGATCCTGTCCTCGATGAGCCACGGTCGATCGCGCGGCTTCGGCGGCGGAGGCCTCGGGGGTCTCGGCGGAGGGGGAGGGTTCCGCGGCTTCGGCGGAGGTGGCGGCTTCTCGGGCGGAGGAGCATCCGGGAGATGGTGACCAACGCGCTCTCGATCCTCTCGACTCTCCAGGAGGCCGCCGACTGGCGTGCCTCCGGCCATGCCATCCGTGGCGAGACGCTCGTGATGCTCGGCCGGATCGGCCTGTGGACGAGCCTCACCGTCTACGCAGTTTTCCTCGCGCGCGCGCTGGTCCGTTCCCGGCGCTATCGCGCATCGAGCGTGCTCGGGGCCGAGGCCCTCGCGGCGATCCACGCAGAGCTCGTCCTCGCGGAGAGGAAGACCGTCGGCGAGATCGTGCCCGTCGTGCTCGAGCGCTCGGACGAGCACCCGGGCGCTTCCTGGCTCGCGGCCCTCACCTTCTTGCTGCTCGGCTCGGGTCTCCTCGCGCCGATCCTCCCCTGGGGCGAGCCCTGGCTCGTGCTGCTCCTGCAGCTCGGCTTCCTGGCGCTCGGCTACGCGAGCGCGCGCTCGCTCCCCGACTTCCAGCGCCTCTTCGTGAGCGAGGCGCGCGCGACCGAGATGGCGGAGGAGCAGGCCTTCCAGGAGTTCCACCGCCACGGCCTGCACCGCACCGAGGCGCAGACGGGCGTGCTCGTCTTCGTCAGCCTCTTCGAGCGCCGCGCGATCGTGCTCGGCGACGAGGGGATCGACGCCAAGGTCAGCGAGGATCACTGGAAGGCGACGACCGAGCTGATCTTGAAAGGCATCGCCGCGGGCTCGCTCCAGGACGGCCTCGTCGCGGGCATCCGCTCGTGCGGCGCCGTGCTCGCCGAGCACTTCCCCTGGAAGGAAGGCGACCGCAACGAGGTGCCCGACCGGGTGATCGTGCGCGGGGAGTAGCGCTCAGGACGCGAGCAGCCGGTAGCCGAGCAGCACGGCGAGCGCGAGGTAGGCAGCGCCCGCGAGCCCGAACTCGTAGGCGCGCTCGGGCGCGACACGAGCCAGGCTGTGCAGGCCGAGCTCGGGAGCGACGAAGCACACGAGGCTCTTCAGGACGTAGGCCCACCCCACGACCGTGAGGACCACGCCGGTCCCGCTCCAGACCCCGTGGAACGCCACCACGACCGAGCCGAACCAGAGGCTCAGGACGCCATGGGCGAACACCCCGGTGTGCCCCAGTTTCCGGAGCTCGACGAAGCACTCCACCCACGCGCGCGGTCGGAAGACATGCGACAGGCCGAGCACAAGGAACTGGACCGCCGCCAGGATCTCGATCGCTCTCTCCATAGTTCCTTCCCGCCCGTGAGCCGATCCGGGCCGCAGGATCGGCGATCGTGCCGTCGTGGAACGGTTCCCGCAAACCCCCGCGCGGCCGAGAGCGGCGATGTCGCGATCTCGAAATCGTGCGAGACCCGAAATCGATCCGTCACCGGTCCGGTCGGCAGCAGTCATCCGGACGAGTGCCCCGAACTCGGAACGTCCCGCCCTTTTCCGGTTGCTAGCCGAACTTGAAAGCCTTTGAGGTCCAAAACGGCCCTGGCGACCCTGCCAGGGCCGTTTTGCTAGGAGGGATTTCCACTACATTCTGCGAGTCGCTCTCGTGGGTGTAGACGCTTGGGCAGG
>Ga0247727_10000464_pt1 | contig 98125 bp, 96 predicted proteins | sample WisWelCaveWW1625_FD_202498 | JGI IMG/M metagenome (GOLD analysis project Ga0247727, IMG submission 202498) | Biofilm microbial communities from Wishing Well Cave, Virginia, United States - WW16-25 | ecosystem: Environmental > Aquatic > Deep subsurface > Groundwater > Cave microbial mat | place...
GCGACGCTTGATAAGGTGCACACGCGCACGCTGGCGGACGGCACGCCGGCGATGAGCTTCACGCGGCTGCTCGCGCATCTGGCCACCATCGTGCGCAACACCATGCGGCACCAGAGCGCGCGCTCCGACGAGGCCACCTTCATCCTCACCACCCGCCCCAACGCCAAGCAGCAGCAGGCCCTCGACCTGATCGCCGCCATCACCGTGTAGCCAGTCGCGCTCGCCCCGCCTCAATCTCAACCGATTGAAGCATAAGCAAAACTTTCAGCAACCTTCGGGGAACTTCGGCCTAATGGCCGGCCTGAAGGCCATCGTGCTGTGGTTCCCACCCGAGCGCATCGCGCTCGCCAACGGCTGGTTCATCATGCTGGGGGCACTGGGCGCCGTTACCGCCACGGCCCCCGCCGAGATCGTTCTCGCGCACCTGGGCTGGCGCGGCGTGTTCGCGCTGCTCGCTGGCATGACGGCGGCTTCCGCGCTGCTCATCTTGCTTGTCGTCCCGGAGCGCCGCCAGAGCAGTGATGCGAGCAGGCCGACCGACAGGGTCAGCATCGGCACCGTCTACCGCGACCCGCGCTTCTGGCGCCTGGCCCCGTTGTCGGCCAGCTGCATCGGATCCGCGTGGGCCCTCCAAGGGTTGTGGGCCGCTCCCTGGCTCGCCGACGTCGAAGGGTTGCAGCGCCCCGTCGTCGTGAGTCACCTTTTTGCCATGGCGCTTGCGCTGAGCGCATCAGCGTTGCTGCTCGGTGTCGGCGCCGATCGGCTGCGGCGGCGCGGCGTGTCTCTGCCGGCGACCCTTGCCATCGCCACTGCTACTGCGATCCTCGCCCAGCTGGCGCTGGTCATGCGCTGGCCTGTGCCCGTCTGGCTGCCCTGGGTTCTCATTGCCGCGACTGGCGCCGGGACGGTTCTCAGCTACGCCATCCTGAGCGAGATGTTTCCGAAGTCCGCCTCCGGCCGCGCCAATGGCGCGCTCAATCTGCTCCACGTGACCGCTGCGTTTGCGATCCAGTACGCCATCGGCCTCATCGTCCAGCAGTGGCCCGCCGAAGCTGGTCGCTATCCACCGGAGGCCTACCAGACTGCGCTCGGACTCAGCCTGGCTGTGCAGGCCGCCGCGTTCCTGTGGTTCATCCGCCCGGAACGGGAGACCGCTCTCCGCCACCTGCCAGCGCATCCGATCCATGCCCTGGCGGAGAGTCTCGGTCTCGCCCCCGCTGCTGCCGTGTCCTACGCGCTTGCACGGCAAATGTGGTCGAAGCGAACGGCCACTGCCCGCGGTCAGGAGCACGCCTGGCGGTCTGCCGCGCTCGCATCCTTCGCCGTCCTGATCCTGCTCACCGTATCGGTCGGCAACACCGCCTTGTCCGGCTCTCTTGTAGCCCATCGCCTTGATGTGAACCTGGTCGCGCACGCCGGAAATGCACCAGTCGATCATTCCTTGCGACCACCGGCATACCTGGTGACGCGCAGTCACCTCGATGCCGCTGAACTGGCCCACGCTGGCTCTGCAAGCGTCCTGTCCAGCGTGCTGGTCACGCCAGCCCATTTTAGGGGAAACCATGGATACACCGGGTATCGCTGAGGGCACGCGCCTCGAGCGCGATGGCGAACTGCTGTGGAACATCAGGACCGTCACGCAGAAGACAGGTTTGTCGCGCGCGTCGATCTATCGCTACATCAAACGCGAGCGTTTCCCGCCGCGCCGCCGCGTCGGCCCCAATCGCGTCGCCTGGGTGCCGGCGGAGATCCTGGCCTGGATTGAAAGCCGTCCCCAACTGAACCCGCGCGATCGGGCCCCCAGGCATGATCGGCACCGCACCAAGCTAACGACCGTCGTTGATGACAGCCTGTGTGCCACTAACATGCTCGGCGCCATTTCTGCCCTGCATGGCATAGTCCAGACGACCACAGAGGATTTGAGATCGGGAATGAGGAGGCGGTGCTGACAGAGGACGACCACCGACCGAAGCCTTCAAGCAGCTCGTCTTGCTGCGAGTGCACGTTCCCGACCGTCCGTGAAGCTCATTCCTTTCGAGTGCAGCCGCATGCGAAGGAAGCTCTGCACGATCTCGCACGAGCACTTGCGCGTCAGGCTGCGCAAGAGGACTATGCCGCTCAGCAAGCAAGGGAGGGCACATCGCCGTGCGGGTCGCCATCTACGCCCGGTTCAGCTCGGATCTCCAGGACATCCGATCCATAACCGACCAGATCGCTTTGGCGCGAGAGCATGCTGTCCGGCAGGGCTGGCAGGTGGTTGCTGAGTTCACCGACGCCGCGATCTCGGGCGCCTCGATGGTCAATCGCCCGGGAATACGGGATCTGATGCACGCCGCCCAGGCGCACTGCTTCGATGGCGTGCTGACGGAGAGCCTGGACCGGCTAAGCCGCGACCTCGCTGACAGCGCCGCGCTCCATAGGCAGCTCGCTTACTGGGGTGTGCGAATCGTGACCTTGGCGGATGGCGACGTGACCAAGATCCTCGTGGCCGTCAAGGGCCTGCTCGGCAGCATGTTCCTCGACGACCTGGCCCAGAAGACCAGGCGCGGACAGGTGGGTCGGGTCAGGGCTGGGCGCATTCCTGGCGGACGATGCTACGGCTACGACGTCGTGCGTGACGGCGAGGACCGCGGCAAGCGCGCAATCAACGACACGGAGGCCGCCATCGTGCGGCGCGTTTTTGCCGAGTACGTCGAGGGGCGGTCCCCATTGGCTATTGTCAAGGAACTGAACCGTGAAGGCGTTCCGGCGCCGCGCGGCGGGAGCTGGAGCGCATCAACGCTCAACGGTAGCCGGCAGCGCGAAAATGGCATCCTGTCAAATTCGCTGTACGTCGGACGGCTTACCTACAATCGCCAGCACTTCGTCAAAGACCCGGCCAACGGGCGCCGGCAGGCACGCAAGAATGATCGCAGCCAGTGGATGACCGCTGAGATACCCGAACTCGCAATTATCGATACGAAGACTTGGGAGGCTGCGCAGACGCGTCGCCGAACGATCAATGCAGCGCCGCTGACGCAGCGCCGCGGTCCAAAACGCCTGCTCTCCGGATTGCTCAAGTGTGGCGTTTGCGGCGCCAGTTTCATTATCGTGACCAAGGATCACGTGGCTTGCTCGGCGTATCGGAACAAGCGGACGTGCGAAAACAAACGCACCATGCGGATGGGAGAGATCGAACAGCGTGTGCTGACCGCGCTGAAGCGGCATCTCTTGACGCCTGATGCTGTCGCCGCCGCGGTGGAAGCCTATCGTGCAGAGCGAGAGCGCCTCAGCAGAGCGCGCGCCCGCGACAGGAGTGCCTTGGAGCGAGAGATGAGCGAAGCGGGTCGTCAAATCGACCGCATGATTGCATCCATCAAGGATGGTGTTGATCCCAAGTTGCTGGTGGCCGATCTCAACAATGCCCAAGCCAAGCGCGAAGCGCTTGAACGCCAACTCCGGCTGGCTGACCATCCCGATGTCGCTGTCCTGCACCCGCAGGCGGCCGCGGCTTACCGCCAGAAGGTTGCACTCATCCAGGAAGCCCTGGCACGAGGAGATTCTGCCGCCCTTGAGGCGGTGGCCTTGGTGCGTGGCTTGGTAAGCGAAATCCGTGTCACCCCTCGCCCAAACCAGATGGACCTGGAGGTCGTAGGCGACCTGGCCGCGCTGCTAGAGCAAGAACAAGGGGGAAACAAACGCGACTTTATTGGTGGTTGCGGGGGTAGGATTTGAACCTACGACCTTCAGGTTATGAGCCTGACGAGCTACCGGGCTGCTCCACCCCGCGTCACAACGTTTTTGCTCGGCCCCACGGTGCTCTCAGCCGTCGCTTGGCCGGAACAGGGGCCATTCGTGACTGACCAGGGGGCAAAGCGCAGGCCCTTATAGCAGGTTTTGCGAGCCTGTGAACACTCGGAAGATGGAGCACCTCCGGTGAACCGGTTACCCTTGAATTGGCCGAGGCCTGTCTACAAGGGCACCGAACAACACGGGGTTTCGGCGCCCGCGGCGCAGGCGCACGGGGGAGGGGCGAGGCCCGACGGCCTCGCAGGAGATCGTGGCGTGCCGATCCCGCCACAGCCTCCACCCGCCATGCCAATCGCCACGCCCATGGACCATGGCGGCTACCGCTTGCACCGCCAGAAGCGATGGGAGGGCACGGTCCGCTCAGCAGCCCATCGCGCCGGCGAGGCCGGTGAAGCTGTCGCTCGCAACATCCCAAGCGCCTTCCGCCTTGAAATCCCGCTTCTGGTGGGGGCCGTGCTCTTGCGGCCGCGCCACGAAGCCTGTTCGCAGACCTACCGCCGCGGCGGCCGCAAGATCGCCGTTGTGGGCGGCCACCAGCATGACCTGGCGGGGCTCGAGATTGAGCAGCGCGGCACTGGCGAGATAGGCCTGCGGCAGAGGCTTGTAGGCGCGCGCGGTCTCAGCGCCAAGCACGACGTCCCAGGGCAAGCCGGCATGCTTGGCCATGCGCGTGAGCAGCCCCGTGTTGCCATTCGACAGTGTGCCGATGATGAAGCGCGATTTCAGGCGCCGGAGGCCCTCCACTGCATCGGGCCAGGGCCGCAGGCGATGCCAGACACGGTTGATGTGGTCCTTCTCGGCCTCGGTCAGGCCGGCGATCTTGTACTTGGCGATGAGCTTGTCGAGGCTCTCGCGGTGCAACAGATCGAGGATGGTCCAGGCGCGCCGGCCCGAGCGCACCTCGTCCATCGCCGGCTGATAGAGCGCCCGCCAGTCGTCGGCAAAGACCGCCCAATCGGCCGCGATCCCCTTCTCGGCGCCGAAGCGCGTGAGTTCGTCGATGATGCTGCCGCGCCAGTCGACGACGGTGCCGAACACGTCGAACAGCAGGGCCTGCACGTGCGCTTTGGCGGTCATGGTTCGGTTCCCTCGTCTGGTGTCAGCGCAGCTCAGAAGGGAGTAGGGAGTAGGGAATAGGGATGAAAAGTGAATCTGCTGCTTACTCCCTATTCCCTACTCCCTATTCCCTGGGTGTCAGACCCGCAGGATCTGACACCTGCGCGCGATGGCGCAGGCAGTGGTCGGCGAGCACGATCGCCATCATCGCCTCGCCGACCGGCACGGCGCGGATGCCGACGCAGGGGTCGTGCCGCCCCTTGGTGGAGATTTCGGTGTCGTGGCCGAAACGGTCGATGGTGCGGCGGGGTGAGAGGATCGACGAGGTAGGCTTCACCGCAAAGCGGACCACGATCGGCTGACCCGACGAGATGCCACCGAGAATGCCGCCGGCTTGATTGGAGAGAAACAGCGGCCGGCCGTCGTTGCCCATGCGGATCTCGTCGGCGTTCTCCTCGCCGGTGAGTTCGGCCGAGGCCATGCCGGCGCCGATCTCGACGCCCTTCACCGCATTGATGCTCATCATGGCGCCGGCCAGGTCCTGATCGAGCTTGCCGTAGATCGGCGCCCCCCACCCGGCAGGTACGCCTTCGGCCACCACCTCGATCACGGCCCCGACCGACGAGCCGGCCTTGCGCACCTCGTCGAGATAGCTCGACCAAGTTTCGACGATGCCCGGGTCCGGAGAGAAGAACGCGTTGTTGCCGACCTCGGCCCACGACCAGCGGGCGCGGTCGATCTTGTGCTTGCCGATCTGGATCAGCGCGCCGCGGATCGTCGTGGCGGCGATGACCTTGCGGGCGATCGCCCCGGCGGCCACGCGCGCCGCGGTCTCGCGCGCGCTCGATCGGCCGCCGCCCCGGTAGTCGCGGATGCCGTACTTCTTCCAGTAGGTGTAGTCGGCGTGGCCGGGGCGGAATTTGTCCTTGATGTCGGCGTAGTCCCGGCCGCGCTGGTCGACATTGTCGATGGCGACGCAAATCGGCGTGCCCGTGGTCACCTGCCGGCCGCCGTCGTCGGTAAAGACACCCGAGAGCAGTCTTGCCGTATCCGGCTCGCGGCGCTGCGTGGTGAAACGCGATTGGCCGGGGCGGCGCCGGTCCAGATCAGCCTGGATGGCCTCGGCCGTGAGCTCGATGCCGGGCGGGCAGCCGTCGACGACGCAGCCGATCGCCGGGCCATGGCTCTCACCCCATGTCGTAACCCGAAACAAGTGGCCGAACGTGTTGTGAGACATGGAGTTGAGCGTCCAACCTGGCGCAGGCACTCATAGCGTATGGTGCCAGAGGGGTGCAACGCGCCTCGCCTGCCTGATTTTTGCGCCGGCAAACCGAATTCGGCGACCGACGACGTCCTCGCGCAATACCAAGGGGCGTGCCCGAGCGCGCCGAGCTTGGAAAAGGCGGCACGCAATGGATGTCGCTGATGGAGACGTCCTTAACGGTTGCATGTCCCAGACCAATTTGCCCGCAGGCAGCTTGCGCGCGACGATGGCTCGAGGCCATCAGGCGGCCACGGCAGGCGTCCTGGCGGCGACGCCAACGCCGGCCCCCCGGGGAGAGAGGACGAGGTCCGCGGCCGGCTGGTGCTGCAACCTCGTTAACTATCAGGCAAACTCACCGGCGATCCGCGAGCCGGCACAATCCCCAGCTCGCCCAGGTTCCAAAACCCGGACCTTCGGGTTAACCGAGCCGTAAGCCCACCCCCGGCACTATTCGCGCCATGCACCGGTACCGCGTCGGCGTTGCGTTGCTCCTGCTCCCCGCGCTCGCCCTCTGGGCGTGCAGCAGCGTGCCCACGTTCATAGCCAAGGACGAGCCGTGGCGCGCGGACGAGGAGCGCGCCTGCCTCGCGTCAGGCGCGGTACGTGAAACGCCCTTCGTGACGGCGCGATCTGCGCTCGGAGGCCCCAGCGTGTGCGGCGCGCTCAAGCCGTTCACGGTCGCAGCCACAGCCCGCGGCTCGGTCGCGCTCGAGCCGCCGGCGCTGCTGCGCTGTCCGATGGTGCACGCGCTAGAGCATTGGATGGAGCACGTCGTGGCACCGGCCGCACGCTACCACTTGCGCGCAAAAGTCATCGGCATGAAGGTCGCCGGCTCCTATTCGTGCCGGCCTATGAACAGTGTGAACGGCGCGCTGCTCTCCGAGCACGGCCACGCCAATGCCATCGACATCTCGGGCTTCGTGCTGGACAACGGCACCGTCGTGAGGCTCAAAAGCGGCTGGCGGGGCCCATGGCGGGAGCGTAATTTCCTGCGCGCGGTGCACAGCGGCGCCTGCAGGATATTCACCACCGTGCTCGGCCCCGCCTACGACCGCCTGCACCACGACCACTTCCATCTCGACCTCGCCCGCCACAGGGACGACGGGAAGATTTGCAAGTAGAGCGCGTCCCACATGGGCTCGCTGAGCGAACGCTTCGGAGGATAGTCTCACGCGGGCGCGAGCGCCGAGGCCAGCCGTAGAACGACCTGGTCCAGCACGATGCGGCCCGCGGCCGTCGCGCGCAGGCGACTTTGCCCGCAGCGCTCGGCCAGCCCCTGCGCGATCAGCTCGGCCACCGTCTGCGCCTTGGGCGCAAGGCCCGTCAGCACCGCCAGCCGGTCGAGATCGATCCCCTCCGCGAGCCGCAGGCCCATCAGCAGTGCTTCGTCGGCCTCCTCGGCCCGGCTGAGCAGGGTGGTCTCGGCGATGCCGTGCCCGCGGGCCTCGACGCGTGCGGCCCACCCTTCCGGGCTGCGCTCTGCGACCGTCGCCTGCCGCACGCCGTCGGCGACCGCGCGTCCGTGCGCGCCCGGCCCGATGCCCGCATACTCGCCGTAGCGCCAATAGAGAAGGTTGTGCCGGCACTCCTCGCCCGGCACTGCATGGTTGGAGATCTCGTAGGCCGGCAGGCCGCGGCGCTCGGTCTCCTCCTGCGTCAACTGGTAGAAGGCGCGGGCGGCGTCGCCGTCCGGCACCGCGAGCTTGCCGCGCGCATGCAGGTCCGCGAAGGGCGTGCCGTGCTCGATGGTGAGCTGATAGAGCGAGACGTGCCGCCCCGCAAGGGTGAGCGCCTGCCCAAGTTCGGCGCGCCAAGCCTCCAAGGTCTGACCGGGCCGAGCGTAGATCAGGTCGAAAGAGAATCGGTCGAACGTGCTGCGTGCGACTTCAACGGCGACGCGCGCCTCAGCGGCCGTGTGCAGGCGCCCCAGCGCCCGCAGCGCCCCGTCGTCGAGCGACTGCACCCCCAGCGAGACGCGGTTGACGCCGGCGGCGCGGTAGCCGCGAAAGCGCCTCGCTTCGACGCTCGATGGATTGGCCTCCAAGGTGACCTCGGCCCCGGGCTCCACCGTCCACAGCCGCGCAATGGCGTCGAGAAGAGCGCCCGTCGTAGCGGCGCTCATCAGCGACGGCGTGCCGCCGCCGAAGAAGATGCTGCTCACGCGGCGGCCCGGCGCGAGGGTGGCCCAATGTTCGAGCTCCCTCAGAAAGGCGTTGCGGAAGCGGGCCTCGTCGATGCCGGCGGCCCGGACATGACTGTTGAAGTCGCAATAGGGGCACTTGGAGGCGCAGAACGGCCAATGCACGTAGACGCCGAAGCCCGCCTCATGCGCAGCCGAGGCAGGCATGAGAGAACAGGGCGAAGGCGCGGGCGCGGTGAGAGATTGCATGCTTCCCGGCTGGCTCCATCTCGCCGAAGGTGAACGTCTCGCCGTCGGCAACGAACATCGGATCATACCCGAAACCTTTGGTTCCGCGCTGCGGCCAAACGAGATGGCCGTAAACCTTGCCCTCGAAGGCTTGCGTCGCACCATCGGGCCACGCAAGGCACAGGACCGCGGTGAAGTTGGCGCGCGGTCCCGGGCTTTGCTTCCAGCCGCCCCGCTCGCGCACCTCGTGGGCTACCCGCTGCATGGCGAGCTTGAAGTCCTTGTCGGGGCCGGCCCACCGCGCCGAGTGGATGCCGGGGGCGCCGTCGAGCACTTCGATCTCCAGCCCGGAATCGTCGGACAGCGCCGGCAGCCCCGCAGCCTGCGCGGCGGCCAAGGCCTTGATCTCGGCATTGGCGGTGAAGGTCGAACCTGTCTCATCAGGCTCCGCCAGCCCAAGCTCAGCCGCCGATAGCACAGAGAGCCCGTGTCCTGCCACCAGCTCGCGGATCTCGGCGACCTTGCCGGGGTTGTGGCTCGCCACAACGAGCCATATGCCGGGCTGGAGCTGTAGGTTCATTGGGCGTCAGGGATCAGGCGCATCGAAGAAAGCTCCCTCATGCCGGCGGCTAGTCAAATAGCTGTGCGCTCGGAAATCGTCTATATGCCCGCCATGGGCATCCCGACCGCCAAGAACAGCACAGCCGTTTCCATAAGAGACGACAGCGCTGTCTATATGACACCTAACGGCGAGCTTTGCCTCGATGTCCGTGTGGACGAGGGAAATGAGACGGTGTGGCTCACACAGGACCAGATGGCGACGCTGTTCGGCAGTTCACAGAGGATGATGTCCTATCACATCAGTAGCGTCTTTTCAGATGGGGAGCTCGAGCGCGGGAACAATATACAAAAAATGTATATTGATCGGTCGAAGAAGCCGGTCGCTCTGCACAGCTTGGACGTCATCATCTCTGTGGGCTACCGAGTCAAGTCGCCAAAGGGGGTGCACTTCAGGAAGTGGGCAACCCGCATCCTGCGGGAACGTTTGATTCGGGCCAATCGAGAACGTCAGCTGGAACATGCGCGTATCGAGGTGCTCAGCTCGCTTGCGTCAACCATTCTCACCACCGAGGAAGCGCGCGCCTTGCTAGCCATTGTTGGCAGGTTCTCCGGCTCCTGGCAGATGCTGCGCCAGTACGACGAGAACCAACTTCCGCAACAGCCAACCAGCCCGACCAAGAAAATGAAGCGCCTGACGCTGAAGCAGGCGCACGCAGCCATTGGAACCTTGAAGGTCGAGCTAATGCAGCAGGGCGAGGCCAGCGACTTGTTCGGTCGCGAACCAGGCGGCGGTCTCGCCGGCATTCTCGGCAACATCGAGCAGACCTTCGATGGCAGGGCCCTCTACCCAAGCGTCGAAGAACGGGCAGCTGCCCTGTTGTACTTCGTGATCAAGAACCATCCCTTCACGGATGGCAACAAACGCATCGGCAGCCTGCTCTTCCTACACTACCTCGACAAGAATGGCCGCCTGTTCCGAGATGATCGTAGTCCGCGCTTTGACAACAATGCCCTCGTCGCGTTGGCTCTGCTGGTTGCTGAAAGCGATCCCAAGCAAAAGGAGCTGGTAATGCGGCTCATCCTAGCCATGCTTTCCCAATAGCCCCTACCGGCAAGCAGCCAACGTCAGACCATCATCCCTGCCTAACCGAGACCCCAGATGCGCGGCTCGGCGAACTCCAGGCAGTTGCCGGCGGGGTCGCGGAAGTAGATCGACCGTCCGCCGCCGGGCCACTCGAAGTCAGCTTCGATGGCGATGCCCTCAGCGGCAAGGCGCCCAACCCAGTTGTCGATCTCGGCGGCCGTGGCGCGGAAACAGATATGCCCCGGTCCCCGCGCGCCGTGCGGCGGAACCGGCAGCGCACCCGGTGCCGGCGGCACCTCCGTGGCGTCGGGATTGAAGATCAGCAGCACTTGGCCGCCGCACCGGTAGAACAGGTGGCGGCCGGCAACGCTTGCGAACGGGGCAAGATCCAGAACGTCGCGGTAGAAGGCCTCGGTCGCGCCCAAGTCCTTCGCGTAGAGCACCGTTTCGAGGATGCCCGCCGGCCTCATATTCGACCGCTATCTCAAGTTGTCACGTCACCGTCAGCTTCTGCAGCGACACCAATTCGCCGACGCCCTTCCGGGCCAGCGCCATCAGCTGGTCGAAGGACTCCTGCGAGAAGGGCTTGGTTTCGGCCGTGCCCTGCACCTCGACAATGCCGCCCGATCCGGTCATCACGAAGTTCGCGTCGGCGTCGGCCTCCGAGTCTTCCGGATAATCGAGATCGAGCACCGGCGTTCCCTTGTAGAGCCCGCAGGACACGGCCGCCACGTGGTCGCGCAGCACTCCATCCTTGATCATGTCGCGTGCCGACATCCACTTGAGGCAATCGTGCAGCGCCACCCAGGCGCCGGTTATGGCCGCCGTGCGCGTGCCTCCGTCGGCCTGGAGCACGTCGCAGTCGATCGAAATCTGGCGCTCGCCCAATTTCGGCAAGTCGACCACGGCCCGCAGCGAGCGGCCGATCAGCCGCTGAATCTCCTGCGTGCGCCCCGAAGGGTGGCCGGCGGTCGCCTCGCGCCGCGTGCGCTGGACGGTCGCTCGCGGCAGCATGCCGTATTCGGCCGTGACCCAGCCGCGTCCCTGACCCTTGAGCCAGGGCGGGAGCCGGTCCTCCAGGGTCGCGGTGCACAGCACGTGGGTATTGCCGAACTTGATCAGACATGAGCCCTCCGCGTGCATGGACACGGCTCGGTCGATGGAGACCGGGCGAAGCTCGTCGGGCTTGCGTCTGGAAGGTCGCATTGGCGTCCCGCTCAAGGGCTGCGGCCGCACACTAGGCGACCGCCATGCCGCCTTCAACAGGTAAAGCTGTGGGTTCTTTCCAGCTTGCCGGTCTGTCCCGATTCGGCAACGGTGATACGACCGCTTTTCGGTCGACGGATTATTTGGAGCAGGGAACTTGACGCTACGGCCCGCTTGCATCTCGGCGCGGTAGACAGAAGCCAACCTTTGGTCGCTTCTTCCTTTGGCCTGAAGCTACCCGGCGATTCTCGAGGCCACCCTTCAACCGCCGCGCGTTCGATCTCCGTGCGCCATGGGCGGAACGCTATTTGACACCATCCGGCCGCTGATCTAGGTTCCGCACCGCATTGTGAACGCCCGAATAGGTAAGCACATTTCGAGGGGGCGCTGCCGGCTTGTGGCCGGGGCGAAGGCGAAGTGGGTCACGCCGGGCGCTGCTGTGAGCGGGTCCAGCAGAAATTCGGATGCTGGGGTTGCCAGCCAAAAGTGGGCGAAGAGCGGCGTGCGCCGAGGGTGTAGCCTCGGGGGACTCGTGGTTAACATCGGCTGTGGGGGGCCCAGGTCTCCCGACGTTGCCCCTTGGCGTGGTGCGGGCACAGGGTACGCATCCCAGCGTTCAGGACGGTTCGAAGGAGAAGAGAAGGCCAGATGGAACTGGGTGACTTGATATCGCCGGAAGCGATCGTGCCAACGCTTGCGGCCAACAGCAAGAAGCAGGTGCTCCAAGACTTGGCCGAAAAGGCTGCGAATCTGACGGGGCTACAAGGTCGCGACATCTTCGAGACGCTGCTGCAGCGCGAGCGCCTGGGCTCCACGGCCGTAGGCCGTGGCATCGCCATACCGCACGGCCGCGTCGCTGCGCTGCAGCGCATCGTCAGCCTCTTCGCCCGGCTGGACCAGCCGATCGATTTCGAGGCACCCGATCAGGAGCCCGTCGACCTCATCTTCCTGCTGCTGGCACCCGAGCACGCTGGCGCCGATCACCTGAAGGCATTGGCCCGCATTTCACGGCTCCTGCGCGAGCCGCAGTCGATCGAACGGCTCAGGTCCTCGCATGATCGCGCTACCATCTATTCCGTGCTGACGCAGCCGACTGCCGTGCAGGCAGCCTGAAGGGTCGGGACTGTCCCGCTGCACACCGCTTTGCCGAAGCTGGCCAAGGTTCGGTTCTCACGTCAGCCGTCGGACGGCCGGGGCGGGACCACACGAGGCGCAGTGTGGGGTTTGACCCGAGCGACACTTGCCGTGCTGCTTACCTTCGAGAACTGGATCGACGGTACGGCGGTGCGCCGCTGTTGGGGGGCTGATGGGAACAACTCGAAGCCAGTCGAGCGGGAAGCTACCATTCTCATCTTCTCAGCCACCGATGAGGAGGCAGCATGGCGACCAAGGTACTGATCACCGGAGCAACCGGCCAAGTCGGACGCGAGGCCGTGAACGCCCTTGTCGCAGCCGGGGTGGCGGTCCGTGCGCTTGTGCGCAACCCCTCCGGCACCATGGGGCTCCGTGGCGCCGAAATTGTGGAGGGCAGCTTCGACGACGACGCGTCGCTCCTCCGCGCATTCGACGGAATCGAGACCATGCTACTCGCGGGCAGGGACAGTCCGGACATAGTCTCTCAGCACCAGCGCGTGCTCGCGCATGCCCGACGCGTCAACGTGCAGCATATCGTCAAATTGTCCGCGATCGGCGCCTCCTCTGATTCTCCGGTTGCGCTAATGCGCGAGCACTACGCGATCGACCAGGAGGTCCGGGCCGGCCCGGCAAGCTGGACGCTGCTCAAGCCGCATCTCTATATGCAGAACCTCCTCCGCGCCGCACACGCCGTTCGGAAAGATGGGTGGCTCGCAGCTCCGATGGGACACGATTGCTCCCCCTCCTCGATACGCGCGATGTTGGCGCCGCCGCCGCGATCGTGCTCGGCAACCCCGTCGCGCACGCCGGTCAAGTCTATGCGCTCACCGGGCCCCTCGCGCACAGCTACGACGAGATTGCGACCGCCCTCTCCATTGTCGTCGGCCGAGCCGTCACCTACAAACCGGTCTCGCCTCAAGCCTATGAAGCACGGCTACTCGCGGCGGGGATTCCAGGCTGGCGTGCGTTTGATCTCGCCCACATCACGTCCGCGTATAAGCCTCCCGACAATGCTGTCTCGCCCAATCTTTCGATGCTTCTCGGCCGCAGGCCGCGATCGCTCCCCGAATTCCTAGAAGATCACCGCGACTCCTTCACCGGGAGCGGCTGGCGCGCAACAGATCATTAGATCAGATGAGTAAACCTGCTCAACCAAGCACCGCCAAGGCGCCCAGTCCCATGCCGCCCACGAGGATGCGCCACCAGCCGAAGGGCGCGAAGCCATACCGGCTGACGAAGTCCAGCAGATAGCGCACCACCAGGACACCGGCGAGGAACGATACGACGAAGCCGAGCGCGATGCTCTGCAGGTCTGCAAGGCCCAATGCCGGGTAGTTCTTGTAGAGGTCAAAGGCAAAGGCGCCTGCCATGGTCGGCATGGCGAGAAAGAAGGAGAACTCCGTTGCCGAGCGCTTGTCGGCGCCAAACAGGAGCGCTCCGACGATGGTGGCGCCTGAGCGTGACACGCCCGGAATCATGGCTAAGCACTGGCACAGCCCGATGGTGAACGCGAGCGGGATCGGGAAGTCCATGGCATCGTGATAGCGCGGCCGGAGGCGAAGCCTGTCGACGAAGAGCAGGATCACCCCGCCGACGATCAGCATGGTGCAGACCACCCAAGGGGCCTCCCCCATCAGGGCCTTGATGTATCTGTGCGCGAACGCACCGATCACCGCAGCGGGCAGGAACGCGATCAGCACAGCCAGCAGGAACCACCGTGTGCGCGCATCGCGGCGCAGGTCGAGAAACAGTCGCATCAGCTTGGCCGAATAGACCGTGAAGATCGCCAGAATTGCCCCCAGCTGGATCAGCACCTCAAACGACTTGGTTGGCGATTCGAAGCCGAGGAAATGCCCTACCAGCAGCAAATGCCCAGTCGAGGAGACGGGGATGAACTCGGTCAGCCCCTCGATCAGCCCGAGCAGGATCACTTGCCAAGTCTGCATTGGCGTTCCTCACGCTTCGGGCACGGACCGCAGCTGGTGGATTTGCCCGATCCAGTACGCCCGCAAGCCCGCTCCCTCAAGTGCACGCCAGCCTTGCAGCCGGATTCCCAGCTGGTTGTGGCAGCCCTGCACCGTTATTCTAGCGGCACTCGAAATGCAGGCATCGCCCATGACCGCAAGCCTGAAGGAACTGGTTCTGGCCGAAGCGCGCGCCGCCGGATTCGCGGCTGCACGCGTAACCACGCCGGCCGCCATCGGTGCGGTCGTGGCCGAACGGCTGGAACAGTTCCTGCGCGAGGGGCGGCATGGCGACATGCACTGGATGGCCGCGACGGCGGAGCGGCGGCGCCACCCGCTCGGTATGTGGCCCGAAGCCCGCTCCATCGTGATGCTCGGCATGAACTATGCGCCGGAGAGCGACCCGCTGGCGGCCTTGGCGGAGCCGGGCCGTGGCGCCATCTCCTGCTACGCGCAGTGCAGCGACTACCACGACGTCGTGAAAGCCGGTCTCAGGCGGGTTGCCAGCCTGCTGGCGCGGGAGAGCGGCGCCGAGGTCAAGGTGTTCGTCGATACCGCGCCGCTGATGGAGAAGCCGCTTGGCGAGGCTGCCGGCCTCGGCTGGCAGGGCAAGCATACCAACCTGGTCTCGCGGCAATATGGCTCGTGGCTGTTCCTTGGCGCGATCCTGACTTCGGCGGAGATCGAACCCGATGCGCCGGAGGCCGACCACTGCGGCACCTGCCGGCGCTGCCTCGATGTCTGCCCGACCGACGCATTTCCCGCCCCCTACCAGCTCGATGCGCGCCGCTGCATCGCCTACCTGACCATCGAGCACAAGGGCCACATTGCTGCGGAGTTCCGCAAGGCGATCGGCAATCGCGTGTTCGGCTGCGACGACTGCCTGGCGGTGTGCCCGTGGAACAAGTTCGCGGCCGCGGCCCGCGAGGCCAAGCTGCAGGCGCGGGAGGCCGCCAGCTCGCCGCCGCTCGCAGAGCTGCTCACCCTCGACGACGCGGCCTTCCGCAAGCGGTTTGCCGGCACGCCGGTGAAACGAACCGGCCGCGACCGCGTGCTGCGCAATGCGCTGATCGCCGCCGGCAATTCCGGCGACGACAGCCTCGTGCCGGCCGTGCAGCGCCTGCTCGACGACGCCTCTCCCCTCGTGCGCGCCATGGCGGTGTGGGCGCTGCAGCAGCTGGCCGGGGCGCAGACGTGGGCGTCGGCGCGAAAGCGCCATCTTTCCCATGAAACGGATGCTGCCGTACGGATGGAGTGGGACGCCCGCTGACGCGCATGGTAGGCGTGCCGCCGGCATCAACAAAGAGCGAGGGAGGCAATATTGGCCCAAGAGATCCGCATCGAGTTCACCCGCTTCTCCGCCTTCTATTCGCCGCTGATTGCCACCATGGCGGGCGGGTTCCTGAAGGCGGAAGGGCTGGAGGGAAAGCATTCGGTCTCGCCGCCAGGAAAATCGGCGATCGCCGGCCTCCTCGACGGCTCGGTGCACGTGGCGCAGTCGGCCCCCAGCCAGGGTTTCACCGCGCTCGAGCAGGGCAAGCAGCCCCCGGCCTTGCACTTCGCCCAGATCAACGAGAAGGACGGGTTCTTTCTGACGGGCCGCAACCCAGATCCCGCCTTCAGCTGGGACAAGCTCAGGGGCAAGAAGGTCATCGTCGACCACGGCGGCCAGCCGATGGCCATGTTCAAGTACGCCTGCTTCAAGCGGGGCTTGGACTTCAAGGCCATCCAAGCGATCGACGCCGGCTCCACCGACAAGATGATCGCGGCGTTCCGCAACGGCGAGGGCGATTTCATCCACCTGCAGGGCCCCGCGCCCCAACAGCTGGAGCATGACAAGGTCGGCCACATCGTTGCCGCTGTCGGCGACGCCATCGGCCCCTGCGCCTTCTCGAGCCTCGCCGCCACGCGCGAGTGGCTCAAGTCGGACATGGCGCGTGGCTTCATGCGCGCCTACCGCAAGGCCCGCGCCTGGCTGATCGCCACGCCGGCGGCGGAGGTTGCCAAGGCCGAGGCGCCGTTTTTCAGGGACATCGACTTGGCTGTCCTGACAGCAACCATCGCCACCTACCAGAAGCTCGGCAACTGGACACCGCACGTGGAGATCACACGCCCCGCCTTCGAGGCGACGCTCGACATCTTCCAGCACGCAGGCCTCATCAGCAGGCGCCACAAGTACGAGGACGTCATCGCGCCACCACCGACGTAGGGCGCCGACGCCGCGGCGGCGGCTGAGCGCGTCCGTAGGACCTTCGGCAGCTGACGGAATTGCTGCATCGCCGACGTCGGCGGCCTAGTGCCGACTCCAAGCAACGCTGATGCAGCCATTACTGCGTTGCTTGTCACTCGCATACGTTCAGGGGTATCGCTTAAATGCATCAGCTGGTGGCGGGCTGCGGAGCCCTTGGATGACCTGGTCGATCATCGCCCGCGACGATAGGACGGCACGTATCGGCATCATCGTCGCCACCAGGTTCTTCGCGGTGGGCGCTGTTGTGCCCCACATCAAGTCGGGCGTTGGCGCCATCGCCTCACAAGCTTTCATAAATCCCTACTATGGACCTGCCGGTTTGGCGCTGCTCGAGGAAGGCCAGACTGCCGCGGACACGGTGCGGCGGCTCATCGCGGCAGACGAGGGCCGCCACAATCGCCAGGTGCACGTCATGGACCGCCAAGGGCGGTCTGCCGCATACACGGGTTCAGCCTGTGTCGAGTGGTGCGGGCACGAGATCGGCGCCACGTTTTCGGTCGCCGGCAACATGCTGGTGGGAGCACAAGTGGTCGCGGAGACCGCGCGCACGTACGAAGCCCACACGGCTACGCCCCTCGCGCGACGCCTGATCGCGGCGATGAAGGCTGGCGAGGCCGCGGGTGGCGACAAGCGCGGCAAGCAGTCGGCGGCACTCCTGCTTCATGACGCGGAGAACTATCCGCTGTACGACCTGCGCGTTGACGATCACGCCGATCCGCTGGCCGAGCTGGAGCGCCTTGAAGTCGTGGCACGGCAGCGCTGGATACACTTTCGCCGTATGATGCCGAACCGGCACGACGCTGCCGGCCTGACCGATAGAGGCCGGCTCGAAGGGCTGATCGCCGCCTCGATTGCGGAGGGTTACGAGTGAGGCCCCTCATCCAGGTCGACAATCTGAGGGTTGCCTTCGAGGGCGATCGCGGCGCGGTCACGCAAGCCGTCGACGGCGTGAGCTTCTCGCTGGCGCCGGGCCGCACGCTTGGCATCGTGGGGGAGTCGGGCTGCGGCAAGAGCGTGACGGCGCTCTCGATCATGCGGCTGCTGCCGAAGGCCGGCGTACGGGTCTCCGGCTCGGTCAGTTTCGAGGGACGCGACCTGCTGGCACTGCCGGAGCGGAAGATGCAGGACCTGCGGGGAAACAGGTTGGCGATGATCTTCCAGGAGCCGATGACCTCGCTCAACCCCAGCTTCACCGTGGGCGACCAAATCGGCGAGGTGCTGTTGCGCCATCGCGGTCTGTCGGCTGCGGCCGCGCGGCAGGCCGCCATCGACATGCTCGAACGCGTCAGGATCCCCTCGCCGAAACTGCGGCTCGACGAATATCCCCACAAGCTGTCCGGCGGCATGCGCCAGCGGGTGATGATCGCCATGGCGCTCGCCTGTGCGCCGGCCTTGCTGATCGCAGACGAGCCGACAACGGCGCTGGACGTGACTATCCAGGCGCAGATCCTCGAGCTGTTGCGCAATCTGCGCGCCGAAGCCGGCGCGGCCATCATTCTCATCACCCACGACCTGGGCGTCGTTGCCGAGACCTGCGACGATGTTGCCGTCATGTACGCCGGACAGATCGTCGAGCAAGCGCCGGCAGCCCGGCTTTTCACCGCGCCGGAGCATCCCTATACGGTCGGGCTGCTCGGCTCCATTCCGCGCATCAGCGCGCGGCGCGAGCGCCTGTCTGCGATCGCGGGCAGCGTGCCCAATCTCTCCGGGGCCTTCAGCGGCTGCCGCTTTGCCTCGCGATGCCCGTTCGTCTACCCGCACTGCCAGGAGCGGGCACCGGCCTTGACCGAAGTTGCGTCCAAACACTTTTCCCGTTGTCTGCGAGCGCCGCTGGAGACGCTGGCAGCATGAGCGGGCCTGTCGTCGCCCTCGATCGCGTCACCAAGCATTTCGTGGTTCGCCGCTCGATCCTGGGGACACCGACTGCGGTCGTCCGCGCTGTCGACGGCGTCTCGTTCGAGCTGAACCGAGGCGAGACGCTGGCACTCGTCGGCGAATCGGGCTGCGGCAAGTCCACCGTCGGCCGCCTGATCCTGCGGCTCATCGAGCCGACGGCAGGCACGGTCCATTTCGGCGGCAAAGACCTGGCAACTCTCTCGGCGTCGGACTTGCGCCACGCCCGTGCCGGTGCGCAACTCATCTTCCAGGACCCCTACAGCTCGCTGAACCCGCGCATGACGGTGGGCGAGATGCTGGCCGAGCCGCTGCTCCTGCACACCGACCTCTCGCCTGCGAGCCGTCGCCAGCGCGTCGCCGACCTGCTGCGTACGGTCGGCCTCGCGCCGCAGCATGCACAGCGCTATCCGCACGAGTTCTCGGGCGGCCAGCGCCAGCGCATCGCCATTGCGCGCGCCCTGGGGGTGGAACCCAAGCTCATCGTGTGCGACGAGCCCGTGTCGGCTCTCGACGTGTCGATCCGCAGCCAGATCCTCAACCTGCTGCGCGATCTCCAGCAGCGGTTGGGTCTCGCCTACGTCCTCATCAGCCACGATCTGGCCGTCGTGAAGCACATCGCAACGCGGGCCGCGGTGATGTATCTCGGCCGCATCGTGGAAAATGCCCCGGTCGATCAGGTGTTTGCCGAGCCGAGGCACCCCTATACGCAGGCACTGCTCTCCGCTATTCCGCGGCTGTCGCCCGGCTCGAGGCGCGAGCGGCGCATCCTTCCCGGTGATCCGCCGAACCCGGTTGCGCCACCGCCTGGCTGCCATCTCCATCCCCGCTGTCCGCATGTTCAGGACATCTGCCGGACCGTATCGCCAGACCTAGTGGACCAGGACGGACACTCCACCGCTTGCCATTGCTGGCGCGACGTTGTTTCCTCACAATCGGTTGCGTCTGAGCCGGAGTTCTCGCCGAGCCTTCGGCGTCTATTTCGGGCGTTTGACGCGCCGCCGCAGGATTGAGCCGCGGATTGCAACTTTGGGGAGTGCACCTCCGATGAGAAAGCTTCGATTGGCCGGGCTTGCCGCTGCATTCCTTCTTTTCGGTTCGCCCGGCACGGCCCAGACCGTGCTCCGTATCGGGCTTGCCCAAGACCCCGACATTCTCGATCCGACGCTCGCCCGCACATACGTCGGACGCATCGTGTTCGCGTCGCTGTGCGACAAGCTGTTCGAGATCGACGACAAGCTCAACATCGTGCCGCAGCTGGCCCTGTCGCATGAGACCACCGAAGACGGCAAGACGGTCATCATCAAGCTTCGCCAAGGCGTCAAGTTCCACGACGGCGAGGCGATGGATGCGGAAGCCGTCAAGACCAGCCTCGAGCGGCACCTGACCATGCAGGGTTCGTTCCGGCGGCCCGAGCTGGCTGCGGTCGACAAGGTCGAGGTCGCCGCTCCGGACACGGTTCGCATCCTTCTCAAGAACCCGTTTTCGCCGCTGATCGCCCAGCTTGCCGATCGCGCCGGCATGATCCTCAGTCCCAAGGCGGTGAAGGAGGCCGGCGACAAATTCGGCTTGCGGCCCGTGTGCGCCGGACCCTTCAGGTTCGTCGAGCGCGTGCAGCAGGATCGCATCGTGCTGGAGAAGTTTCCCGGCTACTGGAACGCCGCCAATGTTCACGTCGATCGCATCGTGTTCCGGCCGATCGAGGAGTCGACGGTGCGGCTCGCCAACCTGAAATCGGGCGGCCTCGATCTGATCGAGCGCGCGCTTGCCACCGACCTCAAGGAGATCAGAGCCGATCCCAAGCTCAGGGTCGCCACCCAGATCGAGATCGGCTACCAGGGCCTCACTCTCAACCTGGCAAACGGCGACGCGGGCAAGAACGGTCCCTTTGGCAAAGATCCCCGCGTCCGGCAGGCGCTCGAGGCCGCAATCGACCGCAAGGCGTTGTCCGACGTGGTGTTCAACGGCGAGGTGTTGCCGGGCAATCAGTGGATCAGCCCCAGGCACTCCTACTTTCAGAAGAAACATCCAGTCCCCGGCCGCGATGTCGCAAAGGCGAAGAAGCTGCTCGCGGACGTGGGCCTATCGACGCCGGTCGCCGTCGACTTCATGGTGCCCAACAACCCGGAGGACCGTCAGGCCGCTGAGGTCATTCAAGCAATGGCAGCCGAAGCGGGCTTCAACATGAAGATCCGCGTCACCGAGTTCGCTACCTCCATCAAAGAAGCCGAGGATGGGCGCTTCCAGGCCTGGTTCATCGGTTGGAGTGGCCGCATCGATCCGGATGGCAACAGCTACATCTTCCACAAGTGCAAGGCGCCGCAGAACAACGGCAACTTCTGCGACCCGCAGGTCGATCAGTGGCTCGACGACGCCCGCAAGGTCAGCAGGCTCGAGGAGCGCAAGGCGATCTACGAAAAGGTCGCCGACAAGTTCTTGCGCGAGGGATCGATCATCTACCTGTACCACCGGCTCGTCATCATCGCCCACAGCGCCAAGCTGGAGGGCTACAGGCAGCTCCCCGACGGACTGGTGCGTGTGGTGGGCGTGAAGCTCAGGCCGTAACAGACGTTGCAACCAGGCAAGGTTGGCGGGATATCGTGGCTTGCACCCATTTTGGGCACATGCTAGTGACTGGCCATGCGGATCATTGCCCGGCGGACGCTGAGGGAGTTCGTAGAGTCTCTCACCGGGCACAAAGACCAGCTGGCGGTGAAGGCGGCGCTCGACAGCTGGTACGATCAAGTCAGAAGGGCCAATTGGAGAACGTCGGCCGACGTTAGGAGATCTTTCGCCAAGGCAAGTGTTGTCACTGCGGAGCGGATCGTTTTCGATATCAAAGGTGGTGGATATCGTTTGATCGCGGCTGTCGATTTCGAGATGAGCGTCGTCTGGATAAAGTGGATCGGAAGTCACAAGGATTACGACAACATCGACGCGCGGAAGGTGAAGTATGAGAAGTGAGCTGAAGCCGATCCGCTCGGAGACGGACTACGACAAGGCGCTAGGCGAAGTCGAGCGCCTGTGGGGAGCCAAACGCGGGACGCCCGACGGCGACCGTTTCGATGTCCTCGTGACCCTGATCGAAGCCTACGAGGACGAGCACTATCCCATGGACCTGCCGGACCCCATCGAAGCCATCAAGGCCCGGATGGAGCATCAGGGCCTGACCCGCAAGGACCTCGAACCGCTGATCGGTACGCGCACCCGGGTCGCGGAAGTCTTGAACCGCAAGCGCAACCTGTCGATCGGCATGATCCGAAGGCTACACTCCAAGCTCGGCATACCGGCCGAGGTTCTCATCCAGCCCACGAAGAAGCCTCAGCGGAAGACGAAGGCGTCCGCATAGGGCTGTTCCAATGATAAAGCCCCCGATGGGGTCAGACCCTCGCGCACACGTGAAGTTCTACCGGCTACCGCACAGGCGAGGGGTCTGACGCCATGCTCCCGTTCCTCGGCAAGCGCCTGCTGCAGCTGGTCCCGACGTTGTTTTTCGTGTCGGTGATCATCTTCGGGCTACAGCAGCTGCTGCCGGGCGACCCGGCGCTCGCCATGGCCGGAGAGGAGCGCGACCCGGCCGTCCTGGAACAGATCCGCAAGCAATACCGTCTCGATCAGCCGATCTACCTGCAGTATGCGTACTGGGTCGGCGGCGTGCTCTGCGGCGACCTCGGCGAGTCGATGCGGCTGAAAGAGCCGGTTCTGACGCTGATCGCGCAGAAATTTCCGGTGACGCTGCAGCTGGCGCTGATGGCGATCGTGATCTCGCTCCTGATCGGCGTGACCGCGGGCGTGATCTCGGCCGTGAAGAAGGACACGTCGATCGACTATGCCGTCAACCTGGTGGCGCTGTGGGGCATCTCCACGCCGAATTTCTGGCTCGGCATCATGCTGATCTTCCTGTTTGCCGTTAACCTGGGCTGGCTGCCGGCTTCAGGTTACGTCAGCCCCTTCGAGGACTTCTGGCTGTCGCTCCAGACCACGATCCTGCCGGCCTTCGTGCTCGGCAACTCCTTTGCGGCCGTGCTGATGCGCCATACCCGCAGCGCCATGCTGCAGGCCATGGGCAGCGACTACGTGCGCACCGCGCGCGCCAAGGGGCTCGCAGAGCGCATCGTGGTCCTCAAGCATGCCATGCGCAATGCGCTGACGCCTGTGATCACTCTGGGCGCGCTGGAACTCGGCACGCTGCTGTCGGGCGCGGTGCTGACCGAGCAGGTGTTCTCGATCCCCGGCTTCGGCAAGCTGATCGTCGACAGCGTGTTCAACCGCGACTACGCGGTGGTGCAGGGCGTGACATTGATCACGGCGACCACCTACATCCTCCTCAATCTGCTCGCCGACATCGCCTACGTGCTCGTCAACCCGAGGCTCAGGAGCTGAGGCCATGGCGGTCTCCGACGCGCTGCTGTCCGTTGAGCTTCGCGACGAGAGCCCGGGCGCTCGAGCTTGGCGCCGCCTGCTCAAGCGCAAGAGCGCGGTGCTGGGCCTCGTCATCATCGTGCTTCTGGTCGTGCTGGCGATTTTTGCCCCGTTGATTGCGCCCTTCGACCCCACGCAACAGACCTGGACCGCCGTTCGTAAGCCGCCGTCGCTGCAGCATTGGTTCGGCACCGACGAATCCGGCCGCGACCTCCTCTCGCGCGTGATCTTCGGGGCCCGCGCCTCGCTGCTGGCCGGCGTCGTGTCGGTCTCGATCGCGCTCGGGCTCGGCGTGCCGATCGGGCTGCTGGCGGGCTACGGCGGCAAGCTGACCGACATGCTGATCAGCCGCATCACCGACGCCATGCTCGCCTGTCCGTTCCTGATTCTGGCGATCGCGCTCGCAGCCTTTCTCGGTCCCTCCCTGCAGAACGCCATGATCGCCATCGGCGTGACCGCGACGCCCATATTCGTGCGCCTGACGCGCGGGCAGGTGATGGCGGTGAAGGTCGAGGACTATGTCGAGGCCGCGCGCGCCGTGGGCAACCCACCGGTGCGCATCGCGGTGAAGCACATTCTGCCGAACATTCTGCCGGCACTCATCGTCCAGGCTACGATCTCGATCGCCACCGCCGTCATTGCAGAGGCCAGCCTGTCCTTCCTGGGGCTCGGCCAACAGCCACCGGCACCGTCCTGGGGCTCCATGCTCAACACCGCCCAGCGCTTTCTTACCAATGCACCGTGGATGGCCATCTGGCCCGGCTTGGCAATCTTCCTGGCCGTGCTTTCCTTCAACATCCTCGGCGACGGGCTGCGCGACGCGCTCGACCCCAAGGAGCGCTGACCAACGCTCCGGAGGGCTCGTCAATACCCGCTTGGATGCCGCAGCCGCCCGCCCGCCCGCACGGTGAAGGCCCGTACGCGACCGCTAGGGGTTAACTTCCCCCGGTCCGCCAACGGCATCGGCCCGGTGGATGTAACTCTGTTCGCTGACGCGCCACGCTGTCCGCCGACACTCCTCTTGTGTGCCGACAACGGCTGTGAGCCGTCGCAGCACACACAGTTTTTTGCAATGCCGAAGAACCCGCCACGACAACCGGAAAGATCATACCGGCCGCCGTCCCGCCTAATCACAACGACCCGGTTCGACTGGCTGAGCCAGGACTTTGGCACCTTGCCCCTTTCGCGCTGCGGCTCTGTGGTGATACGCATTGCGATCGCGTGCGCTAACGCGAGGTGTCCCGTGATGGCACCAATCAAAGAAGGGAAACCGGAGGAGAGAATGCCAGGTTCAGCTGTCGATACCGGCACGGGCTACGTGCGCAAGCCGTCGACGTATATTGCGGCGCTGACCGAGGTCGGGCACGGCAAGCCGATGGGCGAGCTGATGCGGCGCTACTGGCACCCGATCGGAGTTGCGAGCGACGCCGGTGCAACGCCCAGGCGGGTGCGCGTGCTGGGCGAGGACCTCATCCTGTTCCGCGACGGCAAGGGCAGGCCGGGACTGGTGACGGCGCGATGCTGCCACCGCGGCACGACGCTCTACTACGGCCGCGTCGAGGAGCGCGGCATCCGCTGCTGCTATCACGGCTGGCTGTTCGACGTGGAGGGCCACTGCCTGGAGCAGCCGTGCGAGCCAGGCGGCGGCCGCATCCGCGAGCGCATCCGCCAGCCCTGGTATCCGGTCGAGGAGCGCTACGGGCTGATCTTCGCCTACATGGGGCCGCCGGAGAAGAAGCCCGCGCTGCCGCGCTACGAGTGCCTGGAGGTGCTCGATGACGGCGAGATGGTCGAGGCCGACGACACCAGCATCGGCAGCGGCGGCGGGGTGATCGTGCCCTGCAACTGGCTGCAGCACTACGAGAACATTCCCGACGCCTTTCACGTTCCGATCCTGCACGGAGCATTCAGCGGCGTGCAGTTCGTCGCCCAGATGGGGATCATGCCCAAGGTGAAGTGGGAGTTTTCGCCGCTCGGCGTCAGGACGATCAGCGCCCGCGTGCTGGAGGACGGGCGGGTGCACTACCGCGTCAGCGAGGCGGCCCTGCCGACCTTGCGGGTCATCCCCAACCCGCGGGTTGCGCAATACACCCGCGTCGAGTCGCTGGGCTGGGTGCTGCCGATCGACGACACGCATTTCCGCATCTACACCGCGGGCCGCGTGAAATCGAAGGGTGAGCTGGGCCGGGGCCGCTCGCGCATGAACGGCAAGCTGTGGGCCGAGCTGACGGAGGAGGAGCACCAGAGGTTCCCGGGCGACTACGAGGCCATGGTCGGCCAGGGGCCGATCTCGCTCCATTCCGACGAGCACCTGGCGACCAGCGATTCAGGCGTCGCCATGCTGCGCCGCCTGCTGCAGCGCCAGCTCGATGCTGTGGCCGAGGGCCGCGACCCGCTCGGCGTCAGCTTCGACACCGGCGCGCCGCCGATCACCTTCGAAGCCGGCAACTACATGATGGAGAAGACCGACGAGAGGGTCGCCGCGCTGTTGAGCGCCTAGGGTTGCGTCCCTGCGCCGATCGATATCGGGAAATCAATTTCCGCTTACCAGCGGCTTCATGTTTCCTATGGAGGATGTGGTATGCTGAGGGGCGGAGGAGGAGGATCTGCGCTTTGGTTTTATCGATTCGACGATTTCTCCCTCGACACCGATCGGCGCGAGCTGCGCCGCGGGGCGGATCTCGTTCCGATCGAGCCCCAGGTTTTCGATCTTCTGGTCTATCTGATCCGCAACCGCGATCGCGTGGTCAGCAAGGACGACCTGATCGCTGCGATCTGGGGCGGGCCGATCGTCTCGGAATCGGCGCTCACCACCCGCCTCAACGCGGCGCGCACCGCCATCGGCGACAGCGGCGAGGCGCAGCGCCTGATCAAGACCTTCCAGCGCAAGGGTATCCGCTTCGTGGTTGTGGCGCGGGAGGAGCAGACGCCGGCCGACGCCGCCGCGGCGGTCGCGGCTGAACCGGCGGCACCCGCTCTCGCTCTTCCGGACCGCCCGTCGATCGCGGTGCTGCCGTTCGAAAACATGAGCGGCGATCCCGAGCAGGAATACTTCGCCAGCGGCATGGCGGACGAGATCATCACCGCTCTGTCGCGCTGCTCCTGGCTGTTCGTCATCTCCCGCAATTCATCGTTCACCTACAAGGGCAAGGCGGCGGACGTGCGCCAGGTCGGCCGCGAGCTCGGCGTCGGCTACGTCCTCGAAGGCAGCGTGCGGCGCGGCGGCGACCGTGTGCGCTTCGCTGCGCAATTGGTCGAGGCGGCGAACGGCACGCACATCTGGGCGGACCGCTTCGAAGGCGAGTTGAGCGACGTCTTTTCGCTGCAGGACCGCATCGCCGAGAGCGTGGTCGGCGCGATCGAGCCGAAGCTGCTGCTCGCAGAAGCCGCCCGTTTGAAGCACAAGCCGGCTTCGAGCCTCGATGCCTACGACCTCTATCTGCGCGCCCTGCAGCTCGAATACCAGTACACCGGGGAGAGCCTGGACGAGGCGATACGCTGCCTGCAGCGCGCCGAGGCCATCGATCCGGCGTTCGCGCCGGCCATGGCGCTCGCGGCCTTCTGCTACACCGAGCGTGCCTTCCAGGCCTGGGCCAAAAACTTCGGCGCAGAGGTCGCGGAGGCGCTGCGTCTCGCCAACCGCGCCGTCGAGTTCGACCCGCAGAATGCCGACGTCCTCTGGATGTCCGCCTTTGCGATCACGATCCTTGGAGCCGATCACCCTCGGGGCAAAGAGCTCTTCGACCGGTCGCTGGCGATCAATCCGAATTCACCCATAGCCCTGACGACGAGCTGCTATGCAGAGGTCAAATTCGGGAACATGGGACTGATGATGGACCGACTCGCGCGAGCGCGGCGGCTCAGTCCGCGCGATCCGCACGAATGGATGATGTCGATGACGACAGGACTGACCCATATGTGGGCGCAGGAATTCGATCAGTGCGTTGCCTGGAATGAGAGGGCCGTCAGACAGAACCCGCGTGCCATGCCGGCGCTCCGAGGCCTGATCGTGGGGCTGGTGCATTCGAACCAGCGGGAGCGGGCCGCCGAGATCGTGAGGCAGCATCTCCGGGTGAACCCGAAATTTACGATTTCCAGCTGGCAGCTGCAGCGCGCGCCCCTACTTTCGCCAGGAAACCCCCCGTTTGCAGTTCATCCTGGATGCCCTCCGCGCAGCCGGCGTGCCCGAATAGCCGGCCGCCGGCTTTCGCCAACTGGCGGCGGCTGCAGTGATTGGGTGCGGCTTGAGCGCTCTGCCTCACTACGGCGTCATTCCCGCGCAGGCGGGAATCCAGTACACCCCGCAACACGGGCAGCCTCAAGCGAGGCACCGCGCTGGAAGCGCATGGCCCATGCAATTCCAGTACCCCAAGCTGAGAGGTGACCTGGGTGCCCGCCTGCGCGGGCATGACGCCAGTTGAAAAGGATGGCGCTCTTACCAAACCGCCATCCGGCGTCAAGCCTCTCTATCCTGCGCCGAGCCCTTTGTCGCCGCATAAGCGGCCGTCTTATTTGATTCCGACGACCATGCTGTCCGGACCGAGCAGATGCTCCACGCGGGTCTGCCTGAACCCGGCCTCGCGCATCCAGGCGGCGCACTCCGCCCCGGTGTAGTCCGCGCCCCCCGGCGTCTCGATCAGCATGTTGAGGCTCATCAGCAGGCCGAACGCGTTCTGCCGCCGGTCGTCGTCGATGATGGCGTCGTAGACGATGAGCGCGCCGCCGGCCGGAAGGGCGTCATAGGCCTTGCGGATGAGGGCTCTCTTCTGGTCGAGGTCCCAGTCGTGAATCACGTGCCCCATCACGAGCACATCGGCCGTGGGCAGCGGATCGGTGAAGAAATCGCCGCCCTGAAACGAAAGCCGGTGCGACAGGCCTTGTCCCGATACGTAGGCCTCGAAATGCGGCCCCACCGGCGGCAGGTCGAAGCCGATGCCCTCGAGATGCGGGTGGGCGATGGCGACCTGGGCCGGCAGCGCACCCTGCGCCGTACCGAGATCGGCGAAGGTCTGGTACTCGCGCCAGGGAAACTTCTCGGCCATGGCGCGAGCCGCGCCAGTGCTGAGGCCGGTCATCGACCGCAGAAATCCGGCGAGCTGCTCGGGTTCAGCGTAAAGCTTGGCAAAGAAGCTCTCGCCGTGCTTCAGCTCGTTCTGCGGCTCGCCGGTGCGTAGTGCAGCCGTCAGGCTGCCCCAGAACGGGTAGAGGCGCGCGTTGGCCATCTCCAGCAGCCCGCCGACATAGGAGGGTTTGTCGCGATCCAGAAACAGGCCGCTTGCGGGGGTGTTCGAGTAGACATCGCCATCGCGCTTGAGCATGCCGAGGGCGACCAGCGCATCGAGGAAATCCCGCGCGGCGCGCCGATTGAGACGCACCTTTTCAATCAGGACGTCGGCTCGCAAGGGGCCTCGTCCAAGCTCGCTGAACACGCCGAGCTCGACCGCGCTGAGCAAGGTCTTCGATCCCCAGAAGGCGAGCCCCAGCTGCAGGATCGCATCGGGTGTCACCTCTGCAATTGCCGTGCTTGCGGCGGCTGGTGGCGGCGCCGGCTCGTCGGAACGGGCCACACAGTGCACCCCAAGGCTGTCTTGGCTCAAAGTATCCACTGTCGCTTCTCCCGGATCTTGTATGGGCTGTTCGATCGTATTGCCCGGGACACACCTCAGTGGCGCCGACTATGGCAGCGCACGACCGCGCGCACTTTGAGAACCGCTTATTTTGCCCTTACCGGAACCTTCATTTCCCCTCACCCAGCAGGTGCTGGCGGGGGATCGGCCGCGTCAAAACCCGGCAAGGCGCTGCGCCGGCGCGATCGCGTGCCCGAGACGAGGCGCCATCCGTTGGCGGCGTTCGGGAAATCTGCCTAGAATGACAGCAACTAGGTTCGACTAGGGGGAGGAAGCAGATGCACAGTGTGTTACGCCGCGCCCTCGCAATAGCCGGGGCGGCGGTCCTGACGGCTTTCCTTGCAACCACCGCTCACTCCGGTTGGACCGACTCACCCAAGGTGAAGGCGCTCTACGAGGCGGCCAAGAAGGAAGGCAAGGTCATCGTCTGGGGCACCCATCCCCGCGAGGTCAACTGGATCCCGGCCGCCTTCGAGAAGCACTTCCCCGGCATCGCGGTCGAGTTCCTCGGCGACAACGACATCGCCGTCAAGGCCATCGCCGAGGCGCGCGCCGGCCGCCACCAGATCGACGTGTTCTGGAGCTCGCTCACCGGCACCTTGCCGGTTGCGCAGCGTGACCTGACGGCGCCGTCGGATTGGTCGCTGTTTGGCGTCGACCCGCGCAACACTGCGTTCGACGGCAAGATGGGCTTCACCAGCAACATCGTCTACGTCATCATCTACAACAAGAAGCTGATGAACGAGGCCGATGTGCCCTTGAAGTGGGCGCAGACGGCCGACGAGCGCCTCAAGGGCAAGGCGACCTCCAGCTCCTTCCTGCTGCCGCGCCTCGTCGGTGCGCTTGCCCTCGCCTGGGGCGAGGACAAGGCGCTCGCCTTCGCCCGCGACCTGCGCGACAAGACCGGGGTGCTGCTCACCCGCGCACCGCGCGAGTCGCTGCTGCAGTCGGGCGAGCGCATCATCGCCATCGCCGAAATCGATTCGCAGGCCCGCCACTATATCGCGCAGGGGCTGCCGGTCGGCTACGTGGTGCCCGAGCCGGTGGTGATGGGCCAGTTCGGGGCCAGCGTGATGAAGGGCGCGCCGCACCCCAATGCGGCGCGTCTGCTGGCAGGCTTCCTCGCCTCCGTCGAGGGCAAGCGGTTGCGAGAGAAGGCAACCGATCAGCTGGACTACGGGCCTACGGCGGAGAACGTCCTCGCCAGGAAGATCCACGGCGGAGAGCTGCAGGTGGTGTTCGATCGCACCGACAATATGGTGGCGCGCGAGGCGCTGTTCGGGAAAGCCGCCGCGATCCTCACCGGCCAAACGCCCTAAGCAGGCCCGCGGCATGCCAACGGCAGGCAATCTCGACTGGACCGCCCGCCTGGTCCTGGCTGTCGGCGCGGGCACGGCGATCTATCTCATCGCTGTGCCGCTCGCGATGCTGCTGCTGGCGGCGTTCCGCGGGCCGGCAGACGTGCTTCCCTTCGAGCCCGGCGCGCAATGGACACTGGAACACGTTCGTGCTGTCTTCAATGATCCCGTCACCTACCAGCGCATGCTTCCGGACACGCTTGTCTTCGTGATCGGCACGGTGGCGCTGGTGTTCTGCATCGCCTTTGCACTCGCCTGGCTGGTCGAACGCACCGACCTCCCAGGTCGCGAAATCTGGTTCTCGCTGATCCTGTTTCCGCTACTGGTACCTATTCCCGTCCTCGCCATCGCTTGGATCTTCCTGATGGGACCAAACGCGGGCTGGCTCAACCTCGCCATCCGCGCCCTCTTCGGCCTCGAAGGGCCCGGGCCGATCAACATTTTCAGCATGCCTGGGCTCATATTCTGTCAGGCGCTGGCCTCGGCGCCGTTCGTGTTTCTGCTGTTGACCTCGACCTTGCGATCGATGGACCCCGCCCTGGAGGAAGCGAGCGGCGTCTGCGGCGCCCGGCCGCTGACGACGTTCCGGCGCGTCACGCTGCCGGTGCTTCTGCCCGGCCTGCTCGCTCCGGCGATCCTGATCACGCTGATCACGGCCGAGCAGTTCGAGCTGCCGCTCATCATCGGTCTTCCCGCCAAGATCAACGTCTTCAGCTATCGCATCTATTTCGAGCTCAACCCGCCCGGCAGCCTGCCCAACTATGGCGCCGCTGCGGCGCTATCCCTGCCGTTCATCGTGCTCGGTACGCTGCTGCTCCTGGTCTACAACCGCATGATCCGGCGCGCCGAGCGCTTCGTCACCGTGACCGGCAAGGCCTATCGACAGCGGCGCCTCGAGCTCGGGGTCTGGCGCATTCCAGCGCTCCTTTTCGTTGGCTCATACCTTGCCATCGCCGCCGTCCTTCCGGCCGCGGTTTTACTCTGGACGAGCTTCTTCGGCTACGCGACGCCGCTTGGCGCCACGCTCGGCGACTTCAGTCTCGATGCCTATCGCCAGCTCCTAGCCAACCGCTCCTTCTGGGTTGGCTTGAGGAACACCTTGTTGGTCGCGGCGCTGTCCGCGCTGGTCGTGACGGCCATCGGCGCTCTGCTCGGCTGGATCATCTCGCGCTCACGCTTGCGCGCCAGGCACGTTCTCGACTTCGTCTCGCTACTGTCGGTCGGCATACCCGCCGTCATTGCCGGTCTCGGCGTGATGCTCCTCTATCTTTCGCTTCCGGTCGGGCTCTACGGCACGGTCTGGATCCTGGTGCTCGCCTATTCCTACCGCTTCGCCACCACCACCCGGCTGGCGCGCGCCGGCTTCCTGCAAATCCACAGGGAGCTCGAAGAGGCCTCCGCAGCATCGGGCGCGCGCTGGGGCGCGACGCAGCGGCGCGTATTGATCCCGCTCATGCTGCCAGCGCTTGCCGCCGGGTTCATTCTGCTGTTCATCGTCGGCGTGCGCGAGTTCACCATCCCCCTCGTCCTCTACAGTCAGGACAACGTAGTGCTGTCCGTCCTGCTGTGGCAGCTCTTCCAGTACGGCCAGCCAGCGTCCTCGGCAGCGCTCGCCTCGCTCATCGTTGCGATCGTGCTGCCGGTGCTCTTCATCAGCCGGCGCGTGTTTGCCTCTCGCTCGGTTGCGGGGTAGCCATGCTGAAAGTGACCGGCCTGTCCAAGGCGTTCGCTCTGGACGAGGGCGCCGTTCGGGCCGTCGACAGTGTCGGCTTCGAGGTTGCGCAAGCGCAATGCTTTGCGCTCCTGGGACCGAGCGGGTGCGGAAAGACCACGGTCCTGCGCTGCATCGCGGGTCTCGAGCAGCCCGATGCGGGCACGATCGAAATCGGCGGCCGCCTGGTCACCGACACTGCCCGGAATGCATTCATGCCCGTGCACGAGCGGCCGATCGGAATGGTCTTCCAGTCCTACGCGATCTGGCCGCACCTCGATGTGTTCGAGAACGTGGCCTTTCCGCTGCGCGTACAGCGGCCCGCACGCCCGAGCAGGGAGGATATCGAGCGCCGGGTCATGGAAGCGCTGGCATTGGTCGGCATGGAGGCGATGGCGCGCCGTCCCGCGCCCCGGCTCTCGGGCGGGCAGCAGCAGCGCGTGGCACTGGCCCGCGCCATCATACGCAAGCCGGCCCTGCTTTTGCTCGACGAGCCCCTGTCCAATCTCGATGCGCGCTTGCGCGAGACCATGCGCAGGGAGCTGTCGGGACTGATCCGGCAGATCGGCATCACGGCCCTGTTCGTGACCCACGATCAAGTCGAGGCGCTGTCGCTGGCGGATCGCGTGGCGGTCATGAACGAAGGACGCGTTGTCCAGCAGGGCGCCCCGGCAGACGTCTACGACCGGCCCAGGAACCTGTTCGTCGCCAGGTTTCTGGGTGCCGCCAACGTTCTCTCCGGCAGAGTTGAGGCGCGAGAGGATGATGGCAAAGCGCGCATCGTCCTCGACGGCAGCGGCCATCGGATGCTCCTAGATAGCGATGGCCGGCCCGGTGAGCCCGTCGACGTCGTGCTGCGTCCGGAGAACCTAGCGCTCATGTCCGATCCATTCATTGAATCGACAAGCAGTATTCCAGGCAGGGTCGCGTCCGTGTCATTCCAGGGCGGCAATGTCGAATATGAGATCGATCTGGAGGGGGGGTCCCGGCTGCGCGTCCACGCCCGAGCGCCGGCCCGGGCGCAGGCCGATCAGGCCGTGCGCATTCTGATCGATGCCGCTCGCGGAATGGTCTTCAAGGCGACTGATATGAGCCGCACGGTAGACCCAGCTGCGTTCCGCAACACGGATGACGATCCCAGCCAAGTGCCACCTTACTTGGGAACTGATAGGCGTCGTTGAGCCGACGGTCAGGCGTGCGATCAGCGATCCCTGGACCGGGCTTGTAAGTTTGAACGGACGCAGCGTGGTGCGTCACAAAAGTCTGCCGTCTGTGTAAGCAGCACTACCCCCCGTAAAGGGTCATGGGCAGGCATCGCGGCGGCGCTCTCGGAACGTCTCTTGTACCGTCGGTTAGCTGCCGAAGTTGTTGCGCCGCCAAAGTTTTCAGCCCTGTGCCAATTTCAGACGTTTGTGCCGGTGGAAATGGCTCGCAGATCCGGCTCAATACCCGAAGCGTGTGCGAAATGACGTGCAAGTCCCGGCAGCAGCGGCTCCCACAAGCCGGCAACGGCTGAGCTCATGACGCCGGATCGATCGCCGGCAACCAGCACTATCAACCGGAGGGCTTCATGCCAGCGAAGGGACTGGCTGTCGATGGCGTGCATGCCCGCGTAGGACAGCTTGAACTCTCTCGCCGCGCGTCGGCCGAGAGCTTGCACGAAAGGCCGAGCAGCCGCCGACATCGGTCCAGGGACCAGGCTGAGCAGGACTGCAGTGCGCGCCACGTCGAACTCGCCGGCCGCGACCGTGGCCAGCTCCCAGTCGAGAACCGCCGTGATCCTGCCCTTGAGGCTCAGAAGATTGAACGCGTGCAGGTCGCCGTGACAAACCACCGGGCGCACCGGTGCAGGCGGTCTGTGTTGGCGAAGCCAGTTCAGTCCGCTCGTCCCTGCGCCCGCCGGAAGCGAGCGCTCGATTTCCCGCAATGCGGCCTCAGCACCGAGCTCGCTGCGCGTCCAGCCGGCCGCTGCAAGCCGGTCCAGCACCGCGTGCGTTTCGAGAGCGTGCAATGCCGCCATTGTATCGGCGAGCATTAGCGGGACGCGTTGAAACGCCCGCCATAGGCTGAATGGCCCGGAGACCGCGACCGGGTGCGTGCCTGGCAAGCGGTCCATCACGCTGAACGGCCGGCCCAGCCCGTCGGCCGCGGGGCCGTTCAGTCGCACGTGCGGTGTCGGAAAGCCGAGTGCGGCCACCGTGCCCTGAATGATGGTCTCGCGGGCTGCGGCGCGGTCGTCATTCATGAGGCGGACGACGAGCGGCCCTTCGAGACCAGCGGGGGAATTTGCCAGGCGGAACCCATAAAGGTCGGCCGAGTATCCGCCCGACAGCCGACGCGGCGGCTCGGCGAAGTCGAGGTCGCTGCGGTCGATCCTCGCGCCGAGGACCGACAGTAGGCGTCCGCCGAACGCAGGGTCGAGATCGCCACGCATTCACTTAGTTTAGACCATCATGTCCCGTGGCGGCACCTGGAAGAAGGAGTTGGAGCAGTTCCTGATCGCAGCGCCTCGCCGATAAGGGGGGATCGACCGCGCCGCCGTTATCTCCAAAATAGGACTGCTCCGGGTCACGCAGAGACAAAACTTAGGCGCGCCAGTTTGCTACGCTATGCCCTCGGCAGCTGACGGAATGGGGCGCCGCCACCAGCCGTCGATCATCGTCAGGCGCTACCGCGCAGCTGCGTCCGCGGTTCGTTAGCCTTGACCGCCCGCGCCGACCGCCGGACAGTGCGCGAGCAAGACCAGGAGGACGCGCATGAAGGAAACTATCGGCTGGATCGGCCTCGGCAACATGGGCTACCGCATGAGCCGGCATCTGGCGGACGCAGGCCACGCCCTGGTGGTCGCCGACGCGGCCACGACGGAGCGGGCGCCGCCGGGCGCGAAGGTGGCAAAGGGCAACGCCGAGGTGGCGGTGCTGGCCGACACGGTCATCCTCTCGCTGCCCGATGGCAATGTGAGCCGGACCGTTGCCCGCGAGATCGCGGCCGCCTCGCCGCCGCGCAGGGTCAGGACCGTGATTGATACGTCGACCATAGGCATCAAGGCGGCAGAAGCGGTCTCGGCAATCCTTGCGAAGACAGATATCGCCTTCGTCGATGCGCCGGTTTCAGGCGGCACCGCGGGCGCGGAGAAGGCCACGCTCTCCATCATGCTCGCCTGCCCGGCCGAGACCTACGAGCGCCTGAAGCCGCTGATGAGCCTGATGGGCCGGCCGTTCTATGTCGGCGCGAAGCCGGGACAGGGCCAAACCGTCAAACTGCTCAACAACTTCCTGTCCGCCACAGCGCTCGCCGCCACCTCCGAGGCCATCGCCTTCGGAGTGAGCCAGGGTATCGAGATGAAGACCATCCTGGACATCGTCAACGCCTCGACCGGGCGCAACTCGGCGACAGACGATAAATTTCCCCGCCGCATCATGCACGGCCGCTACGACGCCGGCTTCACCGCCAAGCTGCAGCTGAAGGACATCAAGCTTTACCTGGAAAACGCCCGCGCCGCCGGCATCACCGACGAGATCGCCGACACGGTGGTCAGGGTGTGGAGCGAGATGGACACGGCGCTCCCCAAGGCCGACATCTGCGAGATGTACCCCTACACGCGCGATGGTCGTCGCCCGGGCGGAAGAGGGCAAGAGTGAGATAGACTCAGTGGTCGGCCGCTACTTCTTCTCGGCTGCCGGCGCTTCGAGCAGGTCGGCGCGCTTCTTCAGGATGCTCTCGGCCTTCAAGGCCGGGACCTTGAACTCCCAGCCCTTCGTGCGACCGCTGATCTCCTCGGCGGCCTTCTTCGCTTCACCTTCTCCCGTCGCGATGACGGACAGCCAATGCTCGTCGCCGTCCTTGCGCAGGCGCAGCGTCGTCGTGGGCCCGTCCGCGCTCTCGATCTTCACGACGCCGACACCCGCCGCCGGGGACGCCGCAGGCTTGCGCACATCCTCCATCTCGATGGAGCTGACGGCGCGGGCGATGGCTTCGGCGGCGGTGGCATCCTTCAGCTTCTTGCCCTCGGAAGGAAAGCCGACGAAACCGAGCTTGGCGGGCTCGGCCGGTGTTTTTGCATCCTTCGCATCCTTGTCGTCCTTCGCACCCTTGTCTCTTGCGCCGGCTGCCGGGCGCTCGGCTTTCAGCGCCTGCTCGCCCGGAATTTCGATGCTGATGCGGCTGATCTTGGCGGTGTCCATGGTCAGAACGGACGTCTTCGCCCAGTCCTTGACCGCTAAGGATGGCTCGAGGTCCACGTTGGCAAGCCACGACTGCGGATCGCCGGGCTTGCGCACATAGGTGCCGCCAGCCTTGCCCGTGCCGTACGCTTCAGGCCGCTTCTTGCCGATCACCACCTCCGCGATGACGTCGCCCTTGGCACCTGCGATCCGGACGAGTCGCGACTTGGCGCTCTTCTCCGCCGGCTCCTCCAGCTCGAGCGCGGCGTATCTATCGGCCCGGCGGGTCTTGGTCTCGATTAGTTCGGCTTCGCCAAGGGAGACAAGCAGCGTCCGCACCTTGGCGACATCCACAGGATAGCCGCCCCGATTTTTGAGGCCCCAGCTGTCACCCGTTTTCTCCAGCACCACGCTGGTGTCACCCTGGCGAATTTCGATCTCCGCCACCTGCCTGATGGAGTCCGCAAGCGTGGGCAGGAGCTTCGCTCCCGTCGCCTTGCCGGCGCTCCATTGATTGTTGGCGGCAAAACTGACGATGGCCAAGAGCACCGACAGTGCCGCAACCGCGGCAAGATACACGAAGCTCCTGGGTGTCATTGCTGTGCCTCCGCGGCCTGCCGCGGGCTTGTACTGCGTCGCCGCCGGTAGGCCCAGCCGATGCCAACCAGCCCGATCAGCAGAGGCACGGCCGCTATGTTGACGAACTTGAGCACGCCGTCGAGGCGGTCGATATCCTTGCGCAGCTCGCGTTTCACCTCGCGCAGCTCGCGCCGCACCGCCAGATAGTCATTCTGGAATCCTTCGATCTCCTTGCGGTCGTTCTCGGTGAGGACCAGGTTCTCGCTATCACCCTGCTTCTTCACGCCGGCAAGCTTGGTCTGCAGCTCCTTGAGCCTGGCGGTCAGCACCTGCTCGCTCTGGCGGAACCGCTGCTCCGCCTCGCGACGCAAGTTGTTGACCAAATCGAACGGGCGGTCGGCGACGCCGCGGGCGCGCAGGGAAATGAGCGCATCCGTGCCGGTCAGGTTTTCGAGCGCGGCCAGCACGAAGGCGCCGTTGTGGGCGATGGGGACCGCCACCTGCTGGCCGACAAACTCCCGGATGTCCAGCCAGAACTGATCATGGAGGAAGTCGGTGTCAGCCACCACAATGACGTTCACCTTGCCCGCTGCCACGTGTGCCTTTGGCGGGGGCGCCGGCGGCGCCTTGGGAGCTGCCGCGTCGTTCTTCTTCTCGGCGGCCTTGGCTGTTGCGGCTCCCTTCTTGTCCGCAGCATTGGCGGCAGGTGCCTTGGTCGCCTTTTCGGCATTCTTGTCGGCAGCCTTGTCCTTGGCTGCATCGGCTGGTTCGGTCTTGGCCTCCGGGGCCGGTGGTGGTGGCGGCCCATTGGGGAACGCGCTCTTGGCCTCGCCGGAGACTCGCGCCGCCAGAACGAGCGGTGTGCCACCCGGCTTGTAGTTGCGCAGGAGACCCACCGCATCCGGCATCATGCTCACGCTGTCGGCCGCCACCTCCATGCCAGCCTTGGTCGTGCGCACGAGCGGCGCGAACTGCGTCGTCCCTTCGGGCGCCTTTGCCAGAAACCCTGCGCTGGCAAAGTTCAGCTCCCTGATATCGCCCGTCAGCACATCCTTGTCGTCGAAATTGCTGCGGTTGAGACCGAGCCACAGCACATAGTTCGTCGCGCTGCCGCGCGGCCCGCTGCCGAACTGCACGCGCCGCGCCCGTTCGATATCGGCAGCCACCTTCGTGGTGTCGAAGCCGACACCCCACGCCTTCAGCAACTTGTCGAACTCGGAGAGGTCGGGCGGGCCCTGCATCATCATGAACATCGGGTTGCCCTGCCGCGACATCTCGGCCACCGGATCGACGAACGCCAGAACCTTGCCGCCGGAGAGCGCGAACTGGTCGATGGCATAGGCCGTCTCGGGCGCCAAACCTTCCGGCTGCACGACCATCAGGACGCCGATGTCGGCGGGAATCTCCTTGGCATCCTTGGCAATGGATTTCACCTCGAAGAATTCACGGATGTGCTCGAGCATCAGCGGCCCCTGCGTGGGAGGCCGCCCCAGCATCGGATTGCCGGGGTTGCCCTCGATAGGGATGCCGCTGATCAGGCCGACGGCGGTCTTTCTCTGGTGCCCCAGCGTTACGACCAGCTTGGTCACGTCGTACTCGAGGAACCGCTCGCGATCGACGGCAAGGAAAGGCAGGTTCGCTTCGGTGTCGGTGGAGTTCGATCCGACGATGCCGAAGTAGCCCATCTCGCCTTCCTGATTGAGGCGCACACCCTTGAGCCCGGCCGCGACGGCGCGATCCTCGGCGTCCGAAAACGGCTCCGGGTCGAGGTAGGTGATCTGCAGCTTGCCTCGCGCAATGTCGCGATACTGCTCGAGCAGCGTGCGCGTACGCTCGAAGCTCTTGGCGTAGTTCGGGGCCAGCTCACCTAGCTTCTTGGAGAAGTAGACGCGAACGTCGATGGGTTCGTCGATCGCCCGCAGCGCCTTGCGCGTCCCCTCGGATATGGTGAACAGCCGCTCTTTGGTGAGGTCGAACCTCGCCTCGCGCAGCGCACTAGACGCGATCAGGTTGACCGACAGCAGCGTGACCGTGGCAAGCACCACACCGCCCCAGGCCAGCGCTCGACGGTTGATGCGGCCAGCTGCGGCAGCAACCCGGTCGACGGCGCTCGGCGTCTTTTCCGTCATTCCAGCCATGGTCGTGGAACCCTCAGGCAGCCTTGCGCTGATCGATGACGATCTTGTTGGCGAACAGGGCAAAGGCGATCAGAGACAGATAGAAGATGATGGAGGGCAAATCGAGCATGCCCTTGGTGATGCTCTCGAAGTGCGAAAGGAAGCTCAGCGACGCGATGGCCGACACGACGGAGGCCGGCGCCCAGGCGCGGAATAGGTTCTGCACGGGCTCGTGCCCGCTCATGACGAGGAGGAAGCACAACGTCGCAGCCACGATGAAGGCGATCACCTGGTTCCTGGTCAGCGCGGAGATGCAGGAGGCGACGGCCAGGTAGGCACCGGCCATCAGGAAGCTGCCGAAGTAGCTTGCCAGAATGACGCCGTTGTCAGGCCGGCCGAGGACGTTGACCGTGATCCACATGGGAAAGGTCAAGATCAGCGCCAGCCCGATAAAGCTCCAGGCCGCCAGGAACTTGCCCAGGATCGCCTCCCACGGCGAAAGCGGAAGCGTCATCAAGAGCTCGATGGTGCCTGTCTTGCGCTCCTCGGCCCACAGCCGCATGCCGATGGCCGGCACCAGCAGCAGGTAAAGCCAGGGGTGGTAGATGAAGAACGTCGACAGGTCCGCCTGGCCCCGCTCGAAGAAGTTGCCGAAATAGAAGGCGAAGGCCCCCGTCAGCGCAACGAAGATGACGAGGAAGACGGTGGCGATGGGCGTGGCAAAGTATGCGGCGAACTCGCGCTTGCCGACGATCCAAATGTTACGCAGGAAATCAGGCATTGCGGTCGTCCAGGTCGGATGAGGTGATTTGGCGGAAGACATCGTCGAGCTTGCCACGCTCGACGAAGATCTCCTCGACCGCCAAAGCTCTCTGGCGGATGACGGAGGCCACGTCGGTGACAATTCCGACGCCGTTCTTGGGGATGGCGCGCAGATGCATTTGTCCGTTCTCTGCGCCCACGGTCTCGACCTTGTCGACGCCCGCAACCGCGGAGAGTGCGCCGCGGACCGCTTCGGCCCTCTCGGCAGCGACGCGGATGGCAACGGCGCCATGATAGGGGACACGGCGCAGCAGATCCTCGGCGGTGCCGTCGGCCACGATACGGCCCTTGTTGATGACGATGGCCCGCGTGCACACCGCCTCGACCTCCTCGAGGATATGCGTCGAGACGACGATGGCCTTGTCTCTCGCCATCTCGATGATCAACTCGCGTACGTGATGCTTCTGATTGGGGTCGAGCCCGTCGGTGGGCTCGTCCATGATCAGCACCTCCGGATCGTGCAGAATTGCCTGGGCGATGCCGACCCGGCGCTTGTAACCCTTCGACAGGGTCTCGATGGTCTGGTCGAGCACGGGACCAAGGCCAGTCCTCTCGGCCGCCGTTCCGACCGCCTTGGCGATCGAGGCTCCCTGAAACCCTCTCAACTCTGCGACGAACCTGAGCAGCCCTTTGGGAGTCATTTCCGCGTACAGGGGCGCGCCCTCGGGCAGGTAGCCCAGGCGCTTCTTGGCCTGTCTGGCCTGTTCCTTCACGTCGAAGCCAGCGATGCGAGCTTGGCCAGAGTCAGGCTCCAAGAAGCCTGTGAGAAGGCGCATGGTCGTGGATTTGCCGGCGCCATTGGGGCCCAGGAAGCCCAACACCTCCCCGCGCGGCACCCTGAGCGTGATGCCGTCCACGGCCTTGAGTGCGCCGAAGCTCTTGACGAGCCCCTCCGCCTCGATCAGGGCAGTCATCGGTTCCCCTCCCAAACTTTAGTCCCTGCTGTGCTGGCTAGAAAGCCTTGGCAAGTCAAATGAATACGCCTTCATGCTACGACAATCAGCGGTTGCCCGATGTGGCGGTTACTATCAATGGGAAAGGCACCACACCCGGCCGGCGGCGGGTCGTTGTAAAAGAGCTGCTGGCAGTGTCAAGGGGAGAGTGCCAGGCGAGGCGATCCGATGACTTCCAGTGTTCTCAAATGCTAAGTGTCTCCCTATGACTGCCCTTTCGAAGCAGAAGATGAGGGTCGACGACTTCCTGGCCTGGGCGGCGCACCAACCCGGGCGGTGGGAGTTGTTGGACGGCGTACCGGTTGCAATGCCGCCCGAGCGGGTCATCCACGGCGACTTGAAGTACCGGGTGGCGAGGGCGCTCGACGCGGCCATTGAACAGGCGGGCATCCCTTGCAGGTTCGTGCTCGACAGCGCCGCCGTGCGTATCGAGACCTACCTTAGCTATCAGCCGGACGCCCTCGTCTACTGCGGCCACCCCCTCCCGGGCGATGCACTCGAAGTGCCGAACCCGGTCGTGGTGGTTGAGATCCTCTCGCCGAGCAACGCGATGAAGGATCTGCGCGATAAGCTTGTGGGCTACTTCCGGGTCCCGAGCATCATGCACTATCTCATCGTCGATCCCGACAAGCGGCTGATCATCCATCACGCGCGCGGAGGCGGCGACGTGATTGCCACCCGGATCGTGAGCGACAAGTCGCTTCGGCTCGATCCGCCGGGCATCGAGATGGCTGTGGCCGATATATTTCCGCCCGCGTAGGCTTGCTCACGCCAGCCGGCTCGCTACCGCGAGCGGTGGCGGGCTCCGCAGCGTCTGGTAGACCACGCAGTAGCGCTCGGTGAGCTTCATGAGGGTGGCGCGCTGCTCCTCCGTCAGGTCGCCGTCGATCTCGAAGCTGAGCCGGATGTCGCGGAAGCCGACCGGCGCCTCCTTGGCGACGCCCAGGGTACCGCGGAAGTCGAGATCGCCCTCCGCCCTGATGCGCGCGTCGCGAACCGCCAGCCCGAGTGCCGTCGCCACCGCGTTGAGCGTCACTCCGGCGCATGCGACGAGGGCCTCCAGCAGCATATCGCCGGAGCAGGCCTGCAGCCCCGTGCCGCCGGTCGCAGGATGGAGCCCCGCTTCAACGAGCGCCTTGCCGGTTTGCACGCGGCACACCACCCCTTCACCGATGTTTCCTTCCGCCTTGAGCGTGATGACGGCCGCCTCGGGTTTCTCGCGATACCTCTCTTTCAGCGGGGCCTGCAGGGCTTTGAGAGCATTGGCGTCCATGGCCTTTCCTACCTCCCATACTTCCGCTTCGCCTTGAGGCGCCGCGCATGCAGGATCGGCTCGGTATAGCCGCTGGGCTGCGTGCGGCCCTTGAAGACCAGGTCGCACGCGGCCTGGAACGCAACCGAAGCCTCGAAATCAGGCGCCATCGGACGATACAGCGGATCGCCGGCATTCTGCCGGTCCACCACCGCCGCCATGCGCTTCATGGTCTCCATCACCTGGGCCTCTGTCGTCACGCCGTGCGCCAGCCAGTTGGCGATGTGCTGGCTCGAGATGCGCAGGGTGGCGCGGTCCTCCATCAGGCCGATATTGTTGATATCGGGCACCTTGGAGCAGCCCACGCCCTGGTCGATCCAGCGCACCACGTAGCCCAGGATCCCCTGCGCGTTGTTGTCGAGCTCCCGCTGTACCTCTTCGGGCACCCAGTTCACGCGATCGGCGACGGGGATGGTCAGGATGTCGTCGAGGGAGGCGCGGGATCGGGAGCGCAGCGCCGCCTGGCGCTCGGCCACATCGACCTTGTGATAGTGCAGCGCGTGCAGCGTGGCGGCCGTGGGCGAAGGCACCCAGGCCGTGCTGGCGCCGGCTTCGGGGTGCGCGATCTTCTGCACCATCATGTCGGCCATGCGGTCGGGCATCGCCCACATGCCCTTGCCGATCTGCGCTCTTCCCGGCAGCCCGCAGGCAAGGCCAATGTCGACGTTCCAGTCCTCGTACGCCTTGATCCACGGCGTGGCGCGCATGTCGGCCTTGCGGATCATCGGCCCCGCTTCCATTGAAGTGTGGATCTCGTCGCCCGTGCGGTCGAGGAAGCCGGTGTTGATGAAGCACACGCGGTGGCGGGCGGCGCGGATGCATTCCTTCAGATTGACGGAGGTGCGCCGCTCTTCGTCCATGATGCCGATCTTGAGCGTGTAGCGGGCCAGCCCCAGGGCATCCTCCACGCGATCGAACAGCTCGTCGGCGAAGGCGACCTCCTCTGGCCCGTGCATCTTCGGCTTGACGATGTAGACGGAACCAGCGCGGCTGTTGCGGAAGGCCGTGTTGCCCTTGAGATCGTGCATGGCGACGAGCGAAGTCACGACGCAATCGAGGATGCCCTCGGGCACCGGTTGGTCATCGCGGTCGAGGATGGAGGAGTCCGGCATCAGGTGGCCGACGTTGCGCACCAAAAGCAGGCTGCGGCCGGGCAGCGTGAGCTCGGCGCCGCCGTCGGGCGCCGTACAGGTGCGATCGGGGTTGAGCCGGCGGGTCAGCGGCTTTCCGCCCTTGTCGAAGGTCTCGGTGAGCGTGCCCTTCATGAGCCCGAGCCAGTTGCGGTAGGCCGCGACCTTGTCGTCGGGGTCGACGGCGGCGATCGAGTCCTCCAGATCGACGATGGTGGTGATGGCCGCCTCCAGCAGGACGTCGGCGACCCCGGCGATGTCGGCCTTGCCGATGTAGTGGCGGCTGTCGATCTGGATCTCGATGTGCAGCCCGTTGTGGTGCAGCAGAACGGCGCGCGGCTCGGACGGGTTGCCGCGATAGCCCACGAGCTGGGACGGGTCGGCTAGCTCGACGAGCTTCGCGGGGCCAGCCAGCCCGATCAGCCGGGCGGCGCTGTCCAGCCACGTATCGGCAACGCTCTCGAAGCTGACGACCAGCCGGCCCTCGTGCACCGCGTAGCCCCTGACTGCAGCGTGCGAGCCCTCCGCCAGGGGCGCTACCTCGTCCAGGAAGCGCTTGGTCCACGCGAACACCTTGGCGCCGCGGACAGGATTGTAGCTGCCGCCGCGCGTTGCCCCGCCGTCCTCGGACAGCGCATCCGTGCCGTACAAGGCATCGTAGAGGCTGCCCCAGCGCGCGTTGGCGGCGTTGAGCGCATAGCGCGCGTTGGTCACCGGCACCACCAGCTGCGGACCGGCGATGCGGGCGATCTCGTCATCGACGTTCGCCGTATCGACCGCAAAGTCCGGCCCCTCGGGCACGAGGTAGCCGATCTCGGCGAGGAAGGCCTTGTAGGCCGGCAGGTCGAAGGGCTTGCCCCTCCGCGCGCGATGCCAATCGTCGATCTTGGCCTGAAGGTCGTCGCGCTTCTTCAAGAGCGCGCGATTCTTCGGAGCCAGTTGGTGGATCAGGCGATCGAGGCGAGCCCAGAAGGCGGTCTCGGGCACGCCCGTGCCGGGCAGCGCTTCCTTGGTGATGAAATCGTAGAGGACCTTCGCCACGCTCAGGCCCTCTGCGACGACGCGGTCGGTCATGTCTCGCGCGCTCCGGTGTTTGTGCTGCGTCATCGATCGTGCCCCTCGAAAATGAGCTCCTCGAGCTCGGGAAGCGGTGCCAGATAGCGCTCGACCAGGTCGCGCGGAACGTCGGCGAGGTTCGAAGGCGACCACTTCGGCCTGCGGTCCTTGTCGACTATCAGGGCGCGCACACCCTCGAGGAACTCGCCATCGTCGAACAGGCGCACGGTGAGGCGGTACTCCACCCGCAGGGCGTCTTCAAGCGATCGCAGCTGACGGGCGTTTCTGATGGCTGCAAGCGTGAGCTTCAGAGACTTGGGCGACTTCTGCGCCAGCGTTGCGGCGGCCTTTGCTGCCCACTCACTCGGACGCCTGTCCAGAGCGTCGATGATTGCCTCGATGGTCTCGCCGGCAAATGTTTGGTCGATGTCAACGCCACGATCCGCCAGCTCCGACGTAGCCGGCGTCTCGGCAAGTCCAGCAATAATGGTGCCGACGGCACCACCCTTCGAATCGCAAAGCCGCTCGACCAGCGCGGGCAGCCTAGCGAAGGAAATGTAGGTGTCCGCGAAGCGGGCGTGGATGGCATCGGTCGCCCCCATGCTCTCCCCGGTCAGCCCCAAGTAGACGCCGGCCGCACCCGGCGTGCGCGCCAGCAGCCACGTTCCTCCGACGTCGGGGATGAGGCCGATGCCGGTTTCGGGCATGGCAAGCCGGGACCGCTCCGTAACGACGCGGTGCCGCGCGTGAGCCGACAGGCCGATGCCGCCGCCCATGACGATGCCATCCTGGAGTGCGACACAAGGCTTGGGATAGCGGCCGATCAGCGCGTTGAGCCGGTACTCGTCGCGCCAAAAGGTCCTGGCGTAGCCCGAGCCTTGTGTTCGACTTTCGTAGAGGGAGCGCACGTCGCCCCCCGCGCACAGCCCGCGATCGCCCGCCCCGTCGAGCAGGACCACCTGGACGGAGGGATCGCCCTTCCAGTCCACAAGTGCCTCCCGGATGCGGCCCACCATGGCGTGTGTCAGGGCGTTGAGCGCGTTTGGCCGGTTCAGGGTAATGCGGCCGGCGCGGCCGTCACACCGGACAAGGACCTCTTCGGTTGCAGGCGGCACGATGATGTTCCCTTGACATTCCTGGCGTTCTCGGGATTAGCGGTCCCGTGCCGCAGGTGCAATCGCTTCTAGCCTGCGGCAAACGGCTGTAGGGATCACTAATGTCGGTTTGGCAAAAAGTCTCGGGGCTCGCGGGCGCGGTCGGCGATGCGGGCGGTGGCCTGCTCGGCGAGCTTGCCCACGTCTTCGGTCTGGACCGAGGCACCGAGCCCGAGAGGGACGTTGCCTTCACCATTGGCGTCATTGCGCTGAGCGCCAAGATGGCCAAGGCGGACGGCGTTGTGTCACCGCTCGAGGTGCAGGCGTTCAAGCAGATATTTCGTGCCGCGCCCGACGAAGCCGACAACGTCAAGCGCATCTTCAGCCTGGCCAAGCAGGATATCGCGGGGTACGAGTCCTACGCCGATGAGATGGCGTCGCTGCTCAAGGACAACCAGAAGCTGCTGCAGGACGTGCTTGAAGGCCTCCTGCACGTGGCAACCGCCGATGGCGTGCTGCACCCCAAGGAGGATCGATTTCTGGGCGACGTGGCCAAACGCTTCGGCTTCTCGCCGAGCGAATTCCGCTTCTTCCGCGCCCGCTTCGTAAAGGACAACTGCAATCCCTACGACGTGTTGCGCTTGGGCCCGGAAGCGACGAACGAAGAGATCAAGCTGCAGTATCGCAAGCTCGTATCCGACAATCATCCCGACAAGCTCATGGGCCGCGGTGTGCCGGCCGAGTTCGTGGACATCGCCACGCGCAAGCTCGCCGCAATCAATGCCGCCTACGACACCATCGCCAAGGAACGCGGGCTTTGATCGCCAGGCCGGATAGCGCCCTCGTCGACGCGCTGCGGGCGTCGCCCAACGTCGAGGAGCGGCGGAACTGCGAGCGCCCGAGCATCCTGCTCCTGCACTACACCGGCGTCGAGACAATGGCCAAGGCGGTCGATTGGCTTACGCGAGCCGGCAGCGGGGTGTCCTGCCACTACGCGGTCGACGAAGGAGGCCGGATCGCGCAGATGGTGCCTGAGGCGCTGCGGGCCTGGCACGCCGGGGAGGCCGTCTGGGCCGGCGCGCGCGATATCAACTCGGCTTCCATTGGCATCGAGATTCACAACCCCGGGCACGAGTTGGGGTATCCGGATTTTGCGGAAGCGCAGATGCTCGTGGTGGAGGCGCTGTGCAAGGACATCGTCGCCCGGCACGGCATCACGCCGGAGCGCGTACTCGCTCACTCGGACGTGGCTCCCACGCGCAAGAAGGATCCGGGCGAGAAATTCCCCTGGGCGCGGATGGCGCGTGCCGGCATCGGGCACTGGGTTGCGCCGGCGCCGGTGATCGCCGCGGAGCCGGGCCTCGGTATCGGCGTGGCAGGCCCGCTGGTCGCCGACGTGCAGCTGCTCCTGCGCCGGTATGGCTACGGCATCGATCCCACGGGGGTCGTCGACGGCAAGACCGAGTTCGTCGTGACCGCCTTCCAGCGCCACTTCCGGCCGGAGCGCGTCGACGGGCTCATCGACCAGTCGACCATCACCACGCTGGAGCGCCTGATCGCGGCGCTGCCGCAGGTCGCATGAGCCTGGCTCACGAGATCGGCATCCCTTCGCCACAAAATGTCTGCTAATGCGTGGCTTCCTGGATTTCCTCGTGAACTGGCCGTGCGCGCGTTTCTGCTTCGCACGAGGGAGATTGGAACCTCTGCGCGAGGCGCACCAATGCGACTGTTCTGCTTCGGGTTCGGCTACTGCGCGGAGAGCCTGGCGCGCCGCCTGAGCCCGCGCGTTTCAGCCGTTGTCGGCACCCGGACTAACCCGGCAGCGGCGAGCGAAGCGGGCGCGGCGCTCGCAGCTTACAGGGGCGACGGCCCGTCCACCGAGGTGCGCGATCTTCTGGCCGGCACCACGCACATGCTCATCAGCATCCCGCCCGACATCGAGGGCGACGTGGTGCTGCGCCACTTCCGTGGGGACATTGCCGATCTCGGCGACCTCGCCTGGATCGGCTACCTGTCGACGGTCGGCGTCTATGGCGACCACAAGGGAGCGTGGGTCGACGAGGATAGCCCAACCGCGCCGATCTCGGAGCGCAGCCTGCGCCGCCTGCAGGCCGAACGGGCCTGGCTCGAGTTCGCCAGGGAGACCGGCAGGCGCGTCGAGGTCTTCAGACTCTCCGGCATCTACGGGCCCGGACGCGGCGTCATCGACGGCCTGAGGGCCGGCACGGCGCGGTGCATCGTCAAGCCCGGCCAGGTCTTCAACCGCATCCATGTCGACGACATCGCGCGCGTGCTGGCAGCGGCCATCGACAAGGACACGGGACATCGGCTCTTCAATGTGAGCGATGACGAGCCCGCGCCGCCTGAAGACGTCGTGGCCTACGCGGCCGAATTGCTCGGGCTGCCGGTTCCGCCGCCGGTTCCGTTCGAACAGGCGGGCCTGAGCGGCATGGCGGCCAGCTTCTGGGCGGAATGCAAGCGCGTGAGGAACGCGCGCATCCGACGCGACCTCGGGGTCGAGTTGCTGTACCCCACCTACCGTGAGGGTTTGCGGGCACTCGCCGCTACATGACAGCCGGTTTGGTTAATTTGCGTTCCGGCAAAGGCGGTTCGGTGGACGGCGGCAATGCAGACGTGGGTCGCTTGCCGATGGCCCTTTCCCGTAACGCGGGGCAAGGGTTTTTTTGGCCTCGCCGACCGCACCGGTACCGGGGTAGCCACGGGCCGAGACGGCGAAAAAAAGCCCCGCCCCGCGTTACAAATCGGCGCAGCATCTGCAACCCACCCCGCCTGCCTCGGAATCGAGGTCGACGCACAACGCGGCAAGCAAAGGTGAGGATGACTGGATCAAGTCGAGCTCGTGTCACTCGCAGAACGAAAAAGGCCCTCGGTCCGTAGGGACAAGACCGAAGGCCTAGTGATGGAATGGGCCCAGTCCTCTGCAGAGAAGTACCGGGCCCTTATTGTCAGAGCCCTACGGCTCTGTGCCTTGAATCCTACTGCGATTCGCCCTGCTTGTGTTGTTCAGGACACTCGGGCTGAGGCTCGGCTGCCTCACACCCCCTTGTTGTCGCTCTGGCGAGCCTTGTGGCAGTCTCGACGCGGCCGGCCGGGTCCAGACTCAATCTGTCCTGGCGGCGAGGAAAATCGCATGCCCGCCACACCCAACCTGCGCAACGTCGATCCCGACGACGAGGCGCAGCTGCTCGCCACTATCGACCGCTGGGTCGAGAAAGAAGTCAGGCCGATCGCCAAGGAATACGACCACGCCGATCGCTACCCCGCCGAGACGGTCGAGCAGATGAAGGAGCTGGGGCTGTTCGGCGCCACTATCGCGCCCGAGTACGGCGGCCTCGGGCTACCCGCCGGCACCTACGCCAAGATCGTGATGCGCATCTCGCGCGACTGGATGGCGATCACCGGCATCTTCAACTCGCACCTGATGCTGGCACTGGCGATCGAGAAGTTCGGGACAACACCTCAGAAGGATAGATGGCTTTCGCGGCTGGCCAGCGGCGAGGTGCGCGGCGGCCTGGCCCTCACCGAGCCCGACGCCGGCACCGATCTGCAGGCCATCCGCACCACCGCCAGGCGCGACGGGGCCGGCTATGTCATCAACGGCACCAAGACGTGGATCTCCAACGGTATCGAGGGCAATTGCTTTGCCCTGCTCGTGAAGACCGACCCCGCCGCCGAGCCGCGCTACAAGGGCATGAGCATGTTCATCGCCCCCAAGCAGGCTGGTTTCAAGGTCGGCCGCAAGCTCGAGAAGCTCGGCTACAAGTCGATCGACTCCGGCGAGCTCGTGTTCGAGGACTATCGCCTCTCCGCGGACCACCTGATCGGCGGCGTCGAAGGCCAGGGCTTCTTCCAGGCCACCGGCGGCCTGGAGCTGGGGCGGATCAATGTTGCCGCACGCGGGGTTGGCGTCGCTGAGGGCGCGCTGCGGCTTGCCACCGAGTACGCGCAAGTGCGCAAGACCTTCGGCAAGCCAATCTGCGAGCACCAGGCGATCCAGTTGAAGCTCGGCGAGATGGCGACCCGCGCGCGCGCCGCCCGGCTGCTGACGCTCGACGCGGCCGCCGCTTTCGACCGCGGCGAGCGCTGCGACCTGGAGGCTGGCATGGCCAAGTATTTCGCCTCCGAGGCCGCGCTCGAGAACAGCATCGAGTCGCTGCGCATCCACGGCGGCTACGGCTACTCCAAGGAATTCGACATCGAGCGGCTCTACCGCGACGCCCCACTCATGTGCATCGGCGAAGGAACCAACGAAATGCAGCGCATCATCATCGCCAGGCAATGGATCAAGCGGAACCCCGTGACATGAAACCGCTCGAAGGCATGCGCGTCCTGACCGTGGAGCAGTTCGGCGCTGGGCCCTACGGCTCGATGTTTCTCGCCGACCTCGGGGCGGAGGTGATCAAGATCGAGAATGCCGAGACCGGGGGCGACACCGCCCGCCATGTCGGCCCCCGCCTTCTCGGCGAGGGTGACAGCGAATATTTCCAGTCCATGAACTCCAACAAGAAAAGCGTGACGCTCGATCTCAAGAGCGACGAGGGGCGCGCCGCGCTCCGCCGCCTCGCCGCCAACGCCGATGCGGTCATGAACAACCTGCGCGGCGATCAACCGGAGAAACTCGGCCTCGACTACGCGAGCCTCGCTGCCGCCAATCCGGCAATCGTGTGCCTGCACATCTCGGCCTATGGCCGTGACAACGCCCGTAAAACCTGGCCCGGCTACGACTTCCTCATGCAGGCGGAAGTCGGCCTCATGTCGCTCACCGGCGAGCCCGACGGCCCGCCACAGCGCTTCGGCTCCTCCGTGGTTGACTTCTTGACCGGCATGACAGGCATTGTCGGCCTGCTCGGGTGCATCATGCATGCACGCAAGACCGGCCGCGGCTGTGACGTCGATGCATCACTATTCGATGTTGCCGTACATCTGCTCTCCTACCCCGGCACCTGGTACATCAACGGCGGCAGCATGCCCTCCCGGCTGCCGCGAGGCGCGCACCAGTCGGTCACGCCGGTGCAGACCGTGCGCACCAGGGACGGCTGGATCTACGTCATGTGCATGAAGGAGAAGTTCTGGGAGGTGCTGGCCGAGCGCATCGGTCGGCCGGAGCTCGTCACAGATCCCAGATTCGCCACCCCCGCGGCGCGGCGCGAGAACCGCAGCGAGCTCACCCGCGTGCTCGACGCCGTCATGGGCGAGAGGACCACCGGCGAGTGGCTGGAGGTGCTCAGCGGGCACCTGCCCGCGGCGCCGGTCTTCGACGTGGCGCAGGCTTTCGCCAACCCATTCGTCGCCGACACGGACATGGTGCGAAACGTGCCGCACCCGGCCAAGGCCGATTTCAAGCTGCTGGCCAACCCGCTCAAGATCGACGGGGTGCGTCCCGAGCAGAGAGTTTGCTCGCCGCTGGGAGCCGACAACGAGACGCTTCTGGGCCCTGCGCATTCCAGAGCCGCCGCCGAGTGAGCAGGCGCATGAAACTCGAGGGCCTCAAGGTCGTCGACCTCTCGGTGTTCCTGCCGGGCCCCTACCTCACCATGGCGCTTGCCGACCACGGCGCCGAGGTGATCAAGGTCGAGCCGCCGGGCGAGGGCGATCCCGGCCGACATATCGGCCTGTCGGACGGGCCGTCGACCGTGTTCTTCCGCAATGTCAACCGCGGCAAGAAGAGCGTGGTGATCGACCTCAAGTCGGCCGAGGGGCGCGAGGCGCTGCTGGCGCTCTGCGACCAGGCCGACGTGTTCGTGGAGAGCTTCCGCCCCGGCGTGATGCAGCGGCTTGGTATCGACTACGCGACCGTCTCGGCGCGCAACCCGCGCATCGTCTACTGCTCCATCAGCGCCTTCGGCCAGGACGGGCCCTACCGCGACCGGCCGGCGCACGACCTCGCCACGCTGGCGCTCGCCGGCGGCTTGAGCAACATGGTCGGGCAGGACGGAAAGCCGGCCATGCCCGGCATCGCCGTCACCGACATCGTCAGCGCCCTCAACGCGCTCGCGGGCGTGCTGATGGCGCTGCTGCGGCGCGAGAAGACCGGCCGCGGCGACCACATCGATGTCGCCATGCACCACGCTGCGCTCGCGGCGCTGCCCAACATGATGGGTGCAGCGATGTCGAAGCGGCCGCAGCCGAACCCGAAGCACGAGCGCACCACGGGCGGCTCCGCCTTCTATCAGATCTACGAGACGAGCGACGGCCGGCACCTCGTGCTCGGCGCCCAGGAGCTGAAGTTCGTGCGCAGTCTGCTGGACCGGCTCGGCCGGCCCGATCTCGTGCCGCTCTGCGAGCGGGGCCCGGGCCCGCATCAGCAGCCGGTGATCGACTTCCTGCGCGGAGTGTTTCGCGCGAAACCGCTCTCGCATTGGCGCACCTGGTTTGAGGGCATGGATGTGAGCTTTGCGCCGGTCAACGCCCTGCGAGAGGCGCTCGACGATGCGAACGTCCGCGCGCGCGGACTCATCCTGAAAGATGACCTCGGACGCGAGCACATTGCGCCCGTTGTGCGCTTCCTCGACGAGCCCGCACACCCGACGCTGCGCGCGCCCATGCTCGGCGAGCACGGCGTCCTTACGAAGAAGGGAGCAGAGAGTAGGGACTAGGGCGAGTACCCAATTGGGCGCGGCGCCAGCGAGCGCTCAAGGCGTCCGCCGCTCACTATGACCCCTACCTCGCTGGACCATAGTCGTTGTCACCGTCTTCACCGCGCGCAAACAGCAGGTAGAGCCAGACAAGCGTGCCTAGGATCGGGACTAGAAGGATAAGCACGAACCAGCCCGATCTCCCAAGGTCGTGAAAGCGCTTCGCAGACAAAGCGAGGTGCAACCAAAAGAAAAAGAAAAGACCAAAACCAAAGATGACGACATACACCCATCGAGCCTCTGGCTCTGGCTGAGGCATTCCCAGCACCGATTGCAGCAGAACGAACGCCAGGGCAAAAGTCGCCGCCCCCACGATGATGTTGAAAATGAAGCCGAAGAAGTAATCGGCGCGGCCGATACGACCGCAGAACGACCAGATTTTTGTGAGCGGGGTCATTGCCAGCATCCTGAGCGGTGGGCGGGCGCGATCCTGGCATTGTTCCCGTATCCTGCGCAAGATTTGGGCACGGATGGGCCCTCACAAGGTCCCAAGCAGGTGCTCTTAGGCAACCAACTCGGACTGCTGCCAACCATGCGCCGAGTGCTCGCGGCGCGACTCGTCGAGCCCCGCCAACGCTCAATGCGTCCGCTTAGCACCCTGAACTGAACGAGCACGGAATTGAGTACACGCCCCAGGGACTAGGGAGTAGAGAAAGCCTGCCCCTTCTCCTACCTCTATGATGAGAGCCAATCATGCCCGGCCCGAAGGAAATCGCCCCCGGCCGCTATCGCCAGGACGCCGGCCGCACCTACGACGACTTCGTCGTCGGCCATGTCTACGAGCACCGGCCCGGCCGCACCATCACGGAAGCCGACAATATCTGGTTCACGCTGCTGACCATGAACCAGCATCCGTTGCATTTCGATGCCGCCTATGCCGCGGAAACGGAATTCAAGAAGCCGCTGGTCAACAGCTGCCTCACCCTCTCCATCGTCACCGGCATGAGCGTCGCCGATGTGAGCCAGAAGGCCATCGCCAACCTCGGCTGGAGCAAGGTCGAGCTGAAGGCGCCGGTGTTCGTCGGCGACACGATCTATGCCGACAGCGAGGTGTTGTCCAAGCGCCCGTCCGAGGGCCGGCCCGGCCAAGGCCTCGTCACCGTGCGCACGCGCGGCCTCAAGTCGGACGGCACCGTGTTCATGACGTTCGAGCGCACCGTGCTGGTACCGTTGATTGACTAGGCGGTCGACACATGCCCGTCATGGCCGGCGGCTAGGACCCTCCTTCATGTCAACACGAGCACAAGGCAGCGCAATTGAGCCCAATTGCGGTGGCAAGTTGCCGACCATCGCAGTAAGATGTCCACGTGGTGACTAGAAGGAGCGTAAACATGGGTGTCCACATAGTTATGGATCGCTCGGGCGACACGCGGCACGAGTTCGATTTCGCGGACGCAAAAGCTGTCGCCCTCGCCGAGAAGCGGTTCAAGGAACTGACGGGCAAAGGCTTCCGCGCCGTGGCGCTGGCCAAGGACGGCGGCCCCGGCAAGCTGATCGGCAAGTTCGACCCGCAGGTCGAGCAGACGCTGTTCATCCCTCAGCTGCAAGGCGGTTGATGGAGCGCGTTGTTCAGATACTGAGGGCCCTGTTGCGGAGGGCCCTCGGCGAGAATGGACGCGAACTGCCGGCGCTTGCGGATATCACCATTGAGAGCGCAGCCGAGCCGCGGCTCTGGATGCGGTTCTCCAATGGCTATCGAACCTCGGCACCGCTGCTGCCGGAAGATTGCTTTGACTTTTGCGAGCGGCACTCCGCGTGGGATCTGGAGAGCCTTCGCCGCGCTCTGATGAGCGAAGCGCGGTTTGCCTACGCGCGAATGCTTCAGGACCAGGCCGACATGCGCGAGCGACAGCGACGGGCGTGGGTCACGGAACAGATGCGGCGGCTCGGCCACGGGCTGGCGCAAAGTTTCAGGCCACGGCGGAATGCCCTGCGGTTCACCGGGCTCGGCCCCAGGACGTTCCTCGACGAGGGACGCTCGGAAGCCCACGAGCGGGGCCTGCGCCTCCTGAAGGACAACCTTTCGCCGGCGCAGCGCCAGCAGTATGCGAAATGCGGGTATTTCGAGGTGATCGGCGGCAGGAGCGGCAAGCGCTACCGTATTCGCCACGGCCGCTCGATGAATATCGACCAGCTCGACAAGAACGGTAGGCGCATTTGCGGCTGGTGCTTCTTTCCCGAGGGCAACCTCGTGACCGGGGACGTCATGCTGGCCCAGAAGATGGCGCTGGAGCTGTACGAAGCGGAAGCGCTCAAGATCGCCAACAAGATGTGGTAGCCGCCCCACCCGGCTGCGTCCCACTCCCACCACCACGACGAGGAACCCGCTTGTCAGCCCCGCTGTTGCGTCCGGGCCGTTGCCGCTATGCTGGCAGCACTTTCAAAGGCAGGGAGTTGGCCGCGTGCAGTCTACGCTTCGATCGTTCGATCTCGCCCATCTGGCGCATGTCGAGCTGCTGACGCCGAAAGCCGATGCGAGCCTGCGCTTCTTCGTCGACGTGATGGGCATGACCGAGAGCGGCCGGCGCGGTCAGTCGGTCTATCTGCGCGGCTGGGACGACTACGAGCACCATACGCTGAAGCTGACCGAGGCCAAGGTGGCGGGCATGGGCCACTTCGCCTACCGCGCCACGAGCCCGGAGGCGCTCGAGCGCCGCGTCGCGATTATCGGGAAATCCGGATTTGGCAAGGGCTGGACCGAAGGCGAACTCGGGCACGGGCGGGCCTATGCCTTCACCACGTCAGACGGACATCCGATGGAGATCTACTACGAGACCGAGTGGTACAAGCCGCCGCCGGAGCTGAAGCCCGCGCTCAAGAACCAGGCGCAGCGCTTCCCCGCCCGCGGCGTCAATGTGCGCCGGCTCGACCACATGAACCTGCTCTGCTCCGACGTCGCCGAGCTGCGCCGGTTCATGCAGGACGTGCTGGGTCTCAGAACCACCGAGATGATAGTGCTGGACAGCGGCGTGGAGGCCGGCGCCTGGGTCACGACCAACAACAAGAGCTATGACCTGGCCTTCACCCTCGACCATTACGGGGCGCGGGGCCGCTTCCACCACGTCACCTTCGCACTGGACTCACGCGAGGAGATCCTGCGCGCCGCCGATATCTTCCTGGAGGCCGGCGTGCACATCGAGACCGGCCCGCACAAGCATGCCATCCAGCAGACCTTCTTCCTCTACGTCTACGAGCCGGGCGGAAATCGCGTCGAGGTGGCCAACGCCGGCGCGCGCCTGGTGCTGGCGCCGGACTGGCAGCCGGTGGTGTGGACCGAAACCGAGCGCAAGAAGGGCCAGGCCTGGGGCCTCAAGACGGTCGAGAGCTTCCACACCGGCGGCACGCCCCCGATCGAGCAGTACACGGGGCCGCGGAAGAAGTAGGAGAACGTAGGGTGCAATAGGCGTTAGCCGTATTGCACCGATACAGCCGCGCCCCTTGCAGAACGGGTGCATCGGTGCAATGCGGCTGCCGCCGCATTGGCACCCTACGTGGACAGAGGAGCAAACCGCATGACCAAAACCGCACTCGTCGTCAGCGCCCACTCGGCCGACTTCGTCTGGCGTGCCGCCGGCGCGATCGCGCTGCATGCGGCCCGCGGCTATAGCGTGCACGTGGTGTGCCTGTCGTTCGGCGAGCGCGGCGAGTCGGAGAAGTTGTGGCGGCAGAAGGGCATCTCGCTCGAAGAGGTCAAATCCGCGCGGCGCCGCGAGTCCGAGAACGCCGCCAAGGCGCTCGGGGTAGCCGACCTCGCCTTCTTCGACATGGGCGACTATCCGATGCGCGTCACCGACGAGTTCCTGTATCGGCTCGTCGACGTCTACCGGAAGATCAACCCCGCTTTCGTGCTCACGCACTCCCTCGCCGATCCCTACAACTTCGACCACCCGCTGGCCGCCCACATGACCCAGGAAGCCCGCATCATCGCCCAGGCGCACGGCCACAAGCCGGGCGAGGGCGTGATCGGCGCGCCGCCCGTGCTCCTGTTCGAGCCGCACCAGACCGAGCAGTGCAACTGGAAGCCCGACGTGCTGCTCGACATCACCCCGGTGTGGGACAAGAAGCGCGCGGCAATAGAATGCATGACCGGCCAGGAGCATCTGTGGGAGTACTACACCCACGTGGCGCTGCGCCGCGGCACGCAGTGCCGGCGCAACGGCGGCGCCAAAAGTTGCACCCACGCGGAAGGCTACCAACGCATCTTCCCCGCAACCCCGGAGCTGCTGGCATGACCGGCATCGTTGTCCAGAGGTTCGAGCGCACATCGCTTGCCGACGTTGCGGCGCTCGCCGAGTTCGGCGTCGCCACCATCCACGAGGCGCAGGGCCGCACCGGGCTGCTCGCCTCCTACATGCGGCCGATCTATGCCGGCGCGGTGGCGGCCGGCAACGCCGTAACGGTGGCGGTGCCCCCCGGCGACAATTGGATGATCCACGTGGCGGTGGAGGTCTGCCGCGAGGGCGACATCCTGGTAGTAGCACCGACCTCGCCAAGCGATGCCGGCTACTTCGGCGAGCTGCTCGCCTGCTCTCTCAAGTCCCGCAAGGTACGAGGTCTCGTCATCGAGGCCGGCTGCCGCGACGTGAAGGCGCTGTCCGAGATGAAGTTCCCCGTGTGGTCGCGCGCGGTCTCCGCTCAGGGCACCGTCAAGGAAACGCTGGGCGACGTGAACCTGCCGCTGGTCATCGCCGGCCAGCTGGTCAATCCCGGCGACGTCATGGTGGCCGACGATGATGGCGTCGTGGTCGTGGCGCGCGCCGGGGTGCGCGCCGTCACGACCAAGTCGCGCGAGCGCGAGGACAAGGAGGCGGCAAGCCGCGAGAAGCTGAGCCAGGGGGAGCTCGGCATCGACCTTTACGGCATGCGGGCCAAGCTCAAGGAGCGGGGCATCCGCTACGTGGCAAACCCCGACAAGCTCTGAAAGGCAAGCGACATGCAGATTCCCTGCGTGATGATGCGCGGCGGCACCTCCAAGGGCGCGTATTTCCTGGCTTCGGATCTGCCGGCCGATGCTGCCGCGCGCGACAAGATCCTGCTCGCCGTGATGGGCTCGCCCGACCCGCGCCAGATCGATGGGCTGGGCGGCGCCGATCCGCTCACCAGCAAGATCGGCATCGTATCTAAATCGAGCCGGCCAGGCGTCGATGTCGACTACCTGTTTGCGCAGGTGTTCGTCGAGAGGGCGCTGGTCAGCACGGCGCAGAACTGCGGCAACATCCTTGCCGGCGTCGGCCCGTTCGCCATCGAGCAGGGCCTGGTCGCTGGCAGCGACCCCGAGACCAGGGTCACCATCCACATGGTCAACAGCCGTCAGACCGTGGTCGCCACCATCCAGACCCCCGGCGGCAAACCCACCTACCAGGGCAATGCCCGAATCGACGGCGTGCCGGGCACGGCGGCGCCGATCGCGCTGTCCTTCTCCGATGCGGCCGGCTCCATGTGCGGCGCGCTGCTGCCCACGGGGCGGGCCATCGACGAGATTGACGGCGTCGCCGTCACCCTGATCGACAACGGCATGCCGGTGGTCGTGATGCGGGCGAAGGACCTGGGCCGCACCGGCTACGAAAGCCGCGAGGCACTGGACGCCGACACGGAGCTGAAGGCGCGCTTGGAAGCGATCCGCCTGAAAGCCGGGCCGATGATGAACCTGGGCGACGTGAGAGAGAAATCCGTGCCGAAAATGATCCTGGTGGCGCCGCCGCGCGCCGGCGGGGTGATCTCGACGCGTTCGTTCATCCCGCATCGCGCACATGCTTCCGTCGGCGTGTTCGCGGCGCTCAGTGTCGCCACCGCCTGCCTGCTGCCCGAGAGCCCCGCGCACGGCCTCGCGGCGATCCCCGCCGGCGGCGTCAAGCGGATGCTGGTCGAGCACCCGACCGGCGCCAGCCCTGTCTCCATCACGGTGGGCAACCAGGGCAGCAAGCCGGAGGTTCAGGAGGCCGCGATCGTCAGCACCGCGCGCAAGCTGTTCGCCGGACACGTCTTCGTGCCGGGCAATGTCTTGTAGACCTATTGTGCAACCACCCTGAGCAATTGCCCGTTGCCGGAGTGCCCGCGCGCGTCGCGAAACCAGAGGGTCAGAAAATCCAGCAGCACGCGCATGCGCGGCAGCATGTGCTTGGCACTCGGATAGAGTGCCCATACTGCGGCGTTGCTGGCGATCTCGTAGTCGGCCAGAACCTGCACCAGCCGCCCCGCGCGCAATTCGGTCAAGATCTCGAGCTCCGAGGCGTGGATCAGGCCGTGGCCGTCGATCGCGGCTTGGCACAGGAGCTCGCCATCGTTCGATTTGAATGGCCCGCGGACCCGCACCGTCTTCTCGACGCCATCCTTGCTGAAGGACCATTGCGAACGGTCGCCAAGCACCAGGCAATTGTGGGCGCACAAGTCCTCGGCCCGCGTTGGCTGACCGCGCCGGGCAAGGTAGGCCGCCGATGCGGCAATGACATGCCGGTCGGGTGCCAGACGCTTGGCGATCACGGACGAGTCCGACAGCGTGCCAGTGCGCACCGCCACGTCGTAGCCGTCCTCCTGCAAGTTGACCGCTCGATCCTGAAGGTCCAGCTGGGCTTCAATCTGCGGATAGTCGCGCAGAAAGGCGCACAGCGCCGGTGCCACGTAGCGGCGGCCGAGGCCTGCGGGTGCCGCGATCCTGAGCTTGCCCTTGGGCTTGCTAACCTTGTCGTCGACGCTGGCGCGCGCGGCTTCAACCTCGGCCAGAATCCGTTCTACGTGGGTAAGAAAAGCCGCACCTTCCTCTGTAATGCGTATGGACCGCGTGGTGCGGTCGAACAGCCGCGCCGACAGCTGATCCTCCAGGGCCTGGATCCGCTTGGAAATGGTGCCCGGGGTCAAGCCCAACTCGATACCGACCGCGGACAGGTTCTGCACAGCGGCGACCCGCGCAAAGATGCGCATATCCTGAATATCCATGCCTGCTCCCTGCCCGGCGCGGATCTTTTTCGTGGTCAAGCTCGTTCTGCGAGCACCACGGCGGTCCTCTGCAACCGTCCCGTTGTGGGAAACCTAGCCGCGAATGCCAGATGCCTCAAAGGAAAAATGAGATATCACGTCCCATCAAGAAGCGTTGGTTTCGAAAATCTCCATGCGCGTCAAAGCGATCGCCCGCGACGGACATTCGGCCGCAGGGTAGGTCGAGAAATGGCGGGTGTCAGAAGCGCTTGAGGAGGCGCTCGAGATACTCGAGCTCGAGCGGCGGACGGGTGGTCTCACCCAGGCGTCTGCGCAACTCCTCGAGGATCTCGCGGGCCCGCTGCACGTCGATCTCGTCCGGAACTCTGACGCCGGTGCTGGGGTCCGGGCCGTCGGTACGCTGCGGCGGCCGTCCCATCGGGTCGAGTTCACCCCGGCTTCCGTTCAGGCCAAAGCGCGACGGCATCTGACGCAGCATCTGCTGGGCCAGCTCGCGGGCACCCTGCCGGAGTTGCTCGAGCGCTCGCGCCTCCTGATCGGCCCCTCCGGGAAGGTCACCGCTGCGCAACCCCCGTTCAGCGCGTTCCATCGAGCCTTCCGCACCGCCCAATTGCCCAGGGGGCTGCACGCCGAATTCCATCAGGCCGCGCTGCAGCCGGCCCAGGCGCTCGCGCAGCTCGCGCTGGCGATCGCCGAGGCCGCCGGGCGCATCGTCGGCACCCTCCTCGCCCTGGCCTTTACCCCGTTGGCCCTTTTGGCCGCGCTGGCCATCTCTCTTGCGCTGCTCGCCAAACGTATCGTCGAGGAGCTGCTGCTGCTTGCCTATGATGTCGCCGAACTCGTCCATCATCTTGCCGAAGCGCTGACCTTGCTGCTGATCAGCCATGCGGCCCGATTGCAGACGATCGAGCAGATCGCGCAGCTCGCTCAGCATCTGCTGTGCGAGGTCACGATCGCCCGAGCGCGCCATGGCCTCGAGATTGCGCATCAGCTGTTCGAGGTCCTGCTGCGTCATCATCTCCATGCTGCGGTCCAGGCCCTTCAAGGGCGGCTGCCCCTCGGCCTGCCTGGTGAGCTGCTCCAGGAATTGCGCCAGCGCCTGGCGCAGCTCCTGCAGCAGGCGCTGAATCTCCTCGTCGCTGGCACCGTCCCGGAGCGCCTGCTGCAGCTTCTCCTGGGCCGCACGCAACGCGCGCTCGGCGTCAGAGAGATCGCCGTCCTCGATCCGCAGCGCCACGTGCCACAGTTGAGCGATCACGCTGTTGCGGCCGGCGCGCGTATCCTCGCGCTGCAGGCGCCAATAGGCCGATCGGAGTCCCAGAAACACCTGCAAGTCGTCGATGAAGCCCTCGGGCTCCATCGTGAGGGCATCGATGGCCTTGGCCACCAGCAGGCGATCACGAGAATCGTCCACCAGCCGCCGTCGCTGTTCCACCACGGCACGCGCCAGCGGCTTGGTGAAGCGCCGTTCGGGAAGGGTGACCTCGATCGTTTCGCTCTTGCCGACTTGTCCGGCAAGGTCCCTGGCAACTACCGTTAGCTCGACCTTCAGGCCGGCCCACGGGTGGTCGCCGATCTCGTGCAGGCTGTGCCCCTCGGCGAGCTTGGGATACGAGCGCGGCAGATTCAGTGCCAGCACCGGTGGACGCTCGTACGGCAGGCGTGGTCCCACCTTCGGCTCCCGCGCCCATGCCGTCGATGAGGTGTCCTTCTTCGGCGCGATACGCCGGATGCGGGCTTCCGCCGAGGCGACGCCGTAGTCGTCCTCGACCTTGTAGAAAAGCTTGAGGCTGCCTCGGGCCGAGCGCTCCGGCGGCTTGGTCAGAGCGACCTTCGGTACATGATCGGGCGTGACCGAAAAGGTCCAGCTCGCCACCTGCATGCCGCTGCTGTGCACGCTGATCGTGCCCGAGTGCCTGACCTCGAGCTTCAGCTCCAAGACGTCGGCCGCATTTGCCGGTGCCGGCGCCTCGAGGCGCTGGCGCGCCCCGTTTTCACCCGGAATCTCGAGTGCCAGATCGCGCATGCCGGCCCCGCTGGCGCGGACGATCAGGACGCTCCTGTCGGGCACCTCGACCGCGCCGGCCGGCCTTTGTTCCGTTGCGCGCGCGCCGGTGATGCCCCCGTCCGCCAGCATGAGCGGCGGCTTGGCCGTGTAGGCCGGCGGCGTGATCCAGGCATCCAGGCGCGCCTCGGCGCCCTTGGCGAGCGGGCTCAGCCGGAACGCCGACCAGAGCCGATCGGCAGCGCTGTCGCCCACAACGATGGTGAGCACCAACACGCCGAGCAGAAGCAGCGCGCGCAGCGCGAACGGGTCGTGCCGGTCGGTACGTGGTGCCGGAACGCCGACGCGCAGGCGGCCCAGCATTTCGGCGAGGCGCTGGCGATGCATCCTCCACAGGGCGGCCGTGCGAGCATCCGAGGCGCCGTGAGTGAGGGTGTCCTCGTAGGACGAGGCCGGGCGGTGGCGGATGCCGGAGATGCTCTCGACGCGACGGATCGCTTCCTGCCGGGTGGGCCAGCGCACACTCGCCAGCGCGATGAAGGCAGCGGCGAAAGCCACGCCAAAAAGCCCCAGGACGATCTTGTGCGGCAGCTCCGGCAACCTCGGCCACAGACCGGCGAGCGATACCGCGATAAACAACCCGGCGATGCCGAGAATTAACCAAGCGCGCGGCCAGACCTGTTCGAACAGCAGCGCCCACTTGCTGAGCAACACTTTGCGCTCAAAGGCGCTTTCAGGCCCGGAGCGGGAAATCCTGTGACGTGCTGACATGGATCCACTCTATCACGCCGGCGTGCGGCACTGTGAGATATTATCGACAGTTCAACGGCTTTTGAGACCCGAGGTTGCGGGCGCAATGGGGCGCCAGCACGGCGCGCGCCGCGGGGGCTCCCTCGCGTTGATGCTGCAAGTAGCTCTTCGAACGGCGGCGGCGAGGAGGGCGGGCACGTCTGCGCACCCCGCGCCACAGACGAAATCGAGGGTCGCTCCGGAATGCCGCTTCTCGTAACGCGGGGCGGACCATTTTTTGACGGACGCGGCCCCGGCGGGGGGGTAGGTAGCCCTCAAAATCTCCGGCCATCCTTGGCCCCGCCAGGTGGCAAAGAAACGATTTGCCCGAATTGGGAGATAGCGGCCGCTTCCAGCCTCCCGCAAGGCGTCACCTACAACTGAGGCGGGCAAAGGTTCACATTTTGTTCTTGACCGTCAGAGGGCGGCATAATAGGGTTGCGCGAGCAACGGGGGGGCCCGATGTACGGCCAGATCTCGACAGTCGCCTTCGTCGGCATTGAGGCCAAGCCCGTCGAAGTGCAGGTGCGCATCAGCGGCGGCCAGCACGTGTTTGCCGTCGTCGGCCTGCCGGACAAGGCGGTGGCGGAAAGCCGGGAGCGGGTGCGCAACGCGCTGCATGCCGTGGGCCTGGGTCTGCCCTTCAAGCATATCACCGTCAACCTCGCGCCGGCCGATCTGCCGAAGGAGGGCAGCCACTTCGACCTGCCCATTGCTCTCGCCATGATGGTGGCGATGGGCGCCGTCTCGCCCGATGCTATCGAGGGCTTCGCAGCGATTGGCGAGCTGGCGCTGGATGCTTCCATACGCGGCGTGCCGGGCGCGCTGCCGGCGGCAATCGGTGCAAATGCACTGGGCAAGGGCCTCATCTGCCCCGCCGCCAGCGGGCCGGAGGCAGCCTGGGCGGACGAGGACATGGCGGTGCTGGCGCCGCCGCACCTGCTTTCGCTCGTCAACCACTTCAAGGGCCTGCAGACGCTCGCCCGCCCCAAGCCCAACGTTGAGACGGACCAGGACACACTGCCCGATCTCGCCGACGTCAAGGGCCAGGAGAGCGCCAAGCGGGTGCTCGAGGTCGCCGCCGCGGGCGGGCACAATCTGCTGATGATCGGGGCGCCTGGCTCGGGCAAGTCGATGCTGGCGGCGCGGCTGCCCTCGATCCTGCCGCCGCTGAGCCCCGAGGAGATGCTGGAGGTCTCCATGGTGCACTCGCTGGCGGGCGCGCTGCTGGGCGGGAGGATCGCGACCCAGCGGCCGTTCCGGGCGCCGCATCATTCGGCCAGCATGGCCGCCCTTGTGGGCGGCGGATCGAAGCCGCGCCCCGGCGAGGTGTCGCTGGCGCATCTGGGCGTGCTGTTCCTCGACGAGCTGCCGGAGTTCCTGCCCAACGTGCTCGACGCCCTGCGCCAGCCGCTGGAGGCCGGCGAGACGGTGATCGCCCGCGCCAACCATCGCATCGCATACCCATCGCGCATCCAGCTGATCGCCGCCATGAACCCCTGCAAGTGCGGCGGCAGCGCACCGGGCCTGGCCTGCCGGCGCGGGGCCCGTTGCGCCGACGACTACCAGGCGCGCATCTCGGGGCCGCTGCTCGACCGCATCGACCTGCAGATCGAGGTGCCCGCGGTCTCGGCCGCCGATCTGGTGCTGCCGGCCCCCACCGAGGGCAGCGCCGAGGTGCGCGCCCGCGTCACGGCCGCGCGCGAGCGGCAGCGGGCGCGCTTTGCCGCGCTCGGCGCCAAGGGCGTGCGCACCAACGCCGACTGCTCTGGCAAGGTGCTGGAGGAGGTCGCCATGCCGGACGAGGCGGGCGTCGCCCTGCTGCGGCAGGCCTCCGAGCGGCTCGCGCTCTCCGCCCGCGGCTTCCACCGCACCCTGCGCGTCGCCCGCACCCTGGCCGATCTCGACGGGGCCGACAAGGTCGCCCGCGTCCACATCGCCGAGGCGCTGAGCTACCGCGGCGAGGCGCTGAGGCAGGCGAGGGCGGCTTGAGGCGCTCGGGACCAGCGACTGGTGCGGCAAGCGGAGGGGAAGTAAGATGGCTGACCTCGAACAGCGTGTCGCTCAGTTGGAGCGCGAAATGAAGTCGATCCCCGAGATCCTCGACCTGCACGCACGGGTGAACGAGTCGCGGTTCACGGCATTGTTTGCCGAACTCGATACCATCAAACGCGAAGTGCGCGCCCTGCCACGCATCCTTGCGGAGATGCTCGCGGAACGCGGTAAGAGCAGTTGAAATCATCGCTGCTCGCCATGAATGTGCTGTCAAAGCAAGAAGCGATGCTCTGGTGTCAGGCACACCATATCGATCTAAGCGACCGCGGTCTGCCCAGACGCTCCGACGCGGACTTGAAATTTCAAATTCCACCGGACGCGCAAAAGAGGGTCTATCTGGTCAATCAGGCCATGGAGGCGTTCGAAGATGAGCCGCTCCTCCTCGTGTGGTTCGACGATTGGTCGGTTTGGCCTTCCGGTCAGCGAATGCATGTCTTCGAACGGTTTCGCATGTCGTATGGAGAAACCCGACGACTGATCGACTCGCCGGCGCATCTCTTCTCCCAGACGGAAACCGAGGATGCCAAATCCTTCGTGACGATCGCTGTATTGTTCCTGTGGGACAGCTACATCGTGGTTCCGAACCGCCGTAAGCTGCTATATTTTTCGCACGACGAATTTGGGCTGAGCAAAGGCATCGAGCTGCGAGGGGCGTGAAGGTCCGAGGTGTTACTCAGGGCACGGCGTCTGCACGTTCTTCCGGTCTGGTCGACCGATCAACGCGACCCACCCCAGGAGATCCAATAGGTTGCCCGTATGCGTCGAGGAGATAGTGGAGTACGTCAACCCACTCCCGCCATTCTGGCGCGCAGCGAGCCCCGATGTACAGGCAGCCGCGGCCTTGGAGGTGATCCTGGCAGCCTACCCAAGCCCACCGCTGCGCTCGACGAAGGCGGCTACCGCTGCCGCGCCCTCGCCGGTCCTCAGGTTGGTGAAGACAAACGGCCGCTCGCCGCGCATGCGCCGCGCGTCCTGCTCCATCACGGCAAGCGAGGCGCCGACGTGCGGCGCGAGGTCGATCTTGTTGATGACGAGCAGGTCGGAGCGGGTGATGCCGGGGCCGCCCTTCCGAGGGATCTTCTCGCCCTGCGCCACGTCGATCACGTAGATGGTGAGGTCGGCGAGCTCCGGACTGAAGGTGGCGGCGAGGTTGTCGCCGCCCGATTCGATCAGGATCAGATCGAGCGCCGGGTACTTGCGGCGCATCTCGGCGATGGCGGCGAGATTGATGGAGGCGTCCTCGCGGATGGCCGTGTGCGGGCAGCCGCCGGTCTCGACGCCCATGATGCGCTCTTCCGGCAGCGCGCCTGCGCGCGTCAGGATCAGGGCGTCCTCCTTGGTGTAGATGTCATTGGTGATGGCGCAGATGTCGTAGCGGTCGCGGAAGGCCTTGCACAGCGCCTCCATCAGCGCGGTCTTGCCGGAGCCGACGGGGCCGCCGATGCCGACGCGCAGGGGGCCGTGCGGGGATTTGGTCATGATCTGAACAGCCGCGTGTACTGCGTCTCGTGCCGCATGGAGGCGATGTCGGCCGCCACCGCAGCTCCACCGATGTCATCGAGGCTTGCGGCCAGCGCTTCGGCGACGATGTGCGGGATCAGTGGCTCCAGCCGAGCCAGGACCCGCAAACCGTCCGTCTGTCCCAGCGGAATCAGCCGCACGCCGGCCGAGACCAGACTGGCGGCGAACGCCTGCACGAAGGCCTGGGCCGTCGGGGCGAGTGGCAGCCCGTGTGCGGCCGCGCAGGCTCCCACCGCCACCGGATAGGCCACTTCGACGCCGTCGCCGGCGAGGCTGTCCAGCTCGGGCGCGGGCCACACCGCCCGCGTGGCCTCCAGGAACGCCGCGCCCTGCGCCAGCGTTTCCAGCCGCCGCTCCGCCGAGGCGGTGAATGCCGCCGCCAGCTCGACGGTGCCAGCCAGCAGGCGTTGGTCGCCGCGTGCAACTGCCCGCCACGCCTCGGCCAGGAAGATCGCATCCGACCGGCCGGCGCCGTGCGTGAGGATGTCCCCGATCCAGTCCCTCAGCGTCGCGGCATCGCGGACCTTGCCGGCCTCGACGGTCCACTCGAGTCCATGCGAGTAGCTGAAACCGCCAACCGGGTAGGCCGGCGACAACCAGGTCATGAGGCGGGCGAGGGTAGGCGACGCGCTGGCGTCACCGTTCTCCGCGAATTGCCCACGTGCTTCGTCATGCGCGCGCAGGCGGGAATCCATGCGACTGTCCACACCCTCGTTGCGAGGTGACGTGGGTCCCCGCCTTCGCGGGGATGACGTCGTTTTCTGGTCTACCGGCATCGCAAAATCAATGCTCGTGATCGCCACCGTGGCGACTGTGGTCATGGCCGTGGCCGTGTACGGCGCCGTGGCCGTAGGCGCCGCCCTCGGGGTTGAAGGGCCGCTCGACCGTGCGCACCTCGGCGCCGAGGCCTTGTACCATGCCGGCGATGACATGGTCGTCGCGGATGTGGATGACGCGCTCGCCGATCTCGGTTGCGAGATGGCGGTTGCCGAGGTGCCAAGCGATGCGGGCTAGCGCACGCTCGTCGCGGCAGGTGATCTCAAGCAGCCGCTCGGGTGCGGCCTCGACCGCGAGGATGCGTCCATCCTCCAACTTGATGCCGTCGCCGGCGCGCAAGCTCGGCGTCTCGGCGAGATCGAGCAGGAACGAGAGGCCGCCGGCACTCGTCAGAGCGGTCCGCCGCCGTGTCCGCTGGCCGTAGTCCAGCCGCACCACGTCGGCGGGCTTGTTCTGCCATGTGCCACCCGGCACGATCTTGGTGGCTCTCAGCATCGGCACTTACCTTTGTCATCCCGGAATTTCGCCCCGGCTCGGGGGCCGGGGCAGGCTGTGGAATATCCGGGACCCAGGGCAACAGACTGAACGCGAGCCTTGGGCCCTGGGTTCCGGCTCTCGGGCTATCGCTCGAGGCCGGGATGACATCTTCCTAGAACAAGAAATACCGCTGCGCCATGGGCAGCACCTTGGCGGGCTCGCAGGTGAGAAGCTCGCCGTCGGCGCGCACCTCGTAGGTCTCGGCATCCACCTCGATGTTGGGGGTGGCGTCGTTCAGCACCATCGATTTCTTGGAGATGCCGCCGCGCGTGTTCCTCACGGGAAGCAGCTTCTTGGCCACGCCGAGCCGCTGCGCCAGGAAGCCGTCGACGGCCGCCTGGCTGACGAAGGTCACGGCGGAAGAGGCGACGGCACGCCCGAAGGCGCCGAACATCGGGCGGTAGTGCACCGGCTGCGGGGTCGGGATCGAGGCGTTGGGATCGCCCATGGGGGCGGCCGCGATCGTGCCGCCGAGGATGACGAGGTCGGGCTTCACGCCGAAGAACGCGGGGTTCCACAGCACCAGGTCGGCCCGCTTGCCCACCTCCAGCGAGCCCAGCTCGTGCGCCACGCCGTGGGCGATGGCCGGGTTGATGGTGTACTTGGCGACGTAGCGCCGCACACGGAAGTTATCGTTGTCCGGCTTGTCCTCTTTGAGCTGCCCGCGCTGCACCTTCATCTTGTGCGCCGTCTGCCAGGTGCGGATGATCACCTCGCCGACACGGCCCATGGCCTGGCTGTCGGAGGAGATCATGGAGAGAGCGCCGAGGTCGTGCAGGATGTCCTCTGCCGCGATGGTCTCGCGCCGGATGCGGCTCTCGGCGAAGGCGATGTCCTCCGGGATGTTGGAATCCAGATGGTGGCAGACCATCAGCATGTCGAGGTGCTCTTCCAGCGTGTTGACCGTGAACGGGCGCGTCGGATTGGTCGATGACGGCAGCACGTTCTTCAGGCCTGCCACCTTGATGATGTCGGGCGCGTGCCCGCCGCCAGCGCCCTCGGTGTGGAAGGCGTGGATGGTGCGGCCCTTGAAGGCGGCGATGGTGTCCTCCACGAACCCGCTCTCGTTGAGCGTGTCGGTGTGGATCATCACCTGAACGTCGTGATCGTCGGCCACGGCAAGCGCGCAATCGATCGCCGCCGGCGTGGTGCCCCAGTCCTCGTGCAGTTTCAGGCAGGAGGCGCCGCCCTGGATCATCTCGACGAGCGCCCGGGGCTGCGAGGCATTGCCCTTGCCGGCGAAGGCGAGGTTCATGGGGAAGGCGTCGGCCGCCTCGATCATGCGCGCGAGATGCCATGGGCCGGGCGTGCAGGTGGTGGCCGTCGTGCCGCTGGCGGGGCCGGTGCCGCCGCCGATCATCATGGTGAGGCCGGAGTTCAGCGCCTCCTCGATCTGCTGCGGGCAGATGAAGTGGATGTGGCTGTCGATGCCGCCGGCGGTCAGGATCTTGCCCTCGCCGGCGATCGCCTCGGTGCCGGGGCCCACGATGATCGTGACGCCTGGCTGCACGTCTGGGTTGCCGGCCTTGGCGATGCCGGCGATACGGCCGTCTCTGAGGCCGACGTCGGCCTTGTAGATGCCGGTGTGGTCGACAATGAGCGCGTTGGTGATCACGGTATCGACGGCGCCGTCGGCGCGGCCGGCCTGGCTCTGGCCCATGCCGTCGCGGATCACCTTGCCGCCGCCGAACTTCACCTCCTCGCCGTAGGTGGTGAGGTCCCTCTCCACCTCGACCACAAGGTCGGTGTCCGCCAGCCGCACCTTGTCGCCCGTGGTGGGCCCGAACATGTCCGCGTAGGCGGCGCGGGAGATCCTAGTGGGCATCGGCTCACTCTCCGAAACCAAGCGCTGAGGCGCTATCGCATGAACGGAAGCGAGTCGGAGGGGCCCCAAATGTAGTTCCCATCAATCCAGAACTTGCCGCCCTCCTCAGGACCCCAGATCCATCCGTCGCTAATCCAATACTTGCCGCCGTTCCGTGGACCCCAGATCCAGCCATCGCTGATCCAATATCTGCCGCCATCTTTCGGTCCCCAGATCCAGTCGTTCCCGATCCAATATCCAGTCCACATCTCGTTCCTCCATCGCGGATCAAACTGGGAACGAGCATAGCCGATTCTCAATCTATCTTGAGGTGCGACCGCGCCTTCTGCTGCGCCAGTCCTTGGCAGTCACAGCGGCGGCAATCGCTTCGTCATCTGTCATCTTCTTATCCGGAGCGCGCCTCTTGGGCGCGTTCTCGAACACGGCGGTTGGACTCAAATTGCGGGGGCGCACGATCAGATGGTTCGTGCGATCGAGATAGAATTCCAGCCTGTCACCCGGCTTCAGATTCAACATGCCACGCAGCCGTGCGGGAATGGTGATCTGCCCTTTCGACGTCATCGTCGCCTCGAAGGATGGCATCGTCGTTGCTCCGAACCTCAATGATCGTCAACATGCCGGAATCCGGGAGTGCGGCTCGCTCTTCGATCGAACGTTAGGGTATGCGCGCATCCCGCTGCCAGATTTAGCTCCGCGATCAAGCAATCTGCGAACCCGATATTCGACGACGAGTGGAGCAGGAGAGCTGCTCTCATTTCAGGATCGTTCCCCAGCTTGATGTTCTCAGCAAAAAGGAGGCGACTGATGACTGCGGAGACGACATCGCGTCTTAGCTCCAGCTTCTTCTCCATGATCCATGCGGTCTCCGCCACGACGACCGTGTTGACGAACAGCGAAGCTCCTTCCGCGCTAACGACCCTCGCTACGCGCTTGAGCTCCGCGTCGCTCGAAGCAAGATCGGCCTGATCGGGCGAGACGAGCCATCGCACCAAGATGTTGGTATCGAGACCAATCACGACCGGCGCTTCTTGATGCCCCGAGGCAGTGCCCTCGACCTCGCTTCATCGATCCATTGCTCGATCTCGGCGCTGGTCGGCTGTCTCTTGACTTTGTCGCTCAATATGCCCCTCAGGTCGGCGAATGTGCCGCTGCGGGCTCGGAGGCTAAAAGTGCCGTCCGCCTGCTCGACAAACATCACTCGATCTCCGGGTTCGAGGCCGAGGCGCGTTCGAAGCTCAATAGGCAGCGTCACCTGCCCCTTGGATGTGATCTTGGCTTCCATCACGGTCACGACAGATCTCCTCACTGAGGACACGATCCTTACTTTAGATCGAAAGTAAGGAAATCACAACTTCCCCATCACCTCCTGCCGGAAGCCGTACACCTCGCGCTTGCCGGCGAACGGCACCAGCTGCACATCGCGGGTCTGGCCCGGCTCGAAACGCACGGCGGTGCCAGCGGCAATGTCGAGGCGGTGGCCGCGCGCCTTGGCCCGGTCGAACTGCAGCGCCGGATTGGTCTCGGCGAAGTGGTAGTGCGAGCCGACCTGGATCGGGCGGTCGCCGGTGTTGGCGACGGTGAGCGTGATGGCGGTGCGCCCGGCGTTCAGCTCGATCTCGCCGGCAGCGGTGATGACCTCGCCTGGGATCATGGCCGCCTCCTAGGTGAGAGCCAACGCGACGCCTGCAGCCGCGACCAGGGCGCCACTACCCCGCACGATGAGCTTGCCGCGCTCGCCAGCAGCAAGGAACGCAGCGCCGAGACCGATCGCGTGCAATGCAGCCGTCGCCAGCACGAAGCCTACGAAGTAGGACGCGGCGGCAGCCTCGGCCGGAAGCTCGGCACCGTGCGCGTGCCCGTGCAGGACGGCAAATAGGGCAACGAGTGCGGCGCCAAACCAGACCGGGAGCCGCGCGGCCGCCAGAACCATCAGCCCCAGCACGATGACCGAGGCCAGAATGCCGGGTTCCACCATCGGCAGGGCCACGCCGACGATGCCGCCAACGCCGCCCAGCACCATCACGCCCACAAAGGCCAGCGGCCAAACCCACAGCGCGCGTCCGCCGACGAGGCCCGCCCAGAGACCAACCGCCACCATGGCGAGCAGGTGATCGGGCCCGGTCCAGGGATGGGCAAATCCCGCGGCGAACGATGCCACGTGCTCCAGCCCCGTGTGCGCCAGCGCTGCGTCGGACGCGGCGCCAAACACCAACGTCATCCCCGCCCCGGATCGGAGTCCGGGGTAAACTACGGCGGGGACCCACGCAACTCTCCGCGCAAGTCTCTCCAGGTGTCGTGGATGCCCGCCTCCGCGGGCATGACGATCTGGGTCGGTCTTCGAATGGCTCAACATTGTCTCTCCCCCTATCTGATCGGCTTGTGCACGGTGACGAGCTTGACCCCGTCGGGGAACGTGGCTTCCACCTGCACGTCGTGGATCATTTCGGCGATGCCGTCCATCACCTGGCTGCGTGTGACGACTTGCGCGCCGGCTTCCATAAGGTCCGCCACCGTGCGGCCGTCGCGCGCACCCTCGACCACGAAATCCGAGATCAGCGCCACGGCCTCCGGATGGTTGAGCTTGACGCCGCGCTCGAGCCGGCGCCGCGCCACCATCGCGGCCATGGCGATCAGCAGCTTGTCCTTCTCGCGCGAGGTGAGGTTCATGGCATCGCTCTCGAGCTCTCGATCAGCATCGCCACACGCGCGGCAGCGGCCGGCCGCTCAAGCGGGCGAGTAGTGGCTCCAGATCATCCTGCAGTGAGCGGCCGTCGCGGGCCAAGGCGCGTACCACGAGCAGGCCGTTCCAGGTGCTGGCACCAGCCACGCCTTTTGCGCCCGCCAAAAGCGTGCGTGCCTCCTCGAGGCGAGCCGAGGCATTTGGTGCCGCATAGAGCAACACGGCCGCAGCGCGCGCGCCGTCGAGGGTGGCGCCGCGATCCAGCACGTCCGCAATGGGACCGTCGGCGCGAAAAGCGTCGGCGAAAACGAGCCGGCCGTCTCGGCGCACGCGCCAGGCATCGCGAAAGGCCCCACGGTGCACGTCCTCGCCCATCGCGGCACGCCCGAAGATCAGAATTTCGACGGCAAGAACGGCGGCGCTGCCCGACAGCGCGACATCGGTGCGGCGGTCGAGCCTCGCCCGATCGAAGACGATGGTGGGCTGCGGCAGCCAGGCCAGGCGCGCTTCCTCGCCCAGCTCGAGCCGGATCCGGATTTCGGTCTCGCCCTCCAGGGAGCGATAGATCTTCTCGGCGGCGGCGGCTGTCACGGTGGCGCTGCACCGGGCGGCGAGGGTCACTTCGATTCGGATGCGGTCGCCGCCGGTGAGCCCGCCGGCGGTGTTGAGGAGCACGGCCTCCGGCGCTTCGTCACCCGGCGCGGGCTTGGGGAAGCGCACACGCGCCGCGCCGGCCTGGTGCAGGTCCGCCAGCGCAGTGCGCCCCGCCGCCTGCGCAAAGCCGAGCCGCACCAACCCTTCCGTCCGCGGCAGTCGGGCCTGAAGCACGCCCGCAACTCCCTCCAACTGGGAGAGGGGTCAGACCCCTCGCCTACACCGTTCAAAGTTTCCAATTCCAGCGTCTGTGCGAGGGGTCTGACCCCATTAAACCGTAAGGTAGCGCCGAACGTCGCTCTCCACCATCTCTGCGCCCTTGCCCGCCAGCACCACCTCGCCGCGCTCCATGACCGCGTAGGTGTCCGCCAGCGAGCGGGCGAAGTCGAAATACTGCTCGACCAGCAGGATGGCCATCTTGCCCTGCTCGCGCAGGTAGGTGATGGCGCGGCCGATGTCCTTGATGATTGAGGGCTGGATGCCTTCGGTCGGCTCGTCAAGCACCAGGAGGCGCGGTCGGGTGACCAGGGCGCGCGCAATCGCCAGCTGCTGTTGCTGCCCGCCCGAGAGATCACCGCCGCGCCGGCCGAGCATCGACTTGAGGACCGGGAACAGCTCGAACAGCTCGCCCGACATGGAGCGCTCGCCGGCGGAAAGGCGGGCGAAGCCCGTCTCGAGGTTCTCGCGCACCGTGAGAAGCGGGAAGATCTCGCGCCCCTGCGGCACGTAGGCGATGCCGCGCCGCGCCCGCTCGTGGGCCCTGAGGCGCGTGATGTCCTGGCCATCTAATAGCACGCGCCCGGCCCTCACCGGCTGGTGGCCGACGATGGCGCGCAACAGCGAGCTCTTGCCCACGCCATTGCGGCCAAGCACGCAGGTGATCCTGCCGGGCTCGGCGGCGACCGAGACGCGGCGCAGCGCCTGCGCGGCGCCGTAGTAGAGATCGATGGCTTCGACCGTCAGCATGTCCGGCGCTCCCGCCGACTTCCGCCTCGCCATGGCAACACGCCAACAATGCAGCGCGCGAGATTCCCCTCCCCTTGATGGGGAGGGGTTAGGGGTGGGGTGAACAGGCAAGAGAACGCGTTTCTTTTTGCCACTCTTTCGGGCAGCCTTGCCGGCAACGTTGCCCTCGTGGGTACCCCCCACCCCCGACCCCTCCCCGCAAGGGAGAGGGGGGCCCTTGCGGCCCGCGCGCCCACAACACCAAGGTGTCCCAATTCCTTCACCCGATTCTCCACCACACGCTTCAGCGCGGGAATAACGTCAACGTCCCAAATACACCTCAACCACGCGGTCGTTGGCGCTCACCTCGTCGATCGTGCCCTCGGCCAGCACCGAGCCTTCGTGCAGCACCGTCACCTTCACACCTAGCATGCGCACGAACTCCATGTCGTGCTCGACGACGATGACGGTGTGGTCTTTGGCGATGTCCTTGAGGAGCTCGGCCGTGGTCATAGTCTCGGCATCAGTCATGCCGGCGACGGGCTCGTCGACCAGCAGCAGCTTGGGGTCCTGCGCGATCAGCATGCCGACTTCGAGCCACTGCTTCTGGCCATGCGAGAGAGCGCCGGCCAGGCGCGCGCGGTCGCGCGCGAGCCCTATGGTCTCGAGAATGCTGCCGATGCGCTCGGCATCGCCGTTCGGGCGCCAGAACAGGTTGCGCCGGACGCTGCGGTCGCCCTTGAGCGCGAGCAGAACGTTGTCCTCGACGGTGTGGTTCTCGAACACCGTCGGCTTCTGGAATTTGCGGCCGATGCCGAGCTCGGCGATGGCGGCTTCGTCCTTGGTGGTGAGGTCGATCGAGCCGTTGTCGAACAGGACCTCGCCGGCGTCAGGCCTGGTCTTGCCGGTCACGACATCCATCATGGTGGTCTTGCCGGCGCCGTTGGGACCGATGATGGCGCGCATCTCGCCGTGCGCGATGTCGAGGGAGAGGTTGCTGAGCGCCCGGAACCCGTCGAAGCTCACGGTCACGCCGTTGAGATAGAGCAGACTGCGGGTGGTCTCGCGCGGCCTTGCGATTGCAGCCGTCATGGCGTCGCTCACTCCGCGGGCTGGGCGGCCGCAGCGGCACGCTTGGCTTGCGCGCCGTTAGGGTCGCTGCGCGGCTCCCGCTTGGGCAGCAGGCCCAGCACGCCGCGCGGCAGGAAGACCGTCACCAGCACGAACAGGGCGCCGAGAACGAACAGCCAGTAGGGGGCGAGCATGCCGATCGTGAAAGTGGTCTTGGCATAGTTGACGAGAACGGCGCCGAGCGCGGCGCCGATCAGCGTGCCGCGACCGCCGACGGCGACCCAGATGACGACCTCGATGGAATTGGCGGGTGCGAACTCGCTCGGATTGATGATGCCGACCTGCGGCACATAGAGCGCGCCGGCGACGCCGGCCATGCACGCGGAGAGCGTGAACACGTAGGTCTTGTAGTTCTCGACGCGGTAGCCGAGGAAGCGCGTGCGGCTCTCCTCGTCGCGCACCGCGATCAGCACCTTGCCGGCCTTGGATCGCACCACCGCCTGGGCAATGAGGTAGCCGAGACCGAGCGCCACGGCCGACAGCGCGAATAGTACAGCACGCGTCTCCGGGGCCCGCACATTGAACCCCAGAAGGTCGTAGAAATCGGTGAGCCCGTTGTTGCCGCCGAAGCCGAAGTCGTTGCGGAAGAAGCCGAGCATCAGGGCGAAGGTCAGCGCCTGCGTGATGATCGACAGGTAAACGCCGGTGACGCGGCTACGGAAGGCGAACCAACCGAACACGAAGGCCAGCACACCCGGCACGGCGACGATCATGAAGGCGGCATAGGGGAAATGATTGAATCCGTACCAGTACCAGGGCAACTCCTTCCAGTTCAGGAACATCATGAAATCGGGCAGGATCGGATGGGCATAGCCGCCTCGGGTGCCGATCTGACGCATCAGGTACATGCCCATGGCGTAGCCGCCGAGAGCGAAGAAGGCGCCGTGGCCCAGCGAGAGGATGCCGCAGTAGCCCCAGACTAGATCGAGCGAGAGGGCGAGCAATGCAAGGCACAGGTACTTGCCCCACAGGGCGACCGTCGTGGTCGACACATGGAAGGGCGAGGAGGGCGGCACGAACACGTTGAGGAACGGCACCAAAACGGCCGCCGCCGCCAGGATCGCCAGAAAAATCCAGCCGCGGCCGTCAGGTGCTTCCAGCAACCGGCGCGTGATCATGCCTCGACCGCCCGGCCCTTCAGCGCAAACAGGCCGCGCGGGCGCTTCTGGATGAACAGGATGACGAGCACGAGCAGGGCAATTTTGCCGAGCACGGCGCCGGCAAAGGGCTCGAGGAACTTGTTGGCCACACCGAGTGTCAGGGCTCCGACCAGCGTGCCCCACAGGTTGCCGACGCCGCCGAACACCACCACCAGAAAGCTGTCGATGATGTAGCTCTGGCCGAGATTGGGCGACACGTTGTCGATCTGGGAGAGCGCCACGCCGGCAAGCCCGGCGATGCCAGAGCCCAGGCCGAAGGTGAGCGCGTCGATACGGCCGGTGTTGATGGCCATGGAACTCGCCATGCGCCGGTTTTGCGTCACGGCGCGCATGTGCAGTCCGAGCGTGGTGTATTGCAGCACCGCCAGCAAAGCCGCAAAGACGATGCCTGCGAACACGATGATCCACAACCGGTTCAGCGTGATGGCGAGCCCCCCGAGTTCCACCACGCCAGACATGAAGCTCGGCGTGCCGACCTCGCGGTTGCTGGGCCCGAAAGTGGTGCGCACAGCCTGCTGCAAGACGAGGCTGATGCCCCAGGTGGCAAGCAATGTCTCGAGCGGCCGGCCGTAGAGAAACTGGATCACGCCGCGCTCGATGGCAATGCCGACGAGACCGGCAACCAGGAACGCCGCCGGAATGGCGATCGCCAGCGAATAGTCGAAGAGCCCCGGTGCGGAGGTGCGGATGACCTCCTGCACGACGAAGGTGGTGTAGGCGCCCAGCATCACCATCTCGCCGTGCGCCATGTTGATTACGCCCATGACGCCGAAGGTGATCGCCAGGCCGATGGCGGCGAGCAGAAGGACGGACCCCAAAGAGAGGCCGTACCACAGATGCTGGACCTGCCTCCATCTCTCGAGATACTGGTCGATGGCGGCGATGGCATTGGCCCCCGCGCGCTCAACAGTTGGCTCGAGGCCGGGAGGCAAGCTGCCGAGCAATGCGCGCGCCTCCTGATCGCTGCGCCCGCGGATGACGGCAATGGCTTCGAGCTTGTCGATCTCCTTCGCCGACGGCTGCATGACGACTACGGCCGCTCTCGCTTGCAGCAGCGCCGCCTTCACGCGCGCGTCTGTTTCCTTCATCAGAGCTGCTTCGAGAGCGGGCAGCGCCTTGGCCTCGCGCGACTTGAACACGGCCTGCGCCGCGTCGAAGCGCTGCTTGGGATCGGGCGCCAGGAGGGTCAGACCGCCAAGTGCCGCTTCAATGCTGCGGCGCAGCCGATTGTTCAAGCGCACCGTCTTCAGGCCAGTCGGCGCCGCGCCCGCGACGGCTTTGCCGGTGGCGGCCTCCACAATGGCGCCGGACGGCTCGCGCACGTAGACCTTCTTGGCGTCCGCATCGAACAGCAGACGGCCGTCCTGTAGGGCCCCGATGACCTTGGCCGCCAACGGATGCCCGCTGCTGGCGACGCCGGTGATGGCAGCATCCGTGTCGCTGAAGGAATCGGCTGCGAAGCCCGCGATCGCCTGCTCGTAGCTTTGTGCGGAAGCGGAATGGCCGCCGAGCGCCATGACGCCGATGGCCAGAATCAGCGCAGTGAAGCGTGCGCGAAAGCTCACCATCCCAGTCCTCGGTAGTCCGCACGAGAGGCGGCGGTGCGACCCGCCGCCTCCAGTCGTTCGACAGCTCCTATACTAGCCGCCGCATTTGTTGGTTTTGGTGTTGTAATTGCCGCACTTGAGCTTGACCCAGTCGCCCACCAGGTCGCGCGAGCTTTCGAGCTGCTTGGACCAGGCGTCGCCGGGCACCAGACCGGGCGTCTTCCACACCACGTCGAACTGGCCGTCCGCACGCACCTCGCCGATCAGCACCGGCTTGGTGATGTGATGGTTCGCCAGCATCTCCGATATGCCACCCGTCAGGTTCGGCACCTTGATGCCGACGATGGCGTCGATCACCTTGTCGGCGTTGGTGGTGCCGGCCTTCTTGACGGCCTCGACCCACATGGCAAAGCCGATCACGTGCGCTTCCATGGGATCGTTGGTGACGCGCTTGGCGTCCTTGATGAACGTTTTCCAGCGGGCGATGAAGTCCTTGTTGATCGGGGTGTCGACCGACTGGAAGTAGTTCCACGCAGCCAAGTGCCCGACCAGCGGCTTGGTGTCGATGCCAGCCAGCTCCTCTTCACCGACCGAGAAGGCGACGGAGGGGATGTCCTTGGCCTTGATGCCCTGATTGCCCAGCTCCTTGTAGAAGGGCACGTTGGCATCGCCGTTGATGGTCGAGACGATGGCCGTCTTCTTGCCCTGCGAGCCGAAACGCTTGATGTCGGCCACGATCGTCTGCCAGTCGGAGTGACCGAACGGCGTGTAGTTGATCATGATGTCCTCGGCCTTGACACCTTTCGACTTGAGATAGGCCTCGAGGATCTTGTTGGTGGTGCGCGGATAGACATAGTCGGTGCCGGCGAGCACCCAGCGCACGACCTTTTCCTCCTTCTCGAGGTAGTCGACGGCCGGGATCGCCTGCTGGTTGGGCGCGGCGCCAGTGTAGAAGACGTTGCGTTCGCTTTCCTCGCCCTCGTACTGGACGGGATAGAACAGCACCGAGTTCAGCTCCTTGAACACCGGCAGCACCGACTTGCGCGACACCGACGTCCAGCAGCCGAACACCGCGGAGACATTGTGCTTGGTGATCAGCTCGCGCGCCTTCTCGGCAAACAGCGGCCAGTTGGAAGCCGGATCGACCACGACGGGCTCGAGCTTCTTGCCAAGCAGGCCGCCCTTCTTGTTCTGGTCGTCGATGAGCATCAGCATGACGTCTTTCAAGGTCGTCTCGCTGATGGCCATCGTGCCCGACAGAGAGTGCAGGATGCCGACCTTGATCGTCTCTTGCGCCCGGGCCGGCCCGGCCAACGGGAGTGCCGCTAGGACCAACAGCACTGCTGCTGCCGCCGCGGTTCTAAGGAACATTCGAGTCATGAGTTGAACACCACCTCTGTTTGAACATTTCGCGGGTGCAACAACGCCCCCGAGTGGTTAACAGCAATCGGCGTGCCACAGCCGGAGGCCAAGCATGGCCTGCTTGTATTTGGCTGGCTTTTCGCAATCGCCCGGAGCCTCGGCGGCGCGCAAACGGATTCACATGCCTAAAGCGTAGGCAGTCTGCCTGCTGCCTACGCAATAGGCAGTCATATACTTGTCAGCCGGATATAGGTCATGCGAGTTAAGGCGCTGGCCCGACTTCACAAAGACCTGTTCCTCGTCGACAAAGCCACCGCTCGCGCTCAAATGGAGAGCATCGGTTGGCTGTATCGCGTCCTGTGTATCCGCCTGCGCGGCCGGCGGCGATGCCATTTCGCAGGTGCAGGAGGCCGCGCCGGATGCCTTAGGCCGGCGCCGGAAGGCAAGTGGCGCAAGACGGCCCGACCGCTACCATCGCAAGGAGTGCGAGGGCACCTTCACGAAGACCGTCGGTACGATCCCGGAGGACAGCCGCACCCCGCCGAACAGGCCCCCACCAGATCCACCGCACGCTGGTAATCACATACAAATCGGCTTGGCTCATGGGACGCCGCGCGCGGATCGCTTTCGAGCTGCTCCTGCACTAACTGCTCCTGCACTAACTGCACCAGGGTCGCAAACCAGGTCTGCCGCTTTTCCTGCACCCCCCCAACGGCGGTTAAGGCGGACGCTTTCCTCTTCGAGCATGGCGAGGAACGCCTGCGCGCCCGGCGACATGGGCCGCCGTGACGGCTCGATCAAAACGAGATCGAGGCCGAAGGGCGGGGCCGTGATGGGGTTGACCGTGAACTGGCGCGAGCGCGTCTCGCTGGCCATCATGATTCCCGGCAGGATTGCCACCCAATCGGTGTGCGCCACGTAGTCGAGCGTCCCCAGCATGGCGTCGAGCTCGAGCAACCGCTCGATCTCCACGCCGTTGGAGGCGAGATAGGTCTCGATCAGCCGGCGCCGCGTGTTGACCTTGCTCGGCACCACGAGCTTGAGGGGTCCCAAATCGGCGAGCCGCACGGGTGCCAGGTGATCGCGTTCGGCCTTGGCGCTCGCCACCAGCACCTCGGGCGTGCGCAGAAACAGCCGGCTCTTGAGGCCAGGAGCGCCGGAGAACGCGGGCACGACGGCGAACTCCAGCTCGGCTGCCTGAACCTGCTCGGTGAGCGCAGCGCTGTAGCCTTCGACGACGCGCACCACCACGTTGGGGTGCGCATCTATGAAGCGCGCGAGCGCGGGGGCTAGCACGCACCGCGTCATGGTCGGCATCAGGCCGATGACGAGGCTGCCGGCGAGGCCGCTGCCATGCCTTTGAACGGCGTTGGTGGCCTTCGTGTATGTGTTGAGCAACTCGATGCAGTGGCGGTAGTAGGTATCCCCGGCAGGCGTGGGCACCACGCGGCCGCGGTCGCGCGCGAACAGCTTGGCATGCAGGGTGTCTTCGAGCTTGCGGATGTGCTGCGACACCCCCGACTGGGTCGCATGCTCGCGCCGGGCCGCGGCCGTGAAGGAGCGCTCCTCGTAGGCGGCTACGAACAGGCGAATGTCGCGCAGGCCGGTGCTCAAGGATCCTTCCGATCTGAATTTGTGATCAATCGGGACATATCGTATCATAATCCATACTGGTTGGCGCCGTGAACTGCCACTGTTGAAGTTGCTTACCGGAAAAAGGAACCCGCCCGATGATCCATGCCGCCGTTGCCGGTCTCGGCTGGTGGGGCCAGCACATGGTGCGGCGCCTTGCCGGCTCGGAACGCCTCAGGATCGTCAAGGCGGTGGAAACCGATGGCGCGCGGGCGGCGTTCGCGGCCGAGCACGGGCTGCAATTCGTTGGCGATCTGGCGGGCGCGCTGGGCGACCCCGGCATCGATGCGGTCATCCTGTGCACTCCGCACGCGCTCCACAGCGCACAAGTGCTCGCCTGCGCCGCGGCGGGGAAGCACGTGTTCTGCGAGAAGCCGCTCGCCTTGACGCGCGCCGAGGCGGAGCGGTCGGTGGCGGCCTGCAAGGCGGCCGGCGTGGTGCTCGGCATCGGTCATGAGCGCCGCTACGAGCCGGCCATCGTCGAGGTGCGGCGCTTGTTGCGCGCGGGCGCGCTTGGCACCGTGATGCACGTTGAGGCCAACTTCAATCACGACAAGCTCGCCAATGTTCCGGCCGGAGACTGGCGCACATCGCCCAAGGACGCACCGGCGGCCGGCATGACGGCCATGGGCATTCACCTGAGCGACCTGTTCGTCGAGCTCCTGGGGCCTGCCAGCGAGGCGTTCGCGATGACGGCATCGCGCGTGGCCTATCCCGACAACGGCGATGTAGTCTCGGCGCTGCTGCGCTTCGAGAGCGGGGCCACGGGCTACCTCAATGCCATCCTGGTCACGCCGCACTATCTTTGCCTCACCGTGTTCGGATCGGAGGCCTGGGTAGAGGTGGTGAACGCGACACACCCCGACACGCCGGGACCGTCCACCCTCACGCTGCAGCACCGCGACGGGCGGCGCGAGACCCGCACCTACGAGTGGGTCGACACGGTGCGCGTGAACCTCGAGACCTTCGCCGGGGCGATCGAGGGAGGCGCGCCCTATCCCTTCACCGACGCGCAGAAGATCGGCAACATCGCGGTGCTGGAGGCGATCTGCCGCTCGGCGGCAAGCAATGCGCCGGTGCGGATCGGAAACGTTCCCTAGGCATTGCCTGGACCGGCTTCCAGCCCGTCAGGCCTTGAGCGCGCGATGACGGACCCCCTCCGCCCCCCAGGCGCGCAGCACGTAAAGCACTGCGGCCACGGTCAGGACGCCAAGCGCGGCAAACAGCGGGGGCAGGCCGACGCCCAGCGCCTGCAGACCGGCAACTGCCGCCCCGCTCACCACCATGTAGGCCGCATTCATGACGTTGACGGAAGCGATGACGCGCGCGCGGGCCTCGGGCGGCGACCAGGCCTGCACGGCGGCGAAGGCGGGAACGATGAACAACCCGCCGGCGACGGCAAGGCCGCAGAGCGAACCGAGCATGGCAAGCCCGCTGCCCGTGCCCAGCAGCGCCAGCGGTCCCAGCTTGTCGGCAGCCGGCGCCGACAGACTTGCGAGCCCGGCGATGGTCAGTGCGGACACGCCCATCATGACCGCGCCCAACGGCACCAGCGTCAGGTTCGGCTTGCCGTGGCTGGCTCGGGCTGCAAGTGCGGAGCCGATGGCGATGCCGAGCACAAAGGTGGTCAGGCCCAACGTCACCACCCCTTCGCTGCCGCCGAGATAGTCCTTGACGAGGGCCGGCAAGAGCGAAAGCACCACCGACCCGACCAGCCAGAACCACGACACGATATGCGCGCCGCTCCACAGACGAGGGTCGCTCTTCAGCTCCCGCAACAGAGCAACGGTCGAGGTCCACGGGTTGGCGGTGATGGCGAGGCCCGGTGCCGCCGGGCCGGCAGCGGGAATGGTGCGCGCGAACCCCCATGAGGCGATCGCGAGCGCCAGAATGACGGCGACGACGAGCACGGGACTCCTGGCCTCGGCGACGGCGATGCCGCCGGCGATGGTGCCAATGAGGATCGCCAGGAAGGTCGCGCCTTCCACCAGCGCGTTGCCGGCGGGTAGCTCGGCCGTCTGCAGCTTCTCCGGCAGAATGCCATACTTCACGGGTCCGAACAGCGCGGCGAGGATCCCGAACAGCGCCAGCGTCAAGAACAGGATCTCCACCGAGTGCAGGAAGAAGCCGACGGCGGCCAGAGCGGCAACAGGAATCTCCACGAGCTTGATGCGCGCCGCCACACAGGCCTTGTCGAAGCGGTCGGCCAGCTCGCCACCCAGCGCGGAGAGAATGAAGAACGGCGCAATGAAGACGATGCCCGCGAGCGTGACCAGCATCGGTCCGTTCTCGCCTGCAGCGCCGCCTGCGCCGCCGAGCCCGAACAGGATCAGCATGACGAGCGCGTTCTTCAGGAAGTTGTCGTTGAGTGCGGAGCAGAACTGGCACCAGAACAGGGGCGCAAAACGCCTTGACGTCATAAGGTCCTTGAACATTGGCTTCCCCGGCGCTGGTTGGGAGCAACAAACGGGCCACGAAACGATGACGAAGGTCCAACACAATGATGGCCAACTGTTGGGCGACGCAACTATCGGTGCTGGCGAAACTACCTTGAACAATCGCCGGCGTCGCCACAGATAGCGGCCAGAACCCCGGCTTCCCGTGGAGGCGCGGCACTAGGCAGCCAATGCAGCTTCACAAACCCACTCTGACCAAAATACTCCTCAACGGCGAGCAAGCCGAAACGGACTCCCGCACGCTCGCCGAGCTTGTTGCCGGCCAGGGTCTTGCCGAGGGCGCCGTCGCAACCGCCGTCAATGGTGACTTCGTGCCGAGGCAGGTCCGCGCCGCAACCCTGCTCGCCGAGGGCGACAGGGTCGAGATCGTGGCACCGCGTCAGGGCGGCTGATAGACTCCAGGCCATGGACAAAGACGGGCCCCGACCGGCCGTAGCGAAGCCACTCGATCTATATGGCGTAGACACGCCCTCTCGCCTGCTGCTCGGGACGGCGCGCTTTCCCTCACCGCACGTGTTGAGCGAGGCGGTGCGGGCCTCACGCGCGGGGATCGTCACGGTCTCGCTGCGGCGCGAAACTGCGCGGTCCGGCACCGGCCAACGCTTCTTCGATCTGATCAAAGAACTCGGCGTGCGCGTGCTGCCCAACACCGCCGGCTGCCGCACGCCGAAGGAGGCGATCACCACCGCCCGGATGGCGCGCGAGCTGTTCGGCACGGACTGGATCAAGCTCGAGGTCATCGGCAACGACGACACGCTCCAGCCCGATCTCTTCGGCCTTGTCGAGGCCGCGGCCGCGCTCGGCAAGGACGGCTTCAAGGTGTTCCCCTACACCACCGAGGACCTGATCGCCGCCGAGCGGCTGATCGCTGCCGGTTGCCAGGTCCTGATGCCGTGGGGCGCACCGATCGGCACCGGGCGCGGCATCGCCAACCGCTACGCTCTCGAGAGCCTGCGCAAGTATTTTCCAGCGGTGCCGCTCATCATCGATGCCGGCATCGGTGCACCCTCGCACGCCGCCGAGGCCATGGAGATGGGCTACGATGGGGTGCTGCTGAACACGGCGGTGGCGACGGCGGCCGATCCCGTGCGCATGGCGCGCGCGTTCGCCGGCGCCATCGAGGCAGGCCGCCTCGGGTACGAGGCCGGGCTCATGCAAGTGCGCGACATGGCGGCGCCGTCCACTCCGGTCGCCGGCACTCCGTTCTTCGATCTGGACCAGCCGCGATGAAGCGCGCGCGGCAGGGCCTCGACATCTTCTACCCGATCGTGCCGAACCTGGCCTGGCTCGAGCGGATCGTTCCGCTGGGCGTAAGGACCGTGCAGCTGCGGCTCAAGGATGCGGCGGCCGAAGTCGTTCGCCGCGAGATTGCAGCTGGGGTCGAGTTCTGCGCCCGGCACGGCTGCCAGCTGATCGTCAACGACTACTGGCGGGAGGCGCTCGCCATCGGCGCCGACTTCGTGCACCTCGGTCAGGAGGACCTGGCGGACGCCGATGTTGCAACCCTGCAGGCCAAGGGTGTGCGGCTCGGCATCAGCACACACAGCCCGGAAGAGCTGGCCGTCGCGCTCGCGGCGCAGCCGGACTACGTGGCGCTGGGACCGATCTACGAGACCAAGCTCAAGGCGATGAAATGGGCGCCACAGGGGCTCGACCGCATCGCCGAGTGGAAGCGACGCGTCGCCGGGCTGCCGCTGGTCGCGATCGGCGGCCTCACGCCTGAGCGAGCCGACGCCGTTGTTGCTGCCGGCGCCGGCAGCATCGCCGTGATCACCGACTTTCTAACTCATCCCGACCCCGAGGCCAGGGTTCGGGAGTGGCTGGCGTGGGCCGATCGTTACCGGCCCAACGTCTAGCGACCGGCGGACCGCAAAGTTAATGGGTATCACGCCATCTTGGCCAGGATGCCCGCCATATCCTTGCTCGAGAAGGCGCGCAGCGTCTGCGTCTTGACGTTGCCGAGCTTGGCTACCGACAGCGAGAAGGCCGTCATGGTCTCGTCATCCGGGGCCTCGAACAGGCCGATGACGTCATAGGCGCCGAGAGTCCAGTAGCTCTCCTTCATGGTTGCGCCGGCCTTCTTGGCGAGCTCTCGCACGGCCTCGGTGCGCTTGACCGTGTCCTTGATGCCCTTGATGCCCTGCTCGGTGTAGGTGGCCAGCAGAATGTAGGTCGCCATGAACGTTTCCTCCGTGCTGCGGCGCCCCGTCTACCCCGGCTCGAGCCTAATCCCGATCGGCCGCGAAGGGAACTGGTGCTGAACGTGGGCTGTTGTCTGCTTCCTCCAACGGCCGCTGCGACGCGCTGCGCTCCTGCCCCGGCACAATGGCCCGGCGCGCCACGCGGTCCCACAGCCCCAGGCGGTCGAGCTGGGCCTCGACGGCATATTCGCTACGATTGTGGGCGCGAGCCAGTTGCGCGACGGTGCGGCCGGCCTTGAAGGCGGCGGCAAGCTCGCCGGCCTCGCCGTCGTACCAGCGCGCGCCGGACCGCGCCGGGAAGCCGCGCTCATTGCGGGTGCGGGCTTTGCGGGCGCCGATCAGCGCGTCCAACAACCCCTCCCAGGCGACCATGGGGAGTGTGAGCGAGGTGCCGTGTGGGGAGCTGATCTTGCCATGCAGGCCGCCCTCCTCCACCTCGAAGACATAGCGCCCATCGCCCTGCCGCCACGTCACCCGCTCCCACACCAGCGGCTCCTGCGCCTCACCGTGCTGGTGGTAGCCCTGGCCCTGGGACATCGCACGCCTCCCGACTGACGGTGTGCGGAGTGTTGCATAGGGGATGAGGCCGCGTCAAGAACAAAACCAGAACGATGCGGTTTCTTGAAGAATCCTCTCGTAAGCACGCCGCGCTGATCTTACGTAAGCTGACTTCAGAGATTCGCCGGAACCCGCCATGAAAATGAGAGACTATCAACAGCGCGCCCATGCAACCGATGAGCTAAAGAAAACTACTTTGTCGATCTATGGATTGGTCGGCGAGATTGGCGGCATTTTTTCGCTCTTCAAGAAGAGAGCTCGCGACCGCCAGCCATTCGATGCATTCCGACCGGAACTAGTCGAGGAACTGGGCGACATCCTGTGGTACGTTTCCAGCATCGCCAGCCTCCACGACATCTCGTTAGAGGAAGTGGCGAAGAACAATCTTGATAAGGCTCGGTCACTTTTCGACGAGGGCGCAGTACGCGAATTCGACAAGAGTTTTCCCGCGCATCAACGGCTCCCTCGCACGATGAGGGTTACATTTGCGCTCGACCCCAAGACTGGGCGCGCTCAAATGTTCCTAGGTGATCAACCGCTTGGTAACGCGTTGTCAGACAATGCATCGGAGGCGGATGGTTATCGATTTCACGACGCGTTCCACCTGGCCTTCGCCGCTCACTTAGGTTGGTCTCCGGTGCTTCGCAGATTGCTAAGACGCAAGAGGAAAAGCGATCCGCAGATCGACGAAAACGAGGACGGCGCCCGGGCCGCTGTCACCGAAGAGGCAGTATCGGCGATCGTCTTCAGTTACGCAGAAGATCACGGCATGTTCCCAGACATCCGAGCCATTCCGTTTAGCCTTCTCAAGACCGTGCGGAATATGGTCAAAAAATTTGAGGTCCGCGCGTGCACCTCCAGGCAATGGCAGCATGCGATTTGGAGCGGATGTCGTGCATACGAAGAACTTGTCAAGAACAACGGTGGCGTCGTCGAACTAGACCTCGACGAGCGGCGAATCGAATACGTTGCCGTGCCCGTCAAGAGACCAGCACGCAATGATCTACACCGTAGCCGAGGACACCGCGCTCAGCGCATGGCAGGCCGGGGCACGGCTCCTGCTAGGAAAAAGGCCCGACCACTCAATCGGAAGTCTAGTTACAGAAATCGCACGACCAATTGAAGATGGCGAGTGGTTCGGCAGGTACGACCCCATGACGGTGGGCGTCGACGAACGGCTGTCGGTCGTCGCAAACGTCCTGTTCCCTACGATTGGCAATCCAGGCAACAGAGCCGATCTCTACCGGCGACATGCGGAGCTCCTCAGGAGGGCGCGTAGGCGAAGGAAGCTCCACTCGTCTTGGGGCTCAACATACTTCGAACGCTTGCTCGATTTTAACGGCTCGGGCAACCAGCTCGACGGCGCTATCAGGGCCTTTAATCAGTGGCGCAACCACCCGAAGGCGGCGGTTGTCATGCACCTTTCATGCCCCACAAGCGATAGTCTTCGGCCCCGCGGGAGTCCATGTTTACAATATTTGCAACTCTTGTATTCGGAGAGCAATGCATTGGACCTCGTCGCAGTGTACCGGAACCACGACTTCCTCAAAAAGGCTTTCGGAAACTTCATTGGCCTCGGACGTATCTTGCGGTTCCTTTCACGCGAAACCGGCATACAATCCGGCCGGATCGTTTGTCATTCCTGCCGTGCTTACGTCGACACGGTAGGGAAATTGCGTGAGCTGATAGACAGATGACCTCAGAGAACTTGGCGTCGCAATTCGCTGACCTCGTCAGTCGAGTTCAAGGATGCACAGCTTGCGCGCGAATGTCCGGCAGCAGGAGAGTGCTTGGCCCATCAAGCGGACCGCTATCAGCGCGCATCATGTTTGTTGGCGAGGCACCGGGACGGTTAGGTGCAGATGCCTTTTCTATCCCCTTCCATGGTGATGTAGCCGGAGATAATTTTGAACGACTGTTGGAGCATGTGGGACTTACACGCTACGACGTGTTTGTTACGAATGCCGTACTATGCAATCCTCGCGACCAGAGAGGAAACAATGCCACGCCCCGACCGGAAGAGATTAGGCGATGCAATGGATTCTTACGAACACAGATTGATCTTCTGAATCCTCTGATAGTCGTTACGCTTGGCGCCCAATCATTGCGATCTCTCAATAGCATCGAAGAGCATCAGATTACCTTATCAGACGGAGTCCGCAGGACCTGGCCGTGGTATGGGCGGTTGCTGATACCCGCGTATCACCCTGGTCAGCGCGCCATGATCCACAGAAGCTATGGCAATCAGGTTTCGGACTACCAATTCATTGCTGAGTCGTATCGACGACTCTTGCGCCCACAGCGATCAGGCAGGGGAACTCCAACCCCTGCCCCTGTCGCGGCCGTGGCGGCAGAGATCTTGCGATTCTCGGGCATAATTTCGTATTTCAAGCTCCACAAGCTCTTTTACCTTGTCGAGTATGAGGCATACAAGGTAACGGGTCAGAGACTTTCAAACGCCTATATTATAAGACAGAAGGACGGCCCATACGTGACCGACTTGCACATTAGACGTCTTAAGAAAAGTATTCCGTCACTTACCGTATCCCAGGCGCAGACGACACTACTCCTAGGTCTTGTGATCAACAGCGATTTGTTCGTAAGCAACGCCCCAGAACAGCTGCGAGTTGCGAAGTCAGATTCTTTTGATATAGCTGGAGTTGTAAGGAAATATGCGCACAAGACAGATGCCGCTATTAAACAAGCTGTCTATATGACAGCGCCTATGCGCACCATACTTAGAAAAGAGAGGCGTTCCAAAACGAATTTATACAATTCGCCAATTGAGTTTGGCGTCGCCTAGAGCCCCTCACCCCCCCGCTACAAATGCACCCGTACCCGCCGCACAAATTCCGCCACGGCCTGCCCGATCTCGTCGGGGCTGTCCTCCTGGACGAAGTGCAGGCCCTTGACGGTGACCTCCGTCTGGTTCGGCCAGCGGCGGCAGGCCTCGCGCTGGCGGCCCACCAGGATGGAGCCGGGGTCGGCATTGATGAACAGCTTTGGGATATCGCTCTTGGCGAGCCAAGCCGAATAGTCTTCCACCACGGCAACGACATCGGCGGGCTTGCCCTCAATCGGGATTTGGCGCGGCCAGGTCAAGGTGGGCCGGCGGTCCTCTCCCGCGTTGGAGAACGGGCGGCGATACTCCGCCATCTCCCCGTCGCTGAGCTTGCGCAAGATCGAGCCGGGCAGGATGCGCTCGACGAACATGTTCTTGTTGAGCACCATGTCCTCGCCGCCGTCCGAGCGGAAGCCCTGGAACGCACCCCATGCCCGCTCCGGCCAGTCGGCCCAGGTCAACGGCGTGACCAAGGCCTCCATGTAGGCGATGCCGGCGACCCGCTCGGGATGCCTGCGCGCCCACTCGAAGCCGAGCGCGGAGCCCCAGTCGTGAATGACGAGAATGATCCTGGAGCCGAGGTCGAGCCTGTCCCAGAGCGCGAACAGGTACCGGCGATGCTCAGCATAGGTGTAGCGATTGGGGCCGGAGTCCGGCAGCTTGTCGCTGTCGCCCATGCCGATCAGGTCGCAGGCCACGAGCCGGCCCAGACCCTCGCAGCGGGGCATGACGTTGCGCCACAGATAGGACGAGGTGGGGTTGCCGTGCTGGAAGACGATGGTCGTGTCGCCCTCGCCGGCATCGATATAGGCCATCCGGCGGCCCTGGACCTCAGCGAATTTCTTGACCGCGTAAGGCTTGGCGGAAATCGGCATGGGCGAGGCTCCCTTTTGCGCCGCAGACTGGCCCGCGCGCCGCACAAGTTCCAACACAATTCGCCGTGTTGCCAACCGTTGGCCGCATTCGGCGCCTAAGCGGCACAAGGCAGCGAGTAGCCCCCACCGAAGCATCCTGGGAGACAGCATGAACAGACCTGCCGCCTTGCTCCTGGCCGCCGCCGCGCTCGCAGCGCCGCTCGCCCTCCGCGCGCAAACGCTCGATCTGCCGCCGCGCAAGGCGGGCCTGTGGGAGGTCACCACGGCAATCGAGAAGCCGCGCGGGATGCCGTCGATGGCGGCGCAGATGTGCCTGGACGCGGTGACCGACCGCGACCTGATGGAGAACGCTCTGCGCCTGACCGGCGGCAAGTGCAAAAGTCTCGCCACCAAGCGCCAGGGCCAAACCTATGTGATCGACGCCGACTGCACCTTCGGGGCAACGGCGAGCAAGACGAAAACCGTGATCACGGGCGATTTCAGTTCGGCCTACACCGTGCGCACGGAGGGCACGCTGGAGACTGGTGCAGACAAGGGGCCGCAACCGACGCTCATGACGCAGACGGCAAGATGGAAGGGCGCCGACTGCCCCGGCATGAAGCCCGGAGATGTCAGCATGTTCGGCATCAAGACCAACATCAAACAATTGAAGTCGCTGCAGCTGCAGTGAAACGCCGACGGCATTCACGGGACAACGTCTGGCGATCCACTGCCGTGGGCGGTGCAGTTGCCCTCTTGCCGGACCGCGCCGCTGGTTGCTAGCCTCACGCTCGGGCGAGGGGAGGGTTCGACAGGGACTCTCGCAAGGTGAGCATTGGTCTCCCTTAAGTCTTCGAAACGGTAAGATGGGGAGACAATCCATGCAGCGTGCGCCATCCGCCTCGCGCATTGGACCGCGCAATTCGCCCGAGGTCCGCCGCTGCTCGCTGCTGGTTCACTGGCGCGCCATCGCGCTTGCTCCGGCGCTTGTGCTAGCCTGGTCCACATCGGCCTTCGCGGCACCGGCTTCGCCCGAGCCGATATACCTGCTCGGCATTCCCGTCGATTTCATCCTGTTCGCCATCACGCTGCTGGGCGTCGCCATCTTCCACCACCACACGCTCCAGGTGGCGCTGAGCGGGCTCGCCGCCATCGTTCTCTACAAGCTCGGATTCACCGGGTTCAAATTTGGCCCCGGCCTTGGCGGCCTCGGTCTGCACATGGCCCACGAATGGGTGATCCTGGCCAATCTGTTCCTCCTGCTGATGGGCTTCGCGCTGCTGTCGCGGCATTTCGAGGAGAGCAAGCTGCCGGACATAGTGCCGGCCTTCCTGCCGGACGACTGGAAGGGCGCCTTCGGGCTTCTGGTGATCATCTTCGTGCTCTCGAGCTTCCTCGACAATATCGCCGCGGCGCTGATCGGCGGCGTGATTGCGCGCGAGGTGTTCCGCGGCAAGGTGCACATCGGCTATCTCGCCGCCATCGTCGCGGCCGCCAACGCCGGCGGGGCGGGCAGCGTCGTCGGCGACACCACCACGACCATGATGTGGATCAGCGGCGTCAGCCCTCTCGCCGTGGTCCAGGCCTACGTGGCGGCGGGCCTGGCGCTCTTCATCTTCGGCATCCCGGCCGCCATGCAGCAGCACAAGCACTCCCCGATCATGCGGGACATGCCGCCGGGCATCAGGGTTGACTGGAGCCGCGTGGGCATCGTGTTCGCAATCCTGGTCGCGGCGATCCTTGCCAACGTCACCGCCAATCTGCGCTTTCCCGCCCTGCTCGATGCGCTGCCGGTGATCGGTATCGCCGTCTGGGTGGTCCTGCTCGCGACCGCACCGTGGAGGCGGCCGGATTGGAAGGTGATGCCCGAGACCTTCAAGGGCACCATCTTCCTGCTGGCGCTGGTGACCTGTGCCTCCCTCATGCCGGTCGAGCAGCTCCCCATCGCCTCATGGCAGACGGCGCTGGGGCTGGGCTTCGTCTCGGCCGTCTTCGACAATATTCCGCTGACGGCGCTGGCCCTCAAGCAGGGCGGCTACGACTGGGGCTATCTGGCCTACGCGGTCGGCTTCGGCGGCTCGATGATCTGGTTCGGGTCGTCCGCCGGCGTGGCGCTCGCCAACCTCTACCCCGAGGCCAAATCGGTGGGCTCGTGGCTGCGGCACGGCTGGCACGTGGCGGTCGCCTACGTGATCGGCTTCTTCTTCATGCTTGCAGTGCTCGGCTGGCATGCCGATGCGCCGCGTTGATCGCCCTTCAGGGGCGTTCCGCTGCGTGCTTGCTTCATCGCACCGGCCTGAATTGCGCGCCGTCAATGAAAATCGCGACTCTTGGGCTTCCAGGAGCCTTCGCGCGGCTCCCGGGCGGGGTTGGGAATGGCGGCGGTGCCGTCGCCCAGACGACGCAGCTCCTCGGTGAGGTCGACGAGCTGCTCGGCGACCACGTGGATCACCAAGCCCTGACGCTCGATCTTGCCGCGCACCTCAAGGAACTGCGCCGTCATCAGTACGCGGCGGTTCCTCTCGAACACCTTGGGCCAGACGACGACGTTGGCGATGCCGGTCTCGTCCTCCAAGGTCAGGAAGATGACGCCCTTGGCGGTGCCCGGGCGCTGGCGCACCAGCACAAGGCCCGCCACCGTCACGCGCCGACCGGCAAGGCGCTCGTTCCAATGCTCGGCGCTGGTAATGACCCGGCGAGAGCCTAGCTCCTTGCGGAAGAAGGCGACGGGGTGCGCCTTGAGCGAGAGGCCGATGGCGGCATAGTCGGCCACCACATGCTCGCCCAGCGTCGCCTCCGGCAAATCGACGCGCCGCTCATCGAACAGGTCGGCACTGCCCGACCAGGCGAGGATCGGCGAGGCGGCTGCGGTGGCGCGCTTGGGCCTAGTGTGCAGCGCGCCGCCGTCGAGCCCTTTCACCGCCCATAGCGCCGCGCGCCTATCGAGGCCGGTGGAGCGGAAGGCATCGGCATCGGCGAGGCGCTCGAGCACGCCGACGGGCGTACCGCTCCTGAGCCACACCGCACCGACGCTGGCGTAGCCGGCGCCGCGCGCCGCGACGATCTGCTTCGCCGGCTCCTCGGCCAGGCCGGATACGAGGCGCAGGCCGAGACGGAGGGCGCGCGCTGTCATCCCGGAATTTCGCGACAGCGAAATATCCGGGACCCAGGGGCAGAGAGGTGGGCGCGGTGTTTGTAGCCCTGGGTCCCGGTTCTCGCGCTTTGCGCTCGGCCGGGATGACAGTGCGTGGGTAGAGGGAGCCTCCAGCGTGCAGTCCCAGTCGCTCAGGTTCATATCGGGGTGGAGCACCTCCACGCCGTGCTCGCGCGCGTCCCGCACCAGCTGCGCCGGCTGGTAGAAGCCCATGGGTTGGCTGTTGAGCAGCGCGGCGCAGAACACCTCCGGGTAGTAATGCTTGATCCAGGAGGAGACGTAGACCAGCAGCGCGAAGCTCGCCGCGTGGCTCTCGGGGAAGCCGTATTCGCCGAAGCCCTCGATTTGACTAAAGCAGCGTTCGGCGAACTCGCGCTCGTAGCCGTTACCGACCATGCCGGCGATGAACTTCTCGCGGAAGGTGTGGATGGTGCCGACATGGCGGAAGGTGGCCATGGCGCGCCGCAGCTTGTCGGCCTCGTCGGGCGTGAAGCCCGCCGCGACGATGGCGATCTGCATCGCCTGCTCCTGGAACAGCGGCACGCCCAGCGTCTTGCCGAGCACCGCCTCCAACGCCTTGGAGGGGAACACCACGGGCTCCAGCCCATCGCGCCGGCGCAGATAGGGGTGCACCATGTCGCCCTGGATCGGGCCGGGGCGCACGATCGCCACCTCGATTACGAGGTCGTAGAAGCATTGCGGCTTGAGGCGCGGCAGCATCGACATCTGCGCCCGGCTCTCGACCTGGAATACGCCGACCGAGTCGGCTTTGCCGAGCATTTCGTAGACGGCCGGGTCCTCGGCCGGCACGGTGGCGAGCGTGTAGGTACGGCCGTAGTGGCGCTCGATGAACTCGAAGCTCTTGCGGATGGCCGTGAGCATGCCGAGCGCCAGCACATCGACCTTGAGCATGCCCAAGGCATCAATGTCGTCTTTATCCCACTCCAAGAAAGTGCGGTCCTCCATGGCACCGTTGTGGATCGGCACGGTCTCGTCGAGGCGCAAGCGCGTCAGCACGAAGCCGCCCACATGCTGGGACAGGTGGCGCGGAAAGCCCATCAGCTGGCGGGCGAGGCCTATCGCCTGGCGCAGCGACGGGTTGGCGGGGTCGAGGCCGGCTTCGCGCACCCGCGCTTCGGGGAAATCGTCGTCGCCGAGGCCCCACACCAGGCCCGCCAGCGCCGCCGTCACGTCCTCCTTCAGCCCCATTGCCTTGCCGACCTCGCGGATCGCCATGCGCGAGCGGTAGTGGATGACGGTTGCGCAGATGGCGGCGCGGTCGCGGCCGTAGCGGTTATAGAGATACTGGATCACCTCCTCGCGCCGCTCGTGCTCGAAGTCGACGTCGATGTCGGGCGGCTCGCGCCGGTCGGCAGAGATGAAACGCTCGAACAGCAGGTCGATCTTGGTGGGATCGACCGAGGTGATCCCGAGGCAGTAGCACACCGCGCTGTTGGCGGCGGAGCCGCGGCCCTGGCAGAGGATCGGCGGCATTGCCTGCTCGCGGGCGAAGCGCACTATGTCGTAGACGGTCAGGAAGTAGCGCGCGTAGTCGAGCCGGGCGATGAGGGCGAGTTCCTTTGCCAGAAGCTCGCACACCTTGCCGGGAACGCCGCCGGGAAAGCGCTCGCGCGCGTGACTCCAGGTGAGTTCATCTAGATAGGTCTGGGGGGTCTTGCCGGCCGGCACCGGCTCATCGGGATATTCGTAGCGCAGCTCGTCCAGATTGAAGCGGATGCGGCCGGCGATTTCGAGCGAGCGGGCGATGGCTTGCGGGTACTGGGCGAACAGACGCGCCATCTCGGCTCCGCTTTTGAGATGCCGCTCGGCGTTGGCCTCGAGCCGGTAGCCGGCTTCCGCAATGATGCATTTCTCGCGAATGCAGGCGAGCACATCGGCCAGCTGCCGGCGCGAAGGGTGATGGTAGAGCGCATCGGTGGTGGCGATGAGCGGCGCCCGAATCTGCGTGGCCAGCTCGTTGAGCTCGCCGAGCCGCCGGCGCTCGTCGCCGCGATAGGCGAACGCGGCGGCAAGATAGACGCGGCCCGGCGCGGCCGCAGCAAGCACACCCAGGGACTCGGTGGATTGGGGCGCGAGCTTGCGGGGGGGGATGGCGATGAGAATCTGCCCCTCGCAGGCAGCCAGCAGCTCCTCGAAGCTGAACTCGCAGCTGCCCTTGATGGCGCGGCGGTTGCCGTCGGTCAGCAGGCGGCAGAGCCGGCCGTAGGCGGCGCGGTCTATTGGGTAGCATGCCGCCTCGAAGCCGCCAGTGGTGACGAGGCGGGCGCCAGCGAGGAAGCGGATTTTGTGCTCCTTGGCGGCGGTGTGCGCTCGCACCACCCCGGCCAGCGTATTGCGGTCGGCGACGCCGATGGCGGCGAGTTTCAGCCCGGCGGCCTGGGCCACCATCTCGGCCGCATGCGAAGCCCCGCGCAGGAACGAGAAGTTGGTGGCGGCGATGAGTTCGGCGAAGGCGGTCATAGACCTTGACCTTTCGCGCGACTATACTTACTTTTATACACACGCTTGGATGCTCGGGCACTGCGCCCACCTGAGCACGACGAGAGCCCGGGACGAGACTCCCGGTGAAGCTTCGGGAGGTGGGCCGCATGGAAAGGAACAGCCGCAAGCTGATCCGGAAGCTGGAGCAGGACGGTTGGGTGCTGGATCGGGTGAGCGGTGATCACCACACGTACAAGCATCCCGAGCGGGATGAGATCATCACTGTGACTCACCCAAGAAAGGATTTGCCGACGGGGCTTGTGCGGCGGATCTACAGGTTGGCTGGCTGGCGTCCTTGATTGGTGCCCGAGTAAAGTCGAGAGGCTGTTCTGGTTGTGACGCAGAGTGTCGAAGCAATGCCAATGCACTATGTCGCGGTTATCGAAAAAGAGCCTGACAGCGCCTTCGGCGTCTGGTTTCCGGACGTCGAGGGGTGCTTCTCGGCCGGCGATACGGTGGAAGAGGCTGTTGCCAATGCCGGTGCAGCGCTTCGGCAGCATGTAGAAGCCGTCGAGAGCGCCGGCCGACGCGCGCCGCCAGCGCGTTCCATAGACGAGGTTCTGCTCGACGAGGATGTCGCCACGTCCGTCGAGAGCGGCGCCGTGCTGTTCGCCGTCCCCCTGCTTGCTGATGCCGGCCGAACGGTGCGGATCAATATCTCGCTCGACAAGGCGCTGGTTGATCGAATCGACACTGCTGCCGCTGCAAGGGGGCTTACGCGATCGGCGTTTCTGGCTCAGGCGGCGAGAGAGAAAATCGGCGGCTAGCTCCTTCGTGGTCATCCGAACACCCCATGCACGAACCAGGCGGGGGGTACCTCGCTGCCGCGGCCGTAGAGCCCGGCGCGGTAGAGCCAGAAGCGGCGGCCGATGGTGTCTTCCACTACGTAGTAGTCGCGCTCCACATCGCCGCTGATCCGCCGCCACCATTCCGGGGCGATCCTTTCGGGCCCCTGCGCGCCGGTCACCTGATGCAGGACGCCGCGCCAGCGGAACTGCCGCGGCGGCCCTTCCGGGATGAGGGCGACGACCTCGGCGGCCTCGGGGCGCGGCAGCAGGAGGAGGGGGCGTGGGGCCGATGGCGCATCGGCGGTCCATTGCAACGCGCGCCGACCGGATCCCCTCTCCCCGCTTGCGGAGAGAGGGTTAGGGTGAGGGGCAGGAACAGATACCGACGTTGGAGTGTGCTGCTGCCCCTCACCCCGACCCTCTCGCCGCGTTGCTGGAGCTTGTGGAGTGGTTGGCGATGCGCGGGGAGAGGGAGAATGCGCCCTCACGGCGCGCTCGGGGATATGGCTCTGGTGCGGGTGCAGCTGGCGCATGGCGCCGTGACCCAAGCGCTGCTGCAGGCGGTCGATGAGCTGGGCGAGCGCCTCGGGCGGAGCGGCCGCTTCGTCCATGCTCAGCCGTGTCTGCCGGTCGGCCAGCGGCTCGGCGACCAACACGTGCACGGCGGCGGCCTCGAAGCCAAAATCGGCGTCGAGAGCGTCGGCAACGCGATCGAGACGCAGCGCGATAAGGCGCGTGATATGCCGCGCATCGCTGCTGGGAGCGGCGAGGCCGATCTCGACCGACTGCACACGGCCATCCAGGCGGAACAGCATGAGTCGCACTGAGCGGGCTCCGGCGGCATTACGCTCCAGATCCTGTGCGAGGTGAACCAACAGCCGGGTCGCCGCCTCCAGCACGTGCTCGGCGCGCTCGATCGGCTCGACGAACGTGGCCTGGGCCCGATAGACGGGCGGCGGCACGATGGGGGCGAGCGGCTCGGGGGCACGCCCCAGTGCCTGGTCTAGGCGCAGGAGGAGGCTCTCGAAGCGGGCGGCAAACGGCGCGCGCGGCTGGCCGATCACCTCGCCGATGCGGCGCAACCCCAGGCGGCCGAGCAGCGACAGCGTACCCTCTGGGAGCCGCAGCGCAGCAAGGGAGAGGGGGCTCAAAGCACTCGCTTCCTGGCCGGAGGAAACGATCGCACGCTGGGCCTCGCCATAGTGCGCCATGGCCCAGGACGCGCCGGCGGTATCGGCGATGGCCAGCCGTGGGACCAGGCCGAAGGCGCGCAGGCGCCGGTCGAGATCCGCCAGCAGCCGCGCCTCGCCGCCAAACAGATGGGCGCAGCCGGCAATGTCGATGAACAGGCCGTCGGCGCCGCTCGATTCATCCCAGGGAGTCGCGATGGGTGAATAGCGCAGGCCCCACAGGGCAAGCTGGCGCAAAGCCTCGGCGTCGGCGGCCGGATCGGCCTCTCGCGTCTGCAGATCGAGCACCTTGGAGCGGGCGTTGGAGACGAGTTCGCCCGCGCTGAGGCCACCCCGCTTGGCCGCCCGGTTGAGCATGACGATGCGGGGTCCCCCAGGGCCGGGAGCAACGAGGGCGAGGGGGCGTTTGGGGTCTATTGCGTCAACCGGCGCGGCGGAGGCTTGCGCCCGCAACAGGCGGGCGATCGGCCAGCCCCTCAACCAGACGGAAACGATGCGTGACATGGTTCCACTCGATCAGCCATTGTCCGGGCCGGCCATTGCGGCAGCGCTCCAGGGTCACCTGCCAGCGCCAATGGGCAAACGCGCCGAAGCGGTCGCGGGCGGCCGGCGCCGCGGCGATGCGCCAGCGGGTGGCCGCCGCGCTGGCTCTGGCTTTGGCCCCGCGCAATAGGACGAGCGGCGTGCGTTGCGGGGCGGCTGCCAGGTTCAATCGGCGGCTCGAAGTGAGATCGAGGCCGCCTTCGATGACGCCGGCCACCGTGGCCACGGCTTGCGACCGCAGCGTCTCTTCCAGCGCCCACAGCGCGTCCTTGTCGGTCTTGGTCTCGATCAGGATCAGCCGGCCGACCTCGAGGCCCAGCTGGGCGAGGCCGTGGCCGTAAGGGGCCCCGAACTCGGCCAGCGCACGCCGGGCGGCAACGAACACGGCGGGACCCGCCCGCGCCTTAAGACCCAGAGCCGTCAAGGTAAACAGAAAGCCGAAGGCTGCCGGCCGATCGCCGTGGGCGGCCACCAGCTCATTGAGGGCGCCACAGGCAAGATCCGCCGGCAGCCCCCAGACGGGCCCGTGCGGGCCCTGGCGAGGCGCTACGCTCGCCAAATCGTCCCCCGCCCTACCAGGAGCCGGGGCGGCTTGCAGCCCCTCCACGGCCTTCCTGAGGGCGGCAATGCGCTCTCTCTTCGCCCCCTCCCAGCTTGTTGGAAAACCGGCGATGTTGGCGACGCAACGCATGCAAATCTGAGAGCTTTGGCCTGAGAGGGTGGGACGGGAAGGCAGCATGAGAACATAACATGAACATCATGTCAAGGAAAATAAGGCGAAACAAAACCCTGTCGGCGCCGGAACCGGAAGCAAACAACGAACTATGGGCCTCATCCAGGGCTCACAGCCCGCACGACGCTTGCCCACCCGCGCCATCAACACCGCAAAAAGAAGCTCTAAGCGGGCTCACCTGGGGCGTCCTCTTTCGGTCTCAAGGAACCGGACGGCGCGCGCAGCGCGGTCAAATCTTCCCGGAGCTGAACAGAGCCGCGAAAGACGGTGCGTGATTGTGGCGAAGACGGCAGCCATGTAGCTTTCCAAGCCTCCGCGGTGTGACTGGGGAATCCGTCAAATGATTTTACGTCAACGAACGCGCACAGTCTTTCGTGCGTCTACCATCATCGCCAGCACCCTATTGCTATCCCTTGTGGCCGCGACTTCCCGTCCAGTTTGGGCCGCGCCGACTAGGGTTACTTATCCGTCTACCGATCCCTTTGCAAAGTTGCGGATTGGACAAATCAATATTTCGGCCCAATTGTGGAAACCGGCCGGACGCGGTCCTTTCGCTTCAATCATTGCTCTTCATGGTTGCAACGGACCGCAAAAATACGAGCAGCGTTGGATCGAGCAGTTCGTCCAGTGGGGATACTCTTGGTAATTCGTCCCAATAGCCTCGAACCACGAGGCCTGTCCACAACATGCACCAGCAAATCGGAAAGAGCAGACCGACGAGCCAACCGGCTCCCTTCCGGTGAGAAGTTCAGCGCGAAGATCACGCGGGTCAACCCGCAACAAAGACTGTATGACGCCGCCGATACGCTTCGATATTTGCAGACACTCGGATTGGTCGACAAGAAGCGCGTCGCCATCATTGGCTGGTCACACGGTGGCGAAACCGCATTTCTAAGTGCTGAGGAGACTTCCTCTAAGGCAGCATTTGGCGATATCGAGGACCCTTTGAAGGGATCAATCTCTTTTTACCCACGTTGTTATTTCGCTGGCGCCCCCAAGTTCAAAATGCCCCTATTGGTAATGGTGGGAGACGTGGATCAGTGGGCTGACGCTACAAGCTGTCAGTTGGCGTCCCGGGGCGTGGTGTAGGAGGTGGGGGCGGAGCGTTGCGCGGAGGGAGGCCCGAGGGCCGACCGGAGAGCAACGCTCACTGACAGCTTTTCCCCAAGCTGTCCACAGCG
>Ga0247727_10000465_pt1 | contig 98028 bp, 95 predicted proteins | sample WisWelCaveWW1625_FD_202498 | JGI IMG/M metagenome (GOLD analysis project Ga0247727, IMG submission 202498) | Biofilm microbial communities from Wishing Well Cave, Virginia, United States - WW16-25 | ecosystem: Environmental > Aquatic > Deep subsurface > Groundwater > Cave microbial mat | place...
ACCTGAAACGTGAATGCGTCCTGCTTTTTGACGCAACGCACAAAGGCAATGTGGTGTGTGAGCAGGTCAAGAGTGATTTACAGCAGCATGGCATCAAGACAAATACTCGTTTCCGCAAGATGTTATTCACGAGTGCCAACAAAGAACTCGGTGGCTTCTTGAAGTTCATCCACGCGCAGGTTGCTGTGAGCACGCGTACGCACGAAGCCATGCCGCACGGGTTGTGATATGGCCGCGCTCGATGCCGCAATGCTCTGGCTCTCGAACTGGGGCATTATTATTCCCATTCTTTGCGTTCTGCTCACGCGCGATCGCAAAGTGATTGCTGGAGCAATACTATCCTTCCTGATCACGTACGGAGTCACAGACGTCCTCAAGCTCGCAGTGATGCGTCCACGTCCTTTCATTGCGGGCGATGCGCAGCTCATAGGTGCTCCTGCTGAGGGCTGGAGTTTTCCCAGCAAGCACTCCTCATTGTCGTTTTCTTTAGCAACATCAGCCCTGCTCGGCAGGCGTGTTTTAGGCTGGGTTGCGCTTGTCTTTGCCGCATTGGTCGCGTATTCACGCGTCTATCTTGGCGTGCATTACTTGAGCGATGTGATCATCGGTGCATTGCTTGGAAGCGGGATTGCATATTGCGTCCACTACGTCATGCAGCGTCTCGAGCAACACAAACGGAGCAAGAAGCGATAAGCACTATTTATGGATCGTCTCTGCGCCATAGGCGCCTAATTAGGATAATTTTAAAAAGGGTGCAAAGAAGAGTCTTCTTGTCCTATTTGCGGCGGTAGCAAAGTGGCCAAATGCGCCGGCTTCAGGAGCCGGTGGGTTAGTCCCTTCGCAGGTTCGAATCCTGTCCGCCGCATCATTACTTCTTCAATCCAGTAACTTCATACACCGTCAGTGCTTTTGCCTTGCCTTTGACGCGCAATGGTGGCAGTTTCTTGGCAATGATTTTGTTTTTGCATTGCTGATACGTGCTTTCAGCAATGATTGTTTGGCCGGGCTCAGCCACGCCGCACAAGCGTGAGGACGTGTTCACGGTATCACCAATTGCAGTGAATTCCTGTCGCTGTGCCGAACCCATGTTCCCAATGACAGCCCTGCCGGTGTTGATGCCGATGCCGATTTCGACCTTGGGCAGTCCTTCCTTGTGGAGTTTCTTGCAGGCGTCCTGCATCTCCAATGCAGTCTTGACTGCCTTGAACGCATGCTGAGGCTCGTCCTGTGGCGAATTAAAGAGTGCCATGATGGAATCACCGATGAACTTGTCCAGCGTGCCGTTGTTCTTGAACACGATGTCTGTCATCTTGCCGAAATAATGATTCAAAAACTCAATCACTTTGTGCGGTTTCAATTTCTCCGAGATCGCGGTGAAGCCGCGGATGTCAACGAACAACACACTGATCTCGCGTTCTTGCCCGCCGAGCTCGAGCGCTTCCTCGCTCTTCAACAAATGATCAACCACGTCCTTGGAAACGTATCTGCCGAACACTGAAAGAATATGTTTGCGGTGCTTTGCTTCTGTGCGCGCGAGGTATAGGACACACACAATGCCTGTCAAGAAGAGTGCGAGCGGTTGATGGATGAGGTTGATCAGGATGCCGCGCGTGTACAAGAACAAGCCTGCACCGAACGTGCCGAACATGAGCAGTAGCATAACAAAGCCTGCCTTGAATTCGCTCAACCACCAGAACAACAGGCCCGTAATCAATGACAGGATGAAGATCACGATGGTTATGGTCAAGAATGATTGGCGGAAAAGGAATTGTCGTGTGAGGATGGTCTGGAGTGCATGCGCATGGATCTCGACGCCGGGCATGCGTCTGCCCCCTGAGGTGGGCACAAGATAATCGTCATGCAGATCAGGAGCCGTAGCACCGATCAAGATAATGGCGTCCTTGAAGGTCTCAGGTGGAATCCTGTCATGGATGATGTCAGTGAACGAATACGTGGCGTAACTGAATGGCCTGCCTATGAAATTCACGAGCATGCGCTGCTCAGGGAACGTCACAGGTCTTCCGACGAATTGCTCTGCAAGGACAAAGGAGAGGCTGCGTTCTGTGCCCACGCTGACTGGAATCGCGCGCGAGACACCGTCAGCGTCGGTAAAGACATTGATCACGCCAGTCGTGATGTTTGCCAAGGCAGGAATGGGTTTGAGCCATTCCTTGCCTACAAGCTTTCCGTCTTCAGTCGCAAAGGAAACGGTTTCGACAGGAATCACCACATTGCCTGCGTCACGAAGTGCTTTGCCGAGCATGCGGTCTTCGATAGGATTGCTCGCCTCGAAGAACGAGACGTCATACCCAACGAGTCTTGCGTCACCCAGATGCTTCATCAGCTCAACGTACTGCACCCGGCTCCATGGCCAACGACCAATTTCCTGGAGGCTCTTGTCATCGATCGCAATGATGATGATATTCTTGAGCGGTTGTCCGCCGCCATAGAGCGCATCCCCGATGCGGTGCTGCCAGAGTGCGAGCACGCCGCCAGAAAGCATGAGCACGAGCACAATGCTCACGCCGAGCGCGATGAGCAGGAATGGAAGAATGGGTCGCTTCATGGCCTCTGCCTATTGACTTGCTTTTCTTTTGCTTTCTTGATTGCCTTGGTGATCTTGTACGTACGCTCGGCCTTTTTCTTCAATGGTGCCGGAACTTGTTCGAATGCCTTGTCCTCGTCTTCTTTGCCTTCATCGACGTCACTGAGGTACTGTTCGATTTGTTGATCGGTGATGCCGTACTGTTTCTTGGCCATGCCCATGAGTTTGTCATGCCTCTTGATTTCGCGCATACGTGCCTTCTTCAAGTGCTTAATGTATTTTTCTTTGAACTTTGCAGCGCGCGGGTCATCACTCCATTCCTCTTCAATCATCTTGTCAAGCTGTTTCTGCATGCGCATCTTGCGCGTGGGGCCCATGTGGAGTTTCTTGCTTGGCGTATCAACAAATCCAACTTCGATTTCGCCTTCCTCGACCACCACCTCGTCTTCCTCACCGACACTAACAAAGAACTCAGTGCCGCGCACGGTTGCGACCGTGGTGGGCGTGGCAACTTCGTATAATGGAACACCGCTTACCTTCGTGACTTTGTGCCAGGTCTCTCCTGCGAGTTGCTGGATGATGATGCCTTGGGGACTCACCTCGCTGAGCGAGACTTCAGTGTTCGGACCGAGCGACATGACTTCGCCGTCAAGCATGATGACTGATGCTGCACCGTCACGCGTCCTGACTTTTGCTCCTTGTGACAATTCCATCTCGTCAGCACCCTGCATCCAGCCTTTGCCCACATCGACCTCGACCGTGCCTTCATCAACATAGAGGACTGCGGCAGCCGCGGCAGGGACTGAGAACAGCCACCACGCGCCTGCAGCAAGAAGGATGACCACGATACTGACAACGATAAGTGCCTTGCGCATGGTCATTCACAACAGAAACGTATTTAAAAATGCTTCGCTCTCCTCCATTGCATGAACTTTTTTGCCGAATACCTCCACCAGCCGAAGATCGTTGGAGCGGTCGTGCCGAGTTCGCGCTTTCTCACGGAAAAGATGCTCAAGCCTGTCGATTTCAAAACAGCGCGCATACTTGTGGAGCTTGGCGCCGGAACTGGTGTGATGACGCGGGCAATCCTCAACAAGATGCATTCCCAGGCCCGTTTGGCAGCGTTCGAGATCAATCCGTCGTTTGTGCAGGAACTGCGCACCGTGCGGCACCCACGCTTCACGCTCATCGACGCCTCTGCAGAACGCCTCACTGATCACATCCAGAACGTCGACGTCATTGTCTCATCGCTCCCGCTCATGGCATTCCCTAAGAGGACGGTCAAGCGCATTCTCTGCGAAGTCAAGGACGCGCTGAAACCCGGCGGGCTCTTCATCCAATACCAATACAGTCTGAAAAGCCATGCCCTTCTCAAGAAGCACTTCTCAGACGTCACGCTGGACTTCACACCATTAAACATCCCGCCTGCATTTGTGTACCAGTGCAGGAAATGAGTGAGTAAATCAAGCGGGGAATAAAGCATTAAGAAACCCGTTCGAAAAGGTGAAGGTTTTTAAATGATATTTGGGTTAAAGCAGCTATAAAAAATCGCGGTTAATAATATTGCCATATGTTTTCAAGCCTATGAAACGATAAGTGAGAGTTAACGCAATGAAACAATCATACAGGCGAACAGTTAGTGCTGTAATCGGGGAATCAGATATAGTAATCTATGTCCTTGATGCAAGATTTGCAAAGGAAAGCAGAAACAAAGATGTCGAGATGCTCATAAAGCGCAAGGGGAAAAAAGTGATATTTGCCTTGACAAAATGTGATATGGCGGGTGGCAGCAGAATTGACTTGCCTGCGGATATAAAGCCATTTGTAATGGTGTCAGCAAAAGATTACCATGGAATAAGCAAACTTAAGTTAATGATACTGATAGAGGCCAAAAGAAGGAAGACCACAAGGCTAATGGTGGGGGTTATAGGGTATCCAAACGTGGGAAAAAGCTCTCTTATCAATGCAATCACGGGAAGGGGCTCGGCACCGACTTCAAGCCAGTCGGGGTTTACAAAAGGAAAGCAATACATAGCTGCAGGAAAGTTTCTGCTCATTGACACGCCAGGAGTTATTCCTTTACGGGAAGGATTCGGGTTCAAGCATATCCAGCTTGCAGCAATCCCGTATACCGTGGATGCACATATGGCAGCACTAAAACTTTTGGAGGAAAATCCTGGCGCAGTGGAATCCTATCTTAAGGTTGCTGTTCAAGAGGACAAGGAAGAAACCCTCAAGGAAATAGCGATCAAAAACGCGTTTCTCCTAAAAGGCGGCATTGCTGATGTGAACAGGGCATCAAAATTCATCTTGAGGCTCTACCAGGAAGGAAAGTTTAGGTAGGCAGTAACTGCTTCAAGATCCTCTACTTTCTAGGAGGGTTTAGTGTTTTCTTGCCATCTTGAGGATTTCCTTGACCGTTGTCGCCTGTTCTGCTTTCTTTTCCGGCCGGTAGCGGAGGAAGCGTGGGAAGCGTAACGCAAGTCCCTGGCCTTTCTCAAGACCGCAGGTATGGTTGGGTGAGTGTGTGATCTCTGCGCCCGTGACTTCAACGACAATTGCTGGCGCGAACCAGACGTCAGGAATCATGAGTTTGGTGATTTCGAGTCGTGCTGGCTTCTTTCCTGTGACGTAGCGCTTGAACTTTCCGGGCAATGCTGCCAAGTCCTTGTCTTTGAAGCCTGAGCCGAGCTTGCACAAGGTTTCAAAGCGGTCTGCAGTATCATTATATGCAGCACACAATAGTGCTCCGTATGTTCCTGCCCGTCTTCCACGACCGTAATACGCACCGACAACAACAAGGTCAAAGGTGTCCCGGAGTCCTTTGACGTATTCTGGCTTCCACTTAACCCAATTCCAGCCGCGAACGCCTGCCTGATAGACTGAGTCTGGCCGCAGACTCTTGATCACGATGCCTTCGCCGCCGTGCTGCACGGTCGTATTAAAGAATTCCTCGGCACACTCAGTGTTCTTGCACACGCCGCGTAATGCGAGTTTGATCGCAGCGCTCGGCTTGATGATTTTCTGCAGTAAGGCGTACCTTTTCTGATACGGCTCGTGGATCAATGACTTGCCGCCATAATACAGAATCTCAAACACGAACAGACAGACAGGAATTTTCTTGACATACTCTTCAATCTCGTATTTCCGCCTGCGTTGCATCAATATTTGGAATGGCAAGAGATTGCCTGCCTTGTCTACAGGCATTGCTTCGCCTTCGATCACGCAGTCCTTTGCATTTACCTGCTTGTGCACTGCCGCGACAATGTCAGGGAATTGTGTAGTGATGTTTTCGAGCCGGCGGGAATACAAAACGATCTTGTTGCCGCGCTTGTGCACTTGGATGCGCTCACCGTCGTATTTCTCCTCAACGGCAAATGGAATTCCCATCTTCTCCGGAACCTCGTTGAGGTTCTTGACGCGCTGGCAAAGCATCATTTTGATGGGCACGCCGAGTTCAACGCCGATCTTCCTGATTCCTGCAAGCCCTTTGGTCGCGATTGTCCGCGCAACCGCGCCGACATCAGGGCAGATAGTGTAGGCGTGCTCGACTTCTTTCTTTGTTGCCTTGGATCCGGTGAACGTGATGCAGAGCGCATCGAGTACAGTTTTGTCACCAACACCCAGGCGGAGATTGCCTTGGACGATGCGCGCGATATAACGAGCTTCGCGGGCAGAGGCATTCTTGAGCAGTTGGGCAAGCAAACTGATCTTGCGTTCCTGACTTCTCGCACCGGCTGCAGCCGCGATTTTGTGCAGGGTCTCAAAGACTTCTTTGACCGTGAGGTCCTTTCGTTTTCGCCCAACGAGTTCTTGAGCGACAATGCCGATGTCGCCGCGCTTTTTGTACAACTGCACGACTGAGGACTCGTCCTTGTTCGCCGCCACGGCAACGGCTTTGAGCACCATCTTCTCAGCCATGCCGATGACGATGTCTGCGTAGTCGCTGGCGATCTGACCGAGCGTAAAATACGCGACCTTGTCGATCTCGCCTGCAGAAACACGCTTGAACAGCGACGCAAGAATGGTGCGCAACGCATTGCCAGAAGTTGTTTTTTCGAGCTGTTCAAACGTTGCCGCGAGATCTTTGAAAGGGAAGCTCATGGCAGCGTCAACTCCGTTGTCTCGGCAATCTTCGATTGCCGATGAACTTGACAATGCAAAGCATTGGTCAAGTACTGGTCATTCGCTTTGCTCATGGAATCACAAAATGCCGTTCATGATGGAGGTTCTTGATGATGCGTTTGGGCCTGCCGAGCTTGATGTCGGCAGTGAGAAACTGCATGGTGATGTGTGCAGGAAATATCGTGCCGCGTTCCAAACGCTGCTTGGTCAAATGGCTCGCGAGATAATGATGGGTGTTGATGGGTTTGAGGGTGATAAGGATGTATTCGTGGCCGTCCATGACAGGAAATACTGAACGCAAGTCACGGATGCCATAGACGACATCGCGCGTGAGTTCAGACTCTGCGTCGACAATGACGTCGATCTTGTGCTTTTTGATCGCGGAGAATCTTTTCCAGAACTGCGGAGCATGCTTTTTGAGTGCTGCGGCATACGCGCTATTCATCTTTTTGCTGGCCACACACCGTACAGAGCAGGCGGTATGCATGACGAGCGGAAATGCGCGCTCAATGTCATGCAAATGCTTGTAATACGTATAGTGTGTGTAGTTTTTTTGCAGGAACGCAAGAGAATGTTCTTTGATGTAGTGTGTAACGCAACAACGCGGATAATCATAGAGCATTCCTGAGACACGGTCTGCTTCTGCGTGGCGCTGGCGCTTCAATAGTCCGACGTATTTCGTGAATAGCCGCTGGCTGCGCTTGTCTTTGAAGACGTCGTAGCCGTACCAGCTCCCTTTGATTTTCCAGCGCACGGCATTGCCCGTGATGCCGACGATTTCCTCATAGGCACGCGGCCTGCCGACAGAAAAAGGGATCTTGCACGCGCGCAAATATCTCTCAAGATGCTCTTTTTCGTCAAGATTCTTTGGATTGATCTTGAGTGTGATAAACGTCGCTGGTTTCGCGCCTGCAGCGAACAGGATGAGCTTGAGCTTGGCGTGATCGTCCAGTCCCTGAGCGCTTTGTGCGAAATGAATAAGCTCCTGCTGTTGTTTATTCATGGCCATCCTCTTTTTATGAGAATAAGGTCGAGGACGCTATTTAAACGTTTCTTCGCTGAAGTCAGCGAAACAAGCCGCACTCAATGCGTGCCTTGGTCAATCGCTTGGTGGCAGTGCTGTGATCACCTTGCGCATCTTCATAGATATCAAGCGCAAGTTCTTTTTCCTTCCGGAGGACCTGGAGATACTGCTCGTCCTTCGTCGGAGCATTGAGCGCGTCCTCGTACGACTCCACTGCCTTTTCGTATTCCTTGTGCTCCCGGTTCACGGTTTGCTGCGCTTCTTCGAGTGCTTCAAGAAGGCGTCGTTCGAGCGCACGGCAGGCCTCGTGCGTGACATTATCATCGGACTCCGCAGGAGTCGGGAATTCCTCAACCGTGATCTGCGGTGCGCGCAGGTTATTGTTCTGCGACGATGCGGGTGATACGATTGCAGAAGACGACGCCTGCGCAGAGAGCTGCTGGCTTGGTGTCGCCGCAATTTCAGGCCCTTGGGTTACGATCGCGATGATGGTCACAAGAATGCCCATACAGACCACCAGCACTGCCCACAGTACGAGTTTCATCGAGGAAAGCAGCATCGCAAGCTTTAAAAAGGTGCTGCTGCTCCCGTCGGGATTATGGGAATGTATCACCAAATCGGAGAGCTGTGGAAACAGCCCAAAGAACGCCTGGGTGAGCTTTGGCGACAGCACTTGATGGCTTGGCGTCGCGAGCCAGCAACCTTGCGGCTTGCTCATCCGACGCGTCTGGATCGCGCCCACGCGCTCGGCTATCGTGCCAAGCAAGGCATCTTTGTCGTGCGCCAGCGTGTTCCTGCAGGCGGACACAAGCGTCCTGACTTCGATGGTGGACGCCATTCCAAGCACTTCCGCACCACGATGATTCTCGCAAAGAATTATCGTCTGATCTCTGAGGAGCGCGCAAACAAGCATTTCCCCAATTGTGAAGTCCTCAATTCCTACTTCGTTGCAAACGACAGCAAACACTATTGGTATGAGGTCATTTTCGTTGATCGTGCGCACCCTGCAGTGCGTGCAGATCACCGCTTGAGTTGGGTGACCAATCCGGTGCATCGCGGCCGTGTCTTCCGTGGCAGAACGTCTGCAGGAAGGAAGATCCGCGGCCTGTACCATAAGGGCAAGGGTGCAGAACACCTCCGCCCGAGCAAAGACGCACGCTACTAAAGGTGGTTCGATGGCGAAGAAGAAGGCAGCCAAAAAGAAAGTGAAACTCCAACGCGCACCCAAGCGCAAGGCTCTGCCCAAGGAAATCAAGGCAGCCGCAGTCGTTCCTGCTCTTCCTCTGATGGAAAAAGAATTGGTGGAAGAGGAAGCGCCGAAGCCAAAGGACGAATTCTTCAAGGAAGAGGAAATGAAGGAATTCTTGGTTAAGGACGAGGAAGAGGACGTGGACGAGGAAGGAGGCGAGGGAGGCGGCGTCGAGCCCGCGTTGGACGAGTCAGAATTGTGATACTCCTTCTGAGTGCTAACATTTCCGAAGTTTTATAAAGAACGGTATTCTTAGTTCTTTCAGTGTGGGGGTGTTGTGGTGAGTTACAGTGATACTGCGTCGCAGCTAAGAAAAGCTATCCGAAACATCTACACGTCATACCATTTGGGTAGTCTTGACCGGCAAAGCCGCGAGACGTTCATGTACTATCAGCGTCTTGCAGGCTCAAAAAAATTCTCGCATGAAAGGCGTTTGCGCGGCATGACGCACTGGATTAACGACTATCTTACTGCTGATGTTCCTGAGCAATCCCGCACTGCGGTTCTCAACGGCATGCGCGAAATCAATGCCGCATTGCGCGATTATTACGCTACGAACACAGTCGCGAAGAAGGATCACGTTCTTGCAGCGCTCGACACGATGGATAAGAAGATTGCGCACGACCACAACACAATCCACACACGTGTGCAACCTGTTGAGCATCCTGTCGCAAAGCCACAATCATGGTATCAGCGGATGGCGACGCCGCTCAAAGCTGCAGCAGCAGGGGCACTGCTCTATTTTGGAACTTCTTGTAACATGAACAAGGAAGAATCTCTTGCAGAGCCGAGAGCTGTTGCTTATGTACAAGGAGATAAAACGACAAACGCACAAAATGACTATACGCTATCCGAGCTCGCAGAACTTCCAGGCTATCACGCTGCCGTGCAGGATCAGCCAAAAGTAGAACAGCAAACTCCATCGCAGGAGCCTGCACCACAACCAGAAATACCACTCCAGCCATTACTGAAGCAGGAACCGGTCAAGCCACAAGAATCACCACAACAACCCAAGGCCGAGCAGCCACCTGCAGCACAGCCGCGGACTGAGAAGCCTGAGGAAAAAACATATACGCCACGCCGGAAGCTTGAAGATCCTTGGTATGACAGCCGCATTCTTGCGCGCGGCGATGTCGGAAGTGCAGGATCATCGCAGGATCGCGGCGCATCATTGGATGCCCGCATTTCCGGCATTCACGTTATCGGCGAGCTCCACCGGAATAAGTACGATGCTTTGAACGGCGATGATGTCGTTGAACAAGGAGTGGGCGCATATCTTGGCGCTGACCTTGACCGTCTTGTAGGACTTCCAGTGACCCTGAGCGCTGCGTTTGATGATGACAAGTACACGCGCGAATCAGGCTCCTCAAGCAAGACAATCACAGGACCGTTCACAATCACCACACGCACTGACACTGAAGAAGAGACAATCGACGAGTATCGCGCAGCATCGCTTGGTGTCAAGCTGGGCAAGACCAAGCTCGGACTTACTGGTTTCTTGAATGAACAGGAGATTGACGTAAGCGTCCGCACACAAGTTGGTGTCGTGAACAGCGCAGACCCTACGGGCAACTATAACCAACTCATTCCGCTTGATCTCAGTTTCACGAACGAGACCAAGGGCGCGCAATTCATGCTCGAACATCAAGTGAGCAATGACTTCAGCGCTGGCGGCTATCTAACGCTTGAATTAACCGAGCTCAAGGACTTTGATCGCAATATCGACCTCTACCGCATGCACCTCTTTGGTAAATACCGTTCTCCGAACAAGCGTTATGGCGCGAGCTTCTTGCTTGGTCAAGGGTTGCTTGATGACACGGGCGACAAGAACGATGAATTCACCAAGGGAGAATATATCGCGATCGCTGGCGCAGAACTCACGCCGTGGTTGACTGCGGCTGGTCAATTCAGTTTCTTTGATGATCCTCAGGGATCTGCGATATTATTGTTCGGCAAAAGTGATCATGCCTTGGAACACATTCTTGACAAGGAATGGGTGGAGGATCTTTCCGAGCTGGACCTTATCAAGAACATGAGCGATGACCAGCAAAGGATTTATTTGTTCGGACGACATACTGATCTTAATCGTGCATTGGCGCAACAGAATGAGTTGTTGGGTCTCATAGACGTGGGGGCTGCACGCGTGAAAGAACTCGGTGGCGAAAAGAATGTTTTCAATGGGCGTGCGACCATATTCGTCCCTGCCAGCGATAGCGTCACCCTGACGATTGGGCCTTATGTTCAGCACAGTGATTTGACTGAGCGCAAGGGTGTTGAGCTTGGAGTGTACCCTGTTGGTTCTGGCTTTGCGTTTGGCGCAGACGTGTCTCAAGAAGACGTGGATGGCAGGGCGCAGAAAGACGAGGAATTCCGCAGCTTGATTTTCTTTGAATACATCTTGGGCGGTGGGAGTAAGAAATGAGAAAACTGCTGCTCGCACTCATACTTGTATTGGTGAACGTCGCGGTAGCTGCAGCAGTTGATGTTCCTCCATCATTATCATTTACTGCAAGTCCAGGCACCACGGTCAACAGCACAGTCACGCTGACGTCTGTTGCCATCGATGTCTTAGACAATGCAGGTATCAACGAGATCAAGGTGTATGAGGATGGCTCGCTTTCTGAGACGTACGGGTGCGTTGGTTCTTCGGTGTGCACGTTTGCAAAAACATTCACGTATGCCCTGCCTGCAAACCATTCCTATTATTCTACCGCCACGGATCTTGGCGGGAACACAGTAACGTCAGGAACGCTCACGATCAATTTTGTCGGCGCGAACACGCCGCCCAAGTGGGTCGGCCTGCCGGCGAACGCCACGCTTCCTGAGGATGCTCCATCCACAACGCTGCTGAATCTCGCATCATTCGCACAGGATAACCAAACATCTTCTGCAAGTCTCACGTATAGCATTCTGAGCCAGTCCAATACATCGCTGACATTGTGCAGTATTGCAGGAACAAGTCTCTCATGCGCTGCAGTAGCAGCAAACAGTTCGGGCAGTTCAATCGTCAATCTGAGCGTCTCAGACGGCCAATTAAGTGACACGAAGCTCATTACTATTATTGTTCTGCCAGTCAATGACGTACCATTTAATAACGGCTCATTGCCAACAGTCGTCTTCCCTGAAGACACGTATTTTGACGCCGTCAACCTGAGCTCATTGTTCTTGGACAGCGACGGACCAGCAAACCTTTCCTATGCATTCGTCAGCAATGCAAACGTAACTGCCGCCGCAGTCAACCTGAGTGGCGGGGTTGTCCGTTTGAATTTGACTGCAACAAACAACTTCACTGGTTTCTTCAATCTTAACATCACGGTCTCAGACAGCCTGAACAGCTCAAGCTTCCTCATGCCAGTGAATGTCACGCCAGTGAATGATCCGCCCATCAGGACTGCAGTGTTGCCGAACATCACGGTTCCTGAAGACACGAACACAGAAGTCTTGAACCTGACGTCGTTCTTCTTTGACCCTGATGGCGCTGCAACGCTGAATTATTCCTTCCTGTTCATTCCGAACGTGACCGCAAACGTAACCCCGCTTGTGTATAATACAACACCATTTGTGTTCCGGCTGAACCTGAGCACAGCAAATAACTTTACCGGTACGTTCAACCTGACGATTACTGCATCTGATGGCATCAACAGTACGAACGGCACGACAACCGTGACCGTCACTCCTGTGAATGACCTGCCATTCCTGATCGCGGCGATTCCTGCAATCACGTTCCCTGAGGACTCCTACTTCGACGCGTTGAACTTGAGTTCGTTCTTCAACGACAGCGATGGCCCGTCAAACTTGTCATACTCCTTTGTGAGCAATCCAAACGTGACCGCAGCCGCGGTCAACGTGAGCGGCCTTGTCCGTCTGAACCTGACCGCAACAAACAACTTCAGCGGTGTCTTTAATCTGACCGTGATTGCATCTGATGGTGCGAACAGCACGAACACGACTGCACTCGTGAACGTAACGCAAGTCAATGATCCGCCGATCTTCCTGCCTGCCTTGGCAAACCAGATGGCAAACACCGGTTCATTGTTCACGTATGATGTCAATGCGAGCGATGTAGATGTTCCGACGAACTTCACGTTCCTCACGAATGCCAGCTTCCTGTTCAACATTACCCCTGCGACAGGTCTCATCAATTTCACAGCGATAACTGCAGGCAACTTCAGCATCAATTTCACAGTCTGTGATGATTCAGGAGCAGCCAACAACTGCACATCAGGATTGTTCAACCTCACAATTACCGACCTGATGGCTCCGACGATCGTCGCCTTGGTTGAACCTGCTGACCCGTCGGTGTTCAGCGATTTCGCAAACTACAGTTTCGCGATTAACCTCACGGATTTCAGCGGTGTGGGCACGGTACGGCTCACGTTGAACAGCATTAACTTCACGAACAGCACAAACATCAGCAACAGGTACTTCAACATCACGGTCGGCAATATTGCCGCAGGCAACCATACATACACCTGGACTTTTGCAGACGTCTTTAGCAACACGAACACAAGCACGGTGCAGAACTTCACTGTGCTTCAAGCGAACTCAAGCATCAATCTGACGCTAAACGGTACTGATGGCAACATCACGGTCGCTGCAGGCTCAGGCGTTCCCACGCTGAGCGTGATCGGTATTCCTGCAGGACAAGTTGTCTCGCTCCTCCAGAACGGAACGCAGATTGCCAACGGAACATCTCCCTTGAACGTCACGATTAATTTCAGCAGCATGACTGCAGGCATCCAGAACATTACTGCACGCTTTGCCGGCAACCAGAACTATACTGCATCGCAGGACACGCACTTCATTACGGTCATTGACTTGTCTCCGCCGTTCATGTCAAGCCAGAACGTCACTCCTGCATCGCCAGCGACATATGCGACGCCTGCTGTGTACCAGTTCTCGAGCGTGTGGACAGATAATTTCGCAGTGAATACGGTCAGGCTGGAATTTAACGGCACAAATAGCACTGCAGTGAACACATCAGCCAGTACATTTGCGGTCAACCTGACCAATTTGTCAGTTGGCAACTACACGTACAAGTGGTATGCGAATGACACGCTCAATAATACAAACGTCTCTGTTGTCTTCAACTATACCATAGCAGCTGCCACGCCAAACGTGACGCTCGCGATCACGCCATCAACAACCGTGACCTTTGGCACGAACATCACGTCCAACTGTACTGCTTCAACTTCACAAGTGATTCCTGCAGTCACCCTGAACGGCTCTGCAATCAGTAACCCGAACACGACAAGCCTTGCTGCAGGAACATACAATTATTCGTGCACTGCTGCAGCAACACAGAACTTCACTGCTCCAGCACCAGTCTCGACAATCGTGACCGTGAATCCTGCGCCTGCAACATTGAGTCTGTTGCTCAACGGTTCTTCCAGCGACCTGTCGGTGCCTGAGAACAGCACGGTGAACATTACTGGTGCGCTCGTCACGCCATCGTCAGGCAGCATCTCGCTCTTCGTCAATAGCACAATCATTAATTCAGGAGCATCACCGTTGAGCAACCTTACGTTCTTCGGAGCTCCTGGTGTGTACACGGTCGGTGTCAACTTCACTGCTACGGCAAACTTCAGCGCAGCCACGCTCACACGCTTCGTGATTGTCGGCTCGGCGCTTGCCAAGTTCAACTTCACTCCTGCCTCAGGCTCATTGTTGAACCAGTCGTTCACGTCGTTCTTCATGAACACGAACCAGAATTCGACGTGCCGTTGGAACCCGACTGATGTTGCGTATGCCAACATGACGAACAACTTTACTACGACAGGAACTACGATCCACAACACCACAGTCTCTGGCTTTGGTCTCGGCTTGAACACGTTCTCGACAGGTTGTGTGAATGACACCACCACGTCCAATGTTGAGATCACGTACAATGTCACGAACATCATCGAGAACTCAAGCATCAGCACTGCAGTGATCACGAACAGCATCGTGCGGTTCGTGAACATGACTGTGCCAGCAACCGTGACCAATAGCGTGCTCTATTACGATCGCCTCTTCAACAGCACGTTGAGCAATGTGACTGGGAATAACTCAGTCATCAACATGAGCACCCTGACGAACTGCTTCGTCATGAATTCGACGGTCAAGAACATCATTGCGAGCGATTGCAGTTTCGTGAACAGCTTTGTCGACCCGAGCAACCTCACAGGCAGCAACATCACAAGCAGCACAATCCTTGATTCCAACGTGACCTTCTCGAACGTCACGAACTCAACGATCGAATTGAGCAATGTCAACCTCGCGACAGTCACGAATGCGCTCATCAATCGTTCCACTGCATTAAACAGCAGGATTGACTTGAGCACGGTCAGGAATAACTCGATCGTGAACGCCAGCTCGACTATCCTCACAAGCACAGTCACGAACACGAACGTCAGTGCTTCCTTTGTGCAGAACAGTTCCTTGTTGAACACCATCGTGAACGTGGCGAACATCACGAATGGCGTGATCTTCAGCGGCACGATCCGCATGTCAACAGGAGCAACCTATAACGCGACCACTTCAGGACCGATCAACATCAGTTCCTTGATCGAATTGCCGCCCGTGGCCTCGTTCACGCTCTCACCCGGCTCGTCCGTGACCGCAGGCACGAACGTGTCGTTCATCTCGACGAGCTCTGACCCGAACATTCCCGGACCGCTGAATGATTCAGTGACGTTCTTGTGGAGGTTCAGCGATGGAACGAACGCAACAACTGCAAACACATCCAAGGTCTTTAGCACTGCAGGAAGCTTCCCATTCAATCTGACAGTGACTGATTTCTTCAATCAGTCGAGCATTGCCTCTGGCACCATCACCGCGACCTCTTTCAGCGCAGGTGGTGGCGGGGGTGGCGGTGGTGGAGGCGGTGGTAGCGGAGGCCGCAGTGCAGGAGGCGGTGGATATGGTCTGGTTTACAACTACAACCTCACCGATGGCAAGACGCGTGTCCTCACGCTCGGCCGGCTGGACAGTCTGCTCATCGAATACAAGGGCGTGAATTATCCGTTGGAGAACGTTCAGATCGCGCGCGATCATGCAAACTTCACTGTCACCGGCACGCAGTCGAGGATGGTTGTGAATGAATTGCGCAAGTATAACCTCGATTTGGACAACAAATATGATCTTATTGTAACGTTCACGAAGAATTATGTTTCACGCATCGAGCTCCGCGTGGAGAGCACCAACGAGATCCAGCCAGGATTTGTTCCGCCAGTACGCGGCTTGGTGATTGAGAAGCAGCCTGAGCCAAAGAAGCAACAACCGCCTGCAGCAGTGCAGCCGCCTGCACCGCAGCCCAAGCCTGAACCGCAACAGGTCGAAGTCAAAGCAACGGTCAAGAAGGGTCTGCTGAACAGGATCTGGGATTCCTTGAAGAGCGCGATCACGGGCGGAGCAACCGTAGTCTCAGAAGGCATGACAGGCAAGGCCCATCTCAGCGGTTGGGTGATCACGTTGATTATCGTCATTCTCGGTCTTGTCGGGTATTACGTGCTCGCTGAGCTGTTTGATTGGTAAGAGAAGTTTTTTATAGCAGCATGCCGATGTCAGCGGCATGAAATTGGTAATTTTTGATCTCGATCAGACCTTGGTCAATCTTTTCTCAGTGCACGATAAAGCATATCACAAAACAATGGAAGAAGTGTTTGGTATCAAAGCGTGCTATAAGAAACTTGATTACACCGGTAAGCGTATCCAGGATTTGATCAAGGAATATGCAATGAAAGAAGGCGTGACCGTCCAGGTCATCGCAATGAACATCGACCAGGCAGAGCGTGAGTACGAACTTAATTTTGTAATGGCAGTGCGGAATGTCGCCAAACACGTCCTGCCTGGCGTGCGCAAGCTCATTGAGGCATTGCGCAAGAATCATAAACTCGCGCTGGTCACCGGCGATTTGCGCACAATTACCGATCTCGTGCTCGCCAAAGCAAAACTTGCGCACTATTTCCCGATCGTCGTAACCGCAGATGACGCTCCTACACGAGCAGAGATGGTCAAGCTCGCGATCAAGAAAGCAAAAAAGGTTGATGAAGTCTGGGTGATTGGGGACAGCACGCGTGACATCGATGCTGCAAAGGCGAACGGTGCCAAGACCATTGCGGTTATGACTGGCGAACATGATAAGAAGACCTTGGCAACCAAAAAACCAACATACATTTTTAAAGACCTCTCGCCTACGAAGAAAATACTTGAGGTTATCGGATGAATACCAAACTCATGCTGGGCATCTCATTGGCAATCTTTCTCGCGTATGTGCTGTTCCACAAGTTTGCAATGCAGAGCGCAGTCACCGCAGCATACCGCAGAGAAATCCACGACCTTCTGACCAATGAGAAATATCAGGTCAAGGGCAGGTTTGAGTAATCTTAGTAATCTTCGCGTTTCTCAAACGCCTCAAGCAAAAGGCCAGGTGCGTCAGGGACGCTGCTTACGACGTTCTCTTTTCCCTGACTCCATGCATAATAGTCTTGATAAATACTGGTGAGATTTGGAAAAGTGCGCTTGAGTGAGGCATATTCTTTGACAAAAGTACCCACCAATGCAGGCTTTTGGTTTTGATCTTCGACAAAGGTGTAGGCAAGCGTGCATCTTGAGAAAAAGGCATCACACACAAATGCAGGGTCCCGTTCTTCGGCAGGCTTCTTTTTCTCATTCTGGAGCGCATACGTTCCCAGAGAACCGAAAAGCGTGAGCGCATTTTTGCATTCTTCACCGTCTTTGACCAACAGTGTCAACCCTTTTCCTTGTTTTTTCAAATCCTGACAATACGTGTACAGGAGATCCACGAGCGCTTCTTTGAGACTTTTCTTTGAGAATTCTTGCACGATGTTCTCCAGACCTTTGACGCGATATATTGTGAAAATCTCCATGCAAATCGCATCTTTGGTTTCTTGTCCTCCCCACGGGAAACCCTTGCGGAGATTGTCAAGGCTTTTGTCCAAATTGGCTTCGCGTACGTATGCAGTTCCAACGATGAGATAGCATTGTCCAATGCGTTCCTCGATTCCTGGGAAAGTGTCGCCGTTCAAGGTAATATCAAGTGCTCTCTGGGCATGATCGCGTGCAGTGATATACTGCTGCTGCAGCTCCGGAGAGTATTGGCCTTTGGTTTTTTGCAGCTGCTCGTTTGCGTTTTTCCACTGGAGCCGTGCGAGTTCGTACGATGCCGTGGCAAGGGTTTTCGGTATCTCAGGATTCTGAGGGGCATTGCGAAGCTGTTCCTCGAGTTCTTCTACTTGTTTGGCATAAAAAGTAGTTTTCTCAGTATCTGCAGGTTTTTTCTCAGCAGTGCTTTGCGTTGTCTGCTGCTGCGGAATCTGCAGAGCATGTGCCTGAGGCTGGTTGCAGCTTAACATGCCTGTTGCACACGCGGTGAGCGCGAGTTTTTCAAGCAGATTCATCAAATACCGATGCAGAATAGGCCTTTAAATAGCTGCTGACCAAAAAAGGAACGGCCCGAAGGCCGCCCTAGAACTCGGGTAGTTGGGACACGTACCCTGTTTTGTTGCGCACGGAGAGGTGTTTAGAGAGGAAAAGATGCGAGGGCAAATGCCCCCGCAGGTGGAGAGGTGTTTCTTTGATTGATTTTCAGGCGAGGCGCTGCACGTAGTTCCGCATGAAGCGTGCGTCCTCTTTGGAAATTGCTCCTGCGCGGAGCAGCCAGTCGATCACTTTCAGGTCGTTGTGCGCCTGTTCGTAGGTGTATGATGCCATATGCATCACCTCCTTGATTTTTGTTGTTCATGCTCCTTGCTGACAACGACCGTTTATTAATGCATTATGCAAGGGCTGTCGGGATAGTGGTTCTCGACTGCTTGTGCACAAGCTTTATAAATCGTGTCACGATGGGATTACACATGGTAGTGACGATTACGGTGCGGGGTCCTGAATGGTTCTTCGGTCTTGACAGTCTGTTTGAGGGCTTTGCTGCCATTGCCTTATTGCTCATCACCTTGTTCAGCTTCAAGGCATACCGTTTCACCAAGGACAAGCGCTATCGCACCTTTGCCATTGCGTTTGGTTTCATGACCTTGGGTATGATCGGACGGATTCTGGCTGACTTTCTGGTGTTTATCGATGTGCCCGTGCACCCATTGCTCTTGCTCGTGAGCTATGCAGGATACATGGGTCTCACGCTCGTCGCACTGATCCTGTTGTTTGCCCTCACAGTCAAGGTGAAGCAGCGTGCGCCGGTTATGGCATTGATGCTTGTGTCCCTCGTCCTTGTGCTCCTGTCTGCCTCGTACCGGCTTTCGTTCCACGCGATCTCACTCATCCTGCTTATCTTCATCACGTACCAATTCGTGAAGAATTATTTCGAGAAGAAATCCCTGACATCATTATCCGTCTGTGCTTCGTTTGGCTTGCTCGCCCTTGCGCAGGCTGCATTCATCACTGATATCCTTCGTCAGAAATTCTACATCGTGGGACACCTGATTCACCTGCTCGCGTTTGCCCTGTTGTTTGTTGCATTAGTAAAGGTTGTGCGGAGATGACTGAACGGAGAACAAAGATGGATATCGTGTACGATATGCTCCAAGCAATCCAAGATAAAGGGGGCACTATCCTGCCGACGCATCTGCTGTACAAATCCAATCTCTCACATGGCCGTTTGAAGCAGTACGTTGATGAACTCAAGATCAAGGCGCTCGTTGCCGAGACAGAAAAAAAGGGCAAGACGCACTTCTTGATCACTGACCAAGGCGCGAAATTCCTCGCAAATTATCGACAGCTCCGCGAGTTCACGGACGCATTTGGATTGTAGGCATAATTCTTTTATACCCGCAATATCTTACTGGCTGCATGCGCAGCGTTCTTTTGCTTCTTGCAGTAATTCTTTTATACGCGTGTGCCTCACCAGCGTCTCAAATAACGAATTCCGAGAATGCAATGAAACTCACCAGCCCTGCATTTGTCGAAGGCAAATCAATTCCTTCTGACTACACGTGTGATGGTGCTGATCGTATTCCGCTGTTAGAGATGAGCGATGTCCCTGCAGGTGCGAAGTCGCTTGCATTGGTAGTGGACGATCCTGACGCGCCCATGGGCACATGGGATCACTGGGTTGTCTGGAACATTCCTCCGGCGACAAAAAAGATTGATGCACAACCACCGGGTGTCGCAGGCAAGAACAGCTGGGGCCGAACGAACTATGGCGGACCTTGTCCGCCGTCGGGCACACACCGGTATTTCTTCAAATTGTATGCGCTTGATGTATTGCTTGATCTGCCTGCAGGTTCGAATAAAGCATCCTTGCAGGAGGCTGTGAAGGGACACATTTTGACAGAAACGCAGCTTATGGGTACTTATCAACGGAGGAAAGCATAATGGCAACCACTGAAGTCGAAACCATTGAAACAGTTCGCGGACACTTGATCGCGGCGCTTGCATTTCTGAAGGAATTACAGCGCGGGGCGAGTGCAACAAAAAAGAAGGCAGTGATTGTGGAAATCAGTCGGGCGATGGCAAAAGCAGACCAATTATGTTGTGATTAAACTGCAGAGAAGCCCATCGTCCTGAGTTGCTGTTTCCACATGAGTCCGATCTTCATGAGGTCGTTGGAGAATTTCGCCGAGATCTTGTAGGTCTTCTTGTACAGGTCGTAATCGATCATGCCCATTGCTTTCATGGGCGTCAAAATGCGGTCGTAGAATTGACGCTTGTTATACGAGAGTTTCACCCGCTTGCCCTTGTACGGAGCCTCCTCGAGAACACACTCGTATTTGCCGTCGTGCAATTGCGTGGCGAACAGGCTCATGGCAGTCTTGGTGATTTCGCCGCTGTTATCGATCACGTACTTGATGAGTTCTTTGGCGACGATCTTCTGCTGATTCGTCGAGAAGATCACATCAAAGACGTCCTCAGGAAGATTAAAACGGTCAAATAAGACTACCATGGCTCCTCCAACTGTTCCTTAGACCACCCCTAATCTGTGATAACGCGAGCATGTTTCCTATATAAATGTTACGCTTTCCTCTACCAATATCGTGAAACCCTGCAGAAGAGCCGAACGAAACCTTTATATACAAGTAGGATATTAGTATACTAAAATATGACATTTATGATACCGTACCTCGACGATACGGTATGAAGAAACAACTGAAGTTCAAAAAAAGAAGGCTCTCCACTGTTTCTTTACAACCACCCCCCAAACCCACATTGGAGAGTCCTTCTTTCATACTCACAGAGAGACCAACCAAAGACCAAAAAGGAGGAGAGGGACCATGGATTTGCTCGTTAAAAGTGCATTGGCGCAGCCAACCGTTGCTGCGGAATCAACTGACTTCGGTCAGGCGAACATCAAGGTAATCGGTGTCGGAGGGGGCGGCAACAATATGGTGAGCTGGCTCTACAAGAAGGGAATTCGTGGAGCAGAGGTCATCGCAGTCAACACCGACAAACAACACTTGGACATTACTGAATCTGACAAGAAATTCATCATCGGCCGCGACGTGACGCGCGGCTTGGGCTGCGGAGGCTACCCGCAAAAGGGTGCCGAGGCAGCGCATGAAAGCATGCTTCAACTCAAGGAGACACTCCGCAACAGCGACATGGTCTTTGTATGCGCAGGAATGGGCGGAGGAACGGGGACGGGAGCAGCGCCAGTAGTGGCACAGGTCGCAAAAGAAATGGGCGCAATAGTGATCGGAACCGTGACCATGCCCTTCAACATCGAGCGCGCAAGAATCGACAAAGCAGAATTTGGACTACAACAACTGAGAAGCGTAAGTGACACCGTCGTCGTCATTGACAACAATAGACTGGTACAGATCGCGGGCAACCTGCCCGTGCAGCAAGCCTTTGCCGTAGCGAACGAATTGATCGCGACAATGATCAAAGGCATTGTCGAGACCATTGCCATACCCAGTCTCGTGAACTTGGACTACGCAGACGTGAAAGCAATCATGACCAATGGAGGAGTTGCGGCCATCGGCGTCGGCAGCTCTGACACCAACAGCCGCGTGGAAGAGGCAGTGCGGGGCGCGCTCTCGAACCCCCTCCTTGACATCAGTTACAAGGGAGCGACCGGAGCATTGATCCACGTGGTAGGCGGACCAGACATGACCTTGGACGAGATCAACCGCGTGGGAGAACTCGTCACCGAGACCATGGATGAGGACGCAAACGTCATCTGGGGAGCCCGTGTGCAGGATGACATGAAGGGCAAAGTCATGGTGATGACCATCATCACCGGCGTGAGTTCGCCCTGGATCCTCGGCAAGCCCACAGCCAAGGACGTCGCAGTCAAGGCCAAGGCCTTGCACAACGACCTCGGCATTGACACGCTGTAAATTTTCTCTTTCTCTTCGCTTTTTTCTTCACAACCTACGTTTTCCTATTTTTACCGGAGAATATCATGACAACACCAGAACCATTTGTCGCATATCTTGCTGATGGCACCCATATCCAGCAGAGGATTGCGAAAGAAATCGCTGATGCAGACAAAGAGCAGCGTTCATTGAGTTTCATTGCAGTGAGTGCCTTGCACCACTTGCATGAATTCAACTTGGGCAAAGTGATCAAGCGCGTTATTCTGGAAACCAACAGTAGGGAAGGCAAGGATTGGCTCATTCGCCAAGCGCCTGAGAACCGCTATTTCGTGCTGCTGAATGCAGATGTGCAGTACGCGCTTGACTGGACAAAGACCCTTCATGAGGCGATGGACGAGTTGCGTCTGAAGTATGCTGGTTCAGTGATGTATTTGCCCAAGCACGGCACTCCTGAGGAAAAGGCAGAAGAGGTGTATTCCTGCTTGTGCACAGGCGTTGACGATCACCGCAAGAGAATGCTTGAATACCCTCATGACTTTGGGTATGAGTGATTACGATACAGAAAGGCTCTTCTCAACCAGTTGCATCACGCGATCTAAATCCTGCTGTGTGACCGTATCACGCAATTCCAGTCGTGCTGATGCCTTAGCAAGGTTCATCAGTCCTACCACAATGCGTGGCGAGACGTCGATAAGATAGCGTTTCTCGTTTGCCTTGAGTTGTTCTGCCATCGCAACGATTTCATTCTCCAAATCCTTGGGAAACTCGACCTTAATCTTATGTGCATAGGTGACGTATGCCTTTGCAAAGATGCTGTCTGCTTCTGCAATGGTTTTTTTCTCACCCCGTGCAATCCTGCGACTGATTTCAGCAAATTGCTTGAGACCAGGCTTGCGGACGATAAAGACGATATGGAAGCGCGTGAGCAGTGCAGAATCAAAGGGCAATTGCTTCTTGAGTCCCTTGAGATCATCGCCGATGAACTTGTCGCCTCGTGGATTTGCCGTGGCGATAACGTTTACACGCGCATCAAAGCGCTCATGGACGCCGCCTTTGCTGTACGCGACAAAGCCTTTTTCCATTGCGTTGTATAGTCCTGCGCGGGATTCTTCCTTCATGAGATTGAGTTCGTCAATGGCGCACAGTCCTCCATCGGCTTGCGCAAGCAAACCCTTGATGATTTCCTTGCCTTTGACGCTTACGACGAGTCCTGCGCCGCTTGTTCCTGAGCCTAATCCGAATGCACTCACAGGTGCGAGCTGGGACGCACTCCGCAGGATGTCTGTTTTGCCGGTGCCAGGATCGCCGAGAAGCAACATGTGCACAGGCTCGGTCGCGAACAATTGCAGCACTGCTGCCTGTTTGATGTCGTCCATGCCGATGATGTTGGGCGCGATAAGGCTGGGCAGCATTTCCCCTGCCTCTTTAGAAAATTCGTGAAAGAGTTTTTGCTCGACTGCCTCGCGAATTTTCTGATTGGTCTCAGCAGCGAATTGCTCCAGCTCCTTGTCCTTTGCCACGATTTGGGGAAAAGAAGGATTCATCGCGATGGTCGTTCCAAGCTTTGATTCAGAGAAAGAGATTTTGAACTGCTTTTTGTACTTGGCAACATCTTTTGCGTCTTTGTGCGGGAGAAGTTCCTCGATCTGATTCACCAAGATTTTTTCTTTGCCAACGAGCGGTCGTGCACGCATCAATACGTCCTTGAGACTCATGATTTCCCTCAAGAGGTCGATGTTTATAAAACTTATACAAAAATTCTTATAACAAATTCACCTGAAAGAAGATCATGGTGGAGCGGTGTGATGTTTGTGGGCAAGGAGCGTACGTGCGGATGAACAGTAGGTGGATGTGCGAAATGCACTACCACAACTGGGAATCCTTTGAACCCAAGGCCTAAGAACACAACAGGCTTACAATTCTGAGAGCTTTCTCTTTTCTTCCTTGCCGGTCTTCATATTCTTGATAGTAAATTTCTTGCTCTTGAGCTCTTCAGGACCAACAACCAGAACATGCTTGGCGCCGATGCTGTTGGCATAGGCGAACTGTTTGCCGATCGAGCGCCGCATGAGATCGACGTCCACCGTGTATTTGGCGCGGAGCTGGTGTGCGATTCTGAGGGCCTCAGGAATAAGGTTTTCACTCACCGGTACGATGAAAAAGTCAGGCCCGAGCGCGGGCTGCGGCAAAAGCTTGCGATGTTGTAAGAGCAGGCTCACGGTTGAATAACCGATGGCAAAGCCTGTTGCAGGGCAAGCTTCGCCTCCTATGAGTTGGACAAGCTGGTCATATCGTCCTCCACCACCGAGAGCGCGGAAGAGTCCTTCGCTATCAAATGCTTCGAAGACGCAGCCAGTATAGTACGCGAGCCCACGCGCGACCGATAAATCAACGCGGATATTGTCGTGCTTGACCATGCCGAGCACTGCTTTCAGATTCTTCAGTCCTTCCTGTGCAGTATCATTGAGCGTGAGGTGCTTGTTGATGGCTTTTTCTACTTGGTCGATGCTGCCGTTGATTTCGATCGCGTGCTTGATGCGCGCTGCCTTGACATTGTCAATGCCTATCTTTTTCATCTCGGCAATGAATTGCTGGTCTTCGATCTTTGTGCTTTTGTCGACGATGCGCACAACCGCCTCAAGCTTTCCTTGTGGAATGATGTCCAGCAGGATGCCTTCAAGGAGTTTGCGATGGTTGATTTTGAGGTAAAAGTCCTTGGGCTTCATGCCTAATGCCAACAAGCAGTCGAGGAAGAGATTGATGATCTCAGCATCTGCCTCGGGTTTGTCTGAGCCAAAACTTTCCACGCTGATCTGGAAGAATTCGCGTTCGCGGCCTTGTTGGGGAGCTTCATACCGCCACATGCGATCGGCAGAGAACCATTTGACGGGTTTAGCAAGTTCGCGTTGTTTGCTCACGAACATGCGCGTCATCGGGATGGTGAGGTCAAACTTGAGTCCGAGCTCCTCTGAGCCTTTTTTTTGAAGAACGAAAATTTGTTCCTTGACTTCCTCGCCAGACTTGGCAGTGAGCAGTTTGAGGGTCTCGATGCTTGGCGTGAGCACGTGCTGAAAGCCATAGCGTTGGCACACGCCTGCCATCATGCTGAGCACGTATTGAAGAAAAAAACTGTCAGAAGGAAAAAAATCATTCGTGCCCTTGACACGCGAAAACATGGTCGTCAAGGGGCACCGAACAGTATAAAAGCTTTATGCCTTGGGCTGGTAGTGCTCGCTCAAACCCAAATGTGCATAAGCAAGGCAGCGGATATTGTCCAGCTTGGGCTTGGTCGCATCTGCAATGCTGTTGTAGCTGGGCTGCATGAGCCACCCTGGCACAATTTCTGCTGAAAATGCCTCCTCACCCTGTACATTGCGCAATCTGAGCTCAATCGTTTGACCGTTTGCTTTGATCGTCGCACGATACGTTCTGTCGTGAGGGTATTTTGGTTCTTCCACGCTGATCCCGATTTGTTCGCGGGTCTCAAGATTGCCGCACAATTCATCCACAAGTTGGTGAAAGAATCTGACAATGCCTTCGTCATTCTTGGTCTTGCGTGCGTACGAATGCTCGCCCAATTTGACGTATTGGCCTGGGTGTGTGACAATTGTGTTTCCGTTGTAATCTGATTGTCGTGGCCAGAGCAACTTATCAATGCCCTTTTGGTGGTGCGGCAGTTTATCAATGCTCTTTTGATGATGTGTATGCACGATTTCTGCTAGCGTTCTGCGTTCTGTTGGTGTAATCGTTTCCATTCTCTCACGTCTCCACTCACACGAGTATAAGTTCAGGCGAAGGCGGGTTATATTTAAAGGTTACGGTTTTAAAGAAGGATATATATTTTATATAAAATATAGTGTTTTGTTCTGTTTCTTGGTTCTGCCTATGGTGAAAGAAAACTTTTAAAAGCAAGCGCGAGAGTTCTTCACACAAAGGAGCACCGACGGGGCTGTCGGCTAGCTTGGTAGGCTTCACCCTTGGGGTAACACAGGTGTGTTCCGATTTGGGTGCGACCCCGGTTCAAATCCGGGCAGCCCCATAATTATTCGCGGGGTGAGTATAATGAAGACAACACAAGGACAGGGATTGAATGCAGTTGTTGCAGAACTTTTCCGTAATCTTGGCCGCAAAGAAGCCGCAGCAGAAGTGAGTACCGTCCAGTATGACGTGTACGAAGATTGGAAGAAGAAAGACCTTGGTTCGCTCTACTTCAACAAGTTCTTTGGTTTTGACTGGCATCTTCGGAAGTTCGCAAATGAAGTATTCAAAGAAGGCCCGCGCAGAATGAAAGAACTTGCAGCGGTTCCTCGTCCCCAAATCAAACGGTTAGCGAAAGGATACCGTATCGAGCCAGAGAACACTGCTACTTCACAAGGTTATTTTGTGAAAAGATACGAGTGATCACCTAATTGGTGACGAGGCTGCCGTCAGGGAATCGAAGATAGCCTTGCTGGCGGCGGGTTCCTTTGGATTTTTGAGCGATGGTACCGTACGGAGTTGCGACGTACTCGAAACCATTCTGGGGATAATACGGCTGATAGGTCGTGTACGGGTGGCCGGTATAAATGGCAGGTGTGACTGCGCCGATGGTCTGGCCGATGTCAAGCAATTCTCTGCCGCTGCCAATCTGATATGCAGTGCGATATTGCACCCTGCGGATGGGTGCATTGGTCGTGCGGAGTTGCATGCGATAGCGTGGCGTGGTGAGGATTTTTGCAGCATCCAATACCCTGCTGCCGTCAGAGCCTGTAATGATCAAGTGTTTGTGTTCGTCTTCAAGAAGCAGCAACAGTCCTTGGGGTTGTGCGAAATAGGTCTTGCATTGGGTGATGTTCAGCAATTGCCGCACGCGGCTATTTGCGCATGGCGTTCCGATGACGATCTCGTCTGTTCCGGGCGCGTTGCGGTCCTCAACAATCGTGGTTGAGGGCACGGGTTCTGCACGGTAGCGGTAATAGGGCACCGGCATGTCACGCGGCGTCACCCTGCCTGCTCGCGGAAGATTATTGATGATCAGGTTCGCTGCGGTGATCTCGGCAGAATCGCGCTGTGATCCTTTCACAATCGCTGCGGTGAACTGGTCGTCCTCAAAGAACAGTGCAGGATAATCTGAGAGCATGTACGCAGAGACAGGACTGAGCAGAAGAAGTGCAAGAATGCCGCTGATCACCCTCTTTTTCATGCGATTGCTTATTTTTTCTTGTTTCGTCCGCGCTGCGCGACCTTGTCCAGTCGAGCGAACACGGTTTGCCAGTCAGGATTGCCTTCCTTGTATCCCTCGAGCGCTGCAGCACTGCATTGCTCATAGAGCTCGTGATGCTTGCTTTCGAGCGCACGGTCCAATAGGTGCAGGTCCACTGCTTTGTCTTCTGCCTTCTTGGATACAAGACTCAGGCCGAAGTCGATGAAATGGATTTCGCCACGGTGAATCATGTTGGACGTGGTAAGATCGCCGTGGATGATGTCATGCGCGTGCAACACGCCGACCTTGAGGCCGATTTCCTTGCTGAGCTCCACTGGATTCTGATGCAAGATTTCCTTGACTTGCGGTCCTTCAATGAAATCCATGACGACGTGCATCCGGGTGTCATCCATCTTTTGGAGTCGTGGAGCAGGGAAGTTGATCGCCTGCAATTTCTCCAAGATCTTTGCCTCGCGGCGTGTGCGTGAGCGGCGCAGCTTGCGGTCTAATGCAGGAACGCGGTACTCCTTGGCAATACGTTCCTTGACGACACTGTTTTCTTGCTTGTGCAGGATTGCTTCTGCTCCTTGTGCGAGGATCATAGAATTCATGAGCACAGGCAGTTCTTTTAAACCTTCTGGTACACGTCAAGCGCTTTCAGATATGCTTTGATCTTGTTGTCCATCTTCTTGCCGTAGGTGTCAAATGCGACGCGCCAGTCTTCAAGGCGTGCGTTGGCTACGCGCTCTCCTCTGCGGAGAAATCGGGCCAATGCCTGACTCTTGCGTCGTGCATTGCGTGCGAGGTAGAGCACGGGAAGTGCACAAGGAATGCTGGCAAGGGGCGAAATGAAGACTCCTGCGAGAACGGCCACGCCAACTCCTGTAGTAATGCCCAAGGAATACTTATTGAGGGTCTCATGATACGCTTCCAGCCGTTCGTGTCCGGACCGGTCAATGCTGCCCAGGAATCGTGGAATGCGTTGCTCGAGTACGTGGGGTTGTTGGTAATAGTGGGTGAGAAAATCAAGGTGCCCAAAATATCGTTCTCTCTCGCGATTCCGTTTTTCCGTACTGGGTTCAGGGGTCTCGATATAGTGCTGTGCGATTTCGAGCACTACTGCACTGATGTCATCACTCACGTTCATAGAACAGGGCAATCACAGGGTTTTAAAAAACTGATGAGAATTATGCAGGAGCAGGTGTTTCTGGCGCTGCAGGAGGTTGTTCTGCCGGCGGTTGTGCAGGGGCTGCTGGTGCAGTGAGAATGTTCTTCAGTCTCTTTTCGCTTGTTTCGATATGCACATCCCTAAGTTCGCAGATCTGCAAGGGATAGATCTTGGTGAGCACGCTGTGCAGTTCACGCTGGAATTTGTGCGCGACAATGTCTTTGATAAAGTCGATGAACGTTGTTTTTGCCAATGTGTGGACAATGGTTGTGCGGAGCTGGCGCCGCAAGTGGGCGAGCACGCTGCCCTTGGTCCGCGCGCGGGTGATAAGCACAGGCTTGACGCGCAGGGCAATACTATCCTGCGTTTTTGCCGCGAAAGAATCGTCAATGCGTTCGCGTCCGCGGCGCATCATTTTGCGTACGGCTACAGGGATGATGGAATAACCTACAAGTTTGGTCAGCAATTGATTGTTCTCAGTCTTGGTGATCTCAAAACTGATGTGGATGTTCTGGCGCTGCGGGTCGCCGGCGAGGACCATCATGCTCACGGTCACCCTGCGGCCGAGTGCGTGCTGCGGCTCGTCAAGGTACATCTCGCCGATCTGCTGGTTGTTGAACAATGCCGGAGCGATGATCGGCAGCCAGACTTTCTTCTTGACGATAACCGCCGCTTTGGATTGTTTTACTGCCATGCTGACTCGAACAAGCTGGGGAGGGGTTTATAAAGATTGTGGGGCGTCAGACCGCTTTCCTGAGCGGCTGCGGAACGCCTTCGAACTTGTAAATCTTTCCGTGGCCTGCAAAGTATGCGCGCTGCTGGATGCGCTTGGTCACGTGCTGCCTGAGGCCGTCGTTGTAGACCTCCATCGGCACTGTGAGCATCGCCTGGATGGGCTTGCCGAAATGCCAGACGACATACGGGTCGCTGGCGGGGTTGGTGAAATCCTTGAGCACGAGCTCGCCGGTGCCTAGCCCGATGGCGAGGTGATTGTTGCACTTGGACATTGCAGCAATTCCGTACTTGGTGAAGCAGTGCTCTTTCACCCTGCCCAGCATGATGCCGAAGAGCGGCGCGAGCTGGTGCGCTTCCTCCGGATCGTCAATGAGTTCCGTGGCTTGCTTGTGTTGCTTGATTGCGTTGAGCACCAGGGTGTAATACGTGACGGCATCCGCAAAGGGCATGGCGTGGATGTCCAAGGCGGGCTTGCGTTCGTGGTATTTCAGCTTGAAAAACGATTTGGGGACGAGGAATTTCAGCGCGTCGATGCATTTGTTGAACTCGCCCCAGACTTTCAAATAGCCCTCTGCAGAAAGCGACATGTTCACAAAATAATTGCCCAGCTCCGCGATTGCGCGGTACTGTTTGTAGACAGGTGAGGTGAGGCTGAAGAGCTGCTCTTTTTTGGTCACGGGGAATTTCACGGGTTGCGGCTTTTTGGCGAAGATCTCATTGTGCTCAGGGGCGGCGGATATTTCCTCGTTTAACACTCGCGCGACGTCCGGGTCTATTTTGTACATGGTGCGGCGCTCGACGCAGGTATTCAATGCGACATAGAGCTCATCGCTCCTGTCGGTGGCTGCAACGCCGGTGAACTGCTCGATGCCGTACAACCTGCCGTAGACGACGATGCGGTTCTGCAGCGTGTCGTACAGGCTGGCTTCAGGGATGGGCTCGCAAAGGGTATTCTGCGCCACATAGGCGCCCGCGTCCATCAGGAGCGGTTGCCCTGTGAGAAAGCTTGTGGTGCCGACACGCTCAGTGACCGGCTCTCCTGTCTCAACGTCGAGGATGAACTGTTTCTCATAGCCGTTCATCATCGCAAAGAGACCGCTGAATTCAGGATGGGACGTGCCGACCAGCACTCCTGAGGGGGCGGTCGCGATCTTCCAAATCGGAAGCGAAGGCGCGTGAATGAGCCTGTTTTCCAAAGAATCGTAGATTCCAGTGCCGTCGCTGTGGACGAGCCGGGTGTTCTTGGTCGCGAGCGATCCGATGCGCGCTGATGCAGCGCCTATCTTCTGCGGCTTGTCGTACACCCAGACATAGATGCCTTTGTCCACCGCGATGCACAATGCTTCCTTTTCAGGATTGATTTGTTCAGCCAGCCCCACGGAAAGACGGTAGAAAGCGTTCTATAAAAAACTGGCGCTCAGACATCCAATTCCTTGACTTCCTTCGCGTGCTGCTGGATGAATTCGCGTCTGGGTTCGACTTCTTCGCCCATGAGGATATTAAAAATTTCGTCTGCTGATACAGCGTCTTCGATCGTGATCTGCTTGAGGGTGCGGTTGTCTGGCGTCATCGTGGTCTCCCACAACTGTGTGGGATTCATCTCACCAAGGCCTTTGTAGCGCTGCACGCCGACACCGTCCTCGCCGAATTCCTTGATGAGCTTGTCGCGCTCTTCTTCCGTATACGCGTACACTTCCTTCTTGCCTTTCGCAATCCTGAACAATGGCGGCTGGGCAAGATAGACGTGGCCGTTCTGGATCAATTGTGGCATCTGGCGATAGAAGAACGTGAGCAATAAACAGGCAATGTGGTGGCCGTCCACGTCTGCATCAGTCATAATGATGATCTTGTGATACCGAAGTTTGCTGATGTCAAATTCCTCACCGATGCCCGTGCCGATGGCAGTAATCATGGAGCCGATCTCATTGTTTTGCAGCACTTTCACCAACCGTGCTTTTTCGACATTGATGATCTTTCCCTTGAGTGGCAGGATTGCTTGGAACTCGCGGTTCCTACCTTGCTTTGCTGAGCCGCCTGCAGAGTCGCCCTCAACGAGATAGAGCTCGGATTGCGTAGGGTCTCCTGATGAACAGTCTGCGAGCTTGCCGGGCAGCACCCCTGTTTCCAGTGCGCCCTTGCGCCGCACGAGCTCGCGCGCTTTCCTCGCTGCCTCGCGTGCGCGAGCTGCCTCAATGCATTTTCCGACGATCGCGCGGATCGCGGATGGATTTTCCTCAAAGAACGTGCTGAGGTGTTCGCTCACAACTGAATCAACAAGTCCTTTGACTTCGCTGTTGCCGAGCTTGGTCTTGGTCTGTCCTTCGAATTGCGGCTCAGGAACCTTGACGGAAATGATGGCGATGAGGCCTTCACGCACGTCCTCGCTTGATAGCGTGATGTCTTTCTCGAGTAGATTATGCTTTTCTGCATATTTGTTGATTGTTCTGGTCAATGCGGTCTTAAAACCAGACAAGTGCGTGCCGCCTTCATGCGTGTTGATGTTGTTCGCAAAGGCGTAGACGGTCTCAGAATAATCTGTCGTGTATTGCAGTGCGACCTCAACGGTATAATTGTCCTTTGCCTTCTCAAAATAAAACACGGGATGCAGCGCTTGCTTACCCTTGTTCAAGTGCTGAACAAAGCTCTTGATGCCACCGTCATACTTGAACACCTGCTCTTTCTCTGTGCGTTCGTCAATGAGTTTGATCTCGACGCCCTTGTTGAGGAATGCGAGCTCGCGAAGCCGGGTTGCGAGCGTGTCAAAATTCCACTCGCTCTGCTCCATGATGGTGAAGTCTGGCTTGAATTTGATGAGGGTGCCTGTGCCTTCTGCAGGACCAACGACAACCGCATCGTCTGTGGTTGGGATGCCTTTGCGGAGTTCGAGGCGATAGAGTTTGCCGTCACGCTTGATCTCTGCGATGAGGTGCTCGGATAAGGCAGTGGTTACTGAGATGCCGACACCGTGCAGACCGCCGGAGACCTTGTACACGTTTCGGTCGAACTTGCCTCCTGCGTGCAAGACCGTGAGAACGACAATCAGCGCAGACTTGTTGAATTTCGGGTGCTTGTCCACCGGGATGCCGCGTCCGTTGTCAATGACGCTCAGGTAGCAGTCCTTGTGGATGATGACCGTGACGCCAGTGCAATGGCCGGCAAGAGCCTCGTCAATGCTGTTGTCAATGGCTTCGTACGCCAGGTGGTGCATGCCGCGGCTGTCTGTGGAGCCGATGAACATGCCAGGCCGCTTCCTGACTGCTTCCAGTCCTTCCAGTACTTGGATTTCTTTTGCACCATAGGATGCGTGCTCGTGCGCAGGTGTGTCTGTCATGGTGTGTTTATCGTCTAAAACTCCCTTCCCCTCACACAAAAAAGAACAGGTAGTCGATATATAAATGTTTGCTTTGCAAAATGGCGTTATAGACAGTATAAAGCTTCAGAATGAGGTTTTTAGCCCGTCGAGGCTACGTCCTTTTTTACGCCCCGGCTGGGATTTGAACCCAGGTCCGAGGGACCGGAACCCTCGAGTCTATCCAAGCTAGCCTACCGGGGCATTATTTTCTCAGCACAGAAGCAGCCCTGACTAATTCCTTGGCAACGGCGGTAATGCGGTCAAGGATTGCAGGGTCCTTGACGTGCCATTGTTCGTTGAAATCATCGTGATTTGTTCCAACCACCAAAGGAACCGGCCACATTTTGAGGGCGCGGGCGACGACAAAAAAATGATTGAGCACAGACATTGCCTTACTCCTGCCTCCGCCAACGCCGCAGAATGCTGCTGGTTTTCCTGCGACAACACGTTCGTAATCGAGCAGGTCAAAGAAATTCTTGAGCGTTCCTGACATGGAGCCGTGGTATTCTGGCGAGCCTATGACAAAGCCGTCTGCCTTCTCGAGTAATTGGTGGATGCGTTCGACTTCTGGACCGTACTCCCAGCTTTCGCGGTTGTCAAAGAACGGTAATTCGATCTGCGCAAGATCAATAAGTTCAATCTTGGCGCCGTGCTGTGCGCATGCCTTCAGCATCTCGTTTACCAGTGTCAACGTGCTTGATCCCTTGCGCTTGCTGCCGTTGATACCTACGATAAAAACCATACTCCAGACGAGCAGAATGTGCTTTATAATGCTTGCGCGCGTTCCTTCAGCTTCGGAATGACATAATACGCGACAATAGCTGCAAGAATCGCGACGACCCAAAACAAGCGCCACGTTATCACACCGAGCGCGAGTAGTGTCAAAGACAGCACGAGCACGACCGTAACAATGATTGCCAGTGCTTTGATGGCTTTCTCCATATCAGGTTACCTGTTTGAGCGCAGCAATCGCAACCTCAATCTGATCTTTTTTTGGTTTTCGTGTCGTGATTTTTTGCACCCACAAGCCGGGCTGCATGAGGATCCTGAGGAAGATGTTGCGCGGGAAACGGGCGCTCAATTTGAGGAGCTCGTACGACACACCTGCAATCACAGGAATGAGGATGATGCGCAAGGGCACGTTGACATACCATCGCGGGTCCTTGACGAGCGAGAACAATAAAATGCTGACAATCACAACATACATGAGCAGGCTCGTGCCGCAGCGTGGATGGATGGGAGAATACTTCTTGACATTCTGCGGGGTCAATCCCTTGCCTGCCTCGTGGCAGTGCACGGACATGTGTTCTGCGCCATGGTATTGGAAGAGTCTGCGTACGTCATTGAACAATCCGATAAACCAGAGATACAGGATGAAAACAGCAATACGTAATACGCCGTCAATGAGGTTGAATACCAAGCCGCGTGTCTCAGTAAAGAATCGCGCGAGATAGTACGGAGCAAGCACAAACAGTCCGATAGTGAGCGCGAGAGAAAACAACAATGCAATGCTCGTTTCCCACGGTCCGAGGTGGTCTTCTGCGCGTTCTGCCTGCTGGTTCGCGCTCCAGTTGAGCATCCGAATGCCGAGCACCATCATTTCGCCGAGAAAAATAATGCCGCGGATGAAGGGCAAACGCAAAATCCATGATTTCTCGGTCAACGAAACATGGCGTTGTTTGATGCGGGTAATGGTTCCTTTGGGTGTTCGTGCTGCTGCGCTCACCCATTGTGGTGATTTCATCATGACGCCTTCGATGAGCGCTTGTCCGCCGATAGAAGTTGGTTTCATAGTTCGATCATTTGTCCGGGTTCGAGGATGATGACGTGATGCTGGAAGCCGCGCTCGAGGTATTCCTTGAAGAGTTCTGCATCATCGCGCGTGCCTGTGCGTGAGCCCCAATGTGCAGGAATGGCGATCCGTGCGCTCATCTCATGCACGGCACGGGCTGCCTCTGCAGGACCCATCGTGGTCGTTCCGCCGACAGGAATGATGACCACATCAGGAGTAAGATTTGTCATCGCGGGCAGAAAGTCCGTGTCAGAGGTATAATAAATCTTCTTTTGCTCGTGCTCGATCCAGAATCCGATGACAAATCCTTCTTCGCCATGGCCGCCGGCATGATGTAAAGTCTGGGCGGGCATGGCACGGATCGTCAACTCGCCTACTTCTCGGGTTTCTCCTGCGCGCATGGCACTGCAGCCGAGGAATTCGCGTGCTGCGTCAGCTGTGCCGAAGATGAGTGTTTCATCAGTCCTGAGCTTTTCTACGCTTTCGCGCGTGCAATGGTCAGGATGCCAGTGTGAGACAAGGATGATTGTTGCCTTGGGCAGCCGCAGAGGAGCATAGGGGTCAAGGTACGGGTCGATAAAGATAACATGTATTCCGGTCTCAATGAGAAAGGTCGCGTGCCCCAACCACGTGATACGCATGGTCCTCGGGTCGCTCGAGGATTTAATAATGTTTCCTATCGTAAAGTTTATATACCACTGTTCTCACAATCAGGGTCATGGAAAAGAGGTTCCTGATAGCGATTGCCATTCTGCTCTGCGTGATTCCGTTTGTTGCAGCTGTTCCTCCGACTGGTTCAGTCGTGTATGGGCAGTCAGGCAGCGTTGTCCGTTCAACGACCCTGCCGAGCGAGAACGTGCATATTGAGGCGCAGCAGCAGGCCACGATCGCGTCTGAACAACGCCTGATTTCCCTTGAGCGCAAGATTGATGATTTTCAGGGCAAGGTCGGCGATCTGAAGACAGCAACCGAGAATCAGCGTTCTGAACTGCTGGCACAGCTGAGCGGCATGAATCGTGAGATCGGTTCCATTAAAGGAAGTGTGGACAGCATCGGATCATTGCAGCAGCAGGTGAGTGAGATCCGTCCGACGCTTGAACAACCGCGCGAGATCATTCCGCCTCTGAGCTTGGTCATTCTCTCAATCGCGAATGTCATTCTCCTTATCGTGGTCATCGTGCTTATTTTCTGGCTCAAGGGCCAATGGAAGGGTTCTGAGCGCGCATCGCACTTGGAAGAACACGCTCAAATCCACTTGACAGACTTCATCCGCGAGGCAATGCATAAGGGTGCGAGCATGGCCGAGATTCGGCGCAGACTGGTGCAGCGCGGCTGGAGTGAGGGCAAAATCGACGAGGCCATTCAAGAAGTCCGCACGATGCATGCAGCGTAAGAATTCTCACCAATAGGGCCATCTATTAACTCGAGCTTGAAATGACGCTTGTTCATCCCATATAAATCTCAGTTCCTGACTGTACCGCTCACAAAGTCGCTCATCGAGGTATGGCTTGAGGCGTTCGTAGGTTGGATCACGTAGTAGCTTTGTGAGTGCCTTTTCCTCAAGCTGCTGGATCCGGGTTGTTGAGATCTTCAGTTGACGCGCGATCTCAGCGTACGTGTATTCTTGGGTGTGACCGCCGATTCCGTAGCGAAGCTCAAGCACTTGGCGCTCGCGCTTCGTCAGCGTTTGTAAAGCAGCATCAACCACTTTGCACAGGTCGCGCAGCTCTGTCGCCCTCACTTGTGGTTCATTGATTGTCGGCAAGACTTGCTGGTCGATGCTCGACAAGGGAAGCGTTTTCATCTTTGGTCGCAGAGACATTTGCTCATATAAATGTTACTCAAGAAATTCAGTTGGTGCTCCTTAAACCTATGGGTGCCCAATAAGAATATTTATAAACCAAGATAAGCTCGTCTAAAACCATGGTCTTGGAGAAACTTGGCCAGTCGTTGAAGAATACGTTGTCAAAAATAGCGCAGGCTATGTTCGTTGATGAGACGCTTATCAATGAGCTGATCAAGGACATCCAGCGGGCGTTGTTGCAGGCAGACGTGAATGTCAGGCTTGTGTTTGATCTCACGCAAAAGATCAAGGATCGCGCGCTGAAGGAGCAGACGCCGCACGGCCTTACAAAAAAAGAGCATTTGATCAATGTTGTCTATGAAGAACTGGTGAAGTTTCTCGGTGGCGAAAAAGGCGAACTCACCCTTGCGGACAAGAAACCGAACAAGATCATGCTGGTCGGCCTGTTCGGTTCGGGCAAGACCACGCAGGCAGGAAAGCTTGCGAAGTATTTCACCAAGCGTGGCAAGAAGGTCGCCTTGGTCGGACTGGACATCCATCGTCCTGCAGCCATGGACCAGCTCGAACAAGTGGCCAAGACTGCCAAAGTTCCTTCGTTTGTCAAGCGTGGCGAGAAAGACCCGGTCACGATTTACAAGGAATTCGAGAAAGAATATGCTGGCTATGACGTTCTTATCGTTGACACTGCAGGCCGTGATGCCTTGAGCACAGAGCTCATTGAGGAACTCAAGCGCCTGCACAGCACGGTGAAGCCTGACGAGTCTTTGCTCATCATCTCTGCAGACATCGGCCAAGCAGCGCAGGCCCAAGCAAAAGCATTCCACGATGCTGGCGCGATCACCGGCGTCATTGTGACGAAGATGGATGGTACTGCCAAAGGCGGTGGTGCCCTCACTGCCTGTTCAGTCACCGGCGCACCGGTCAAATTCATCGGTGTCGGAGAAAAGATTGACGACATCGAGCAGTTCAACCCCAAAGGATTTGTCGGCCGCTTGCTCGGCATGGGTGACATTGAGGCATTGCTCGAAAAGGCAAAGGAAGCAATAACAGAAGAAGAAGCGAAGGACTTGCAGTCCAAGCTTCTCAAGGGTGAATTCAATCTTCTCGATCTCTATCAGCAAATGGAGGCCATGTCCAAAATGGGTCCGTTGGGCAAAATTATGGAGATGGTCCCAGGCTTTGGTCAGATCCAGATGCCTAAGGAAGCATTGCAAGTGCAGGAAGGCAAGCTCAAGACGTGGAAGCACGCCATGAATTCCATGACCAAGACCGAGCTCGAAGACCCGGAAGTCATTGATGCAAGCAGGATTGAGCGTATCGCAAAGGGCTCGGGCATTTCCACCAGTGAAATCCGTGATTTGCTCAAACAATACCGTCAGAGCAAGAAGCTTGTCAAGATGCTCAAGGGAGCTGGCTCGCCAGAAAAATTGATGAAAAAGCTTGGCGGGAAAGGATTGAAATTCTGATTAGCGTATCACTGCCTTTTGGACCGGGCTGACCGTGGCGATGATGTGTCCTGAGCAGATTGTTTCCATGCGCTTCTCCAGAATCTTCACGTCCAAGGCATGCGTGAATAACGGTCCGTCAATCGTGAACGTATCATAATGGCCTCCTTCGCCACCTGCGTGGAAGCCATACTTGTCTGCGCACGCCACCAAGGCATCGACGTCCTCATTTGTTGCAAGAACCCGGCCCAACCATTTTTCATTGAATCCGTCGGCTGCGACTTGGGAAATCATGAACTTGTAACCCTTGGCGATCATTTGCTTCATCACCGCAACATGATCGTCGCCTGAGTGTGCTGCAAAGACTTCAATCCCGTACGGGATGAGCGCTTTCTGAATGCTGCGCAATTGTGTTTCCTGCAAACCAACGCCACCGAGCACGATTGCATCAACTTTTTCTTCTTTCAAGACAATGTTCTTGACGATTTCTGCTTCGAGCGTAGGATCAGCCACGTCACAGGTTGTCAGGATGTGCTTGACGCCGAGCATCTTTGCGAAATGGTGCGTGTGTTCGACGGTCGCATAGTGGAAGAGATAGCAGTCTGTGCGCGTGGGCTTGACAGACAACAAGTAACGGATGTCCCAGCCTTTATTCTTTGCAAAGTCAACAGCAAACGTGCTGTCTTTGCCACCCGAATACAAGATTGCGACTTTCATCGTTGGTACCCCTGCCGATACTGCCGAGACTCATGGACGAGCAGTCGGTACTTTTTCCCATCTTGCACGAACCAATGCAGGTTGCCATCGACAATGAACTGCTGCTTGACGATGTCTGCGGGCGCGTGTTCCTTCTGGAAGACGCGCTGATAGGAGTTTGCGATGGCGTCGAGGCTGCGCGCAGGGCTGGGAAAGGCGAGCACCCGCATCTGGAGACCACCCACAACATTCACGAATTCCTTGACGCTTCTCTCGTCATGCAGTGTCATGACGTGTCAGGTGCGAAGGGCTCTTTAAAAGAATTGCGTTTTCACTCTTTGGATGCCCAGCCAAGAATGCCAATGCCGATGAAGAAGCAGAGCGTGAATAAGAGGAGCCGGTACGCATTTCCTGCCTGGGCCGCGAGCGGAACGCCGCCAATGCCGAGGATGGTAAGAGCCGCTCCTGCGACAATGCTGATGAACTTGAGTGATCCTTCAGGCATTTAGTCCTTGTCCTCTTTCTCCTTCGCGAGTTTCTCGATCTCAATCCTGCCCTTGCCCATCTTGATTGAGACTTCGTCGTCCTCGGTGAGCTTGGTCAGCGTGGTGGCGAGTTCAGGGAGCAAGATCCGCGCTCCGCGGAAGTCTGCCTTGCCAATGACTTCTTTGAGGTCTTTGTGTGGCGTGATGTCGTGCAGGACTTCTTTCTTTCCTTTGGTTTCGAGTTCGCGCTGGAATTCCTTGGTGCGCTGCAATAAGTATTTGGCAATCTTTTCTGCGACCGGAATGTTGGTGACTTTGGTGATGCCCTGCAGGCCAGGAGACACATTGACCTCGATGACTTTGGGTCCTCGGACGCTTTCGAGGAGGTCAACGCCGCAGATCTCTGCGCCCATTGCGCGGGCTGCCATGAGCGCGATTTTCTTGGCTTGCGCGTTGAGGGTTTTTGCCTCACCGCGCCCGCCTGCGTGGATGTTTGCGCGCTTCTCGCCTTTGACCGCGACCCGTTTCATGGACGCAACCACGTCATCGCCAACGACAAATGCACGCGTGTCTGAGCCGTCAGTCTCGATGTATTCTTGCAACAGGAAGGGTTGCTTGAGCACTGCAAGGGCGTCGATCATCGAGCTCGCGCTTTCATAACTGTCTGCAAGCATGACTCCCTTACCGTGCGTGCCGGTGGGTAATTTGAGCACGATCGGATATTGCATTTTCTTGATGATTTTCTTTGCGACAGGAGATGTGGAAGCGATGTAGGTCATGGGTTGCGGCACATGGTGTTTTTGCAGCGTGATGTGCGTGAGCAGTTTGTCATGGCAGGTGGTGAACGTGGCCGGCTTGATCGGGATAAAGGTCTTGTCGCCAACCATGCTCGCGATCGAGCGCAAGAGGTTCGCATAGCGTCCTGAGCCGCGCAAGTACATGCAATCATACTGTTTCATTGGCTTGCCGGCGTACAGGACAGTTCCTTCCTTGCCGAGGTTGACTTCGAATTCCTTGATGTCCAAATGGTCGACTTCGTCAAAATGCTTTTGCAGCGCTTCCGCAATCCATTTCGAGGAAATGCTGCCCATGCTGACAACAGCTGCACGCATGTGATTCACCTGAGCTTCTTGTTGGGATCGATCAAAAATCCTCGTTTGAGGATGTTCCTGCCGATGAGCACTGAATACTTCATGTGCTTGCGGTCTGCGAGTGTGAAGTATGCCTTGAATGTTCTGCCTGCGATGCGGATGCGGGCAAGGATGATGGGTCGCTTGGTGGTTCCTGTGGCTGAGCGGATGATCTTGTAGCGCAGCACTGGTCCGAGGCCGAGTTCTTTGGCAAGTTGTTTGTCCACGCTGGACTTGGTGGCGCCGGTGTCAATGCGTGCTACGACTGTGCGCTGCTTTCCATTACACAATAGCGTGACGTGTTCCTTGGCTCCGACGATGGTGGTGTGTTTCATGCTTTCATGAATGGGAAGAACAGGACATCCCTGATGCTGGCTGCGTTGGTCAATAGCATGATCATCCGGTCGATGCCGATTCCCAGTCCGCCGGTTGGTGGCATTCCGTATTCGATTGCTTGGATGAAGTCTTCATCGACTTCTTCACCCCATTCCTTGCGACCTTGTGCCTGACCTTCGAGGAATTGGCGCTGCAATACAGGGTCATTGAGTTCAGAATACGCATTGGCGATTTCCATTCCTGCGATGAATGGCTCGAAACGCTCGACCAATTCAGGATGGTCACGGCAGGGCTTGCACAATGGGGTGGTTTCTTTGGGGTGATGCGTGATGAACGTGGGCTGGACGAGTTTCTCTTCCACAAGCTGTTCGAATAATGCTTGAATGATTTCTCCGCGGGAAGGATTTGCTGGCACCAAGTCTTTCTTGGGCACGCGCGCGAGCAATCCCTTGTCATCAAGCACCTCGACATCGACATCGCCGAATTCCTTGATCGCCTCGTTCATGGTGTACGCCTTCCACGGCTTCTTGACATCGATGGTGTGGCCTTGGTATTCGAATTTTGTTGAGCCATGCACGGCTTGCGCTGCGGCGATATACAAGTCTTCGGTGAGTTCCATCATGTCCTTGAAATCCGCATAGGCTTGATAGATTTCTATGGCAGTAAATTCTGGATTGTGTGAGCGGTCAATGTCTTCATTGCGAAAGTTCTTGCCGATTTCGTAGACCCGGTCAAATCCGCCAACGATGAGGCGTTTCAGATGCAACTCAGTCGCGATGCGGAGATAGACGTCCATGTTGAGTGCATTCAAATGTGTCTTGAACGGTTTTGCTGCCGCGCCGCCGTAGAGGGACTGGAGCACAGGTGTCTCGACTTCGAGAAAACTCTTTGCATTCAGGTAATTCCTGATCGCGTCGATGATCTTGGTGCGCTTGCGAAACACTTCCCTGACTTCAGGATTCATGATAAGATCGAGATAGCGCTTGCGATACCTGATTTCAATGTCCTTGAGCCCATGCCATTTCTCAGGAAAGGGCCGGACAGATTTGCATAGCATGGTTGCCTTGCTGATGTTGACCGTGACCTCGCCGGTCTTGGTCTTGAAGATCTCGCCTTCTGCACCGATCCAATCGCCGACATCCCAGAGCTTCAGCAACTCATAATTCTTGCCGAGCACGTCTTCCTTCAGGTAGAGCTGGAGCTTATTGGTATGATCGCGGATGTGGCAGAATGTCGCCTTGCCCATGCGTCGCAGCCCGACAATGCGTCCTGCGACGGTTGCCTTGTCCTTGGTGTGCTCGATCTGCAGTCCGCCGTACTTCTCCAGGACCTGCTTTGCGGTATGTGTGGGTGAGAACTTGTACGGATAGGGATTGATGCCTTGCTTGCGGAAGTCCTGCATCTTCCGGACGCGTTCCGCGATCAATTCTTCTTCAGTCGGCATGCAGCGCTCAAGGTGAAGTGTTGTTTTTAAACGTTTCTTCACGCGTTCCCGTTTCTCTTCAGAACAGGGGTGAAGCTTTAAAAAAGCTCTACTACTAACCGGTGAAGAACTTGTGAGTGAAGGTACTATGGGGGACGAATACAACCAGTTGACACCCGAACAACTCCGCGAACGTATCGGCAATCTCGAGACTGATGTTGACCGATGCGCTCGACATATCGTGCGTCCTGACGATTTTGACGCGGTCGCGCCATACATCAGAAATTGGCCGAACGATCGGAAGCCTGCGAAAATCGTTCTCCGCTCACTGGAGTATCACCAACGCGAGGTCGGTTGGGCGCAGCATTATTTCTTCGAACCATTAGGCATTATTCGGAGCAAGATCGCGACGAAGAATTCGTATTTCTTATTCAATCGTATTGCGAACGAGCTTGAGCGCGAATTGCAGTGGACGCAGGGTGATAAGAAAAACACTGATCAGCGACCTCATTTTACTCTTGCACAAATCGAGGCGGTGGTGAATGCCTTGGCACGCAAACCAGAACAGTATGTCCGTGCATTTGAGGCCATCCGACGGCACGGCACTGCAACGCTGCTCCGATTGCGGCTTGACCTCAATATGCCTGAGGCGTTCAGCGCATATGCAGCAGAAATTCGTGATTCTCTCAGGGCGTACAAACAGCTCGATGCCGCTTCACTGCAGGTGTTGCGTTTGCGTCAGCGAGAAGCGAATGATGTGGCGGGTACGCTTGATCAACTTTTGGCAGAAGGAAAGCTACCAGATCCTACAGGCACGATCCGACAACTGCATGCCAATATTAAGAAGCTTGAAGGAGAACGCAATCCTCAACGACCAGTCAATTTGAGATGGTTCAGCTCGCTTCCTGCAGACGTGGAGACCTTCATCAATTATTATCGTTAAGTCAAAAGCTTTATAAAGCGTTTTCTGGTGTGATTCAAATAGCTTTCGGGGGCAGTATGGTCGATACACTCACAAGAGAAACAGAAGACCGCAAATGGCTGGTGGGCATTCCCAAAGAATCGTCGTTGCACCAGCTCTTGAACACATCATTCCTCGCGTCTGTTCGTGTCATGTCCATCAATGGTGAGGAGGATGTTTCTGGACTTGATGCGCTTATCGCTTCCTACGCGGATGCCTCAAAATTACCGCGAGCATATACCACCCCCATCATCTTGCTTGGCACACAAGGTGAGCGAAGCCTCTTGCCGCAATTCAGCGTTTCAGCAGTTGTCTCACAGGACTACTCGCTTGAAATCGGTCAACGAGCATTGCCTGAAACATTGGAACAAACAATTAGAGAATTGTCAAGCAGATCGGGATATACAAGGAACGTTCGTGGCTTTTTTCCAGAATTGGTTGTTGACTGGACTGACATCACAGAGCGGTTAATCAAAGGTGGCGGTGGCGCTGAATCATTCTTCGACGCGTATTATCAGATTTGCATGGAGCATGTCTCTCACTTTTTTGATCAGGTGAAAAACACAGGTGATCCTGATGGAATCAAAAAGCTGTACAAGTTTTTTGTCAAAACCAACCGGGACGAAGAACTTGATGAACTGATCAAGACCACTGGGAATATTGGATTGCTCTCTGGCGCAATGCGTCTGATTGAGGATCCTAATGCCAGACAATTCGTTCCATTGATCATCAAAAGCCTTACCTTAGCCGCTCCATTTTTGAAGGAAACACCGTATCTCGTGCGTCTTGAGAGAAACACGCATTTTGTTTTCAAAATCCCAAGCAAGGACGCGTTCTATCTGAAACTTGCTCTGGAGAATCCTGAACAATTGCGTCAAGAAACGAAGGTTATTCAGCTCTTCCAGGAACAGATGAAATCAAAATATTTCCGTGAGCATCCTGAGCTGGGCCCTGATTTTCTTTCCATGCCTCAATTAAAATTCGTGCCACCATCAAGATTGAACGATAAGCTTGAGCAGTGGGGCTTCTATTGTTTTGCATTACGCGAGTTGCCTGGCGAAAAGGCAGTAGACCTTCTGTATGCACTCGAGCAGCAAGAGAAGGAATCAAGGGTCAATACCAACATGATCCGGGCAAAATTGGAGGATGCCCAAAAAAGTCCTGAAGAGCAACAGTCTCTACAAGGGGAGCTTCTCAAGCTGAACGAAATCGATGCTACCGCGCGAGCACAGTTACAGGCGATCAAAGGTGTTATTGTTGAAGAAACTGCACGCGCCGAAGCGCTCGGTTATATTCTTTCAAAGACAGATGCAGGACAGTCCCTTATTCAGCCGCCCATTGCACGATCGTCTGAAGACTATTGGAATTATCTCAGAAACGGATTCTTCGGTGATGAAGATGCCGTTGTGAAGGGTAGACACGCGCGCGGTATCCGTCAAATCGAAAAACAGCTCAAGAATGAACATGCATTGTCAGAAATCAATGTGTTCCTTGATTCGATCAAGGATGATGTCACGCCGGTACTTGACGTGATGGTTGAATCTCCGTCAGGTATTGATCTTGATCGTTCGATCATTAATATGATCCTGCAGATGAATGAGAATAAATTAGTGCGGGCGCATCAGCTCGATTTCGAAATTATGCGAAGCGAACCGATGTTGCACGCATTTGCAAAAACAGAGCTCCTCTTAAGCAGGTATGGCAATGATATGGTCAAAATTGATGAGAATATTCCCTATCATCGTAATCCAACTATGATGCTTGTAGAAAAAGGAGATGAGGTGCATGGCTATAAAATGCGCCTTGCACAATTCGTCAATGCCTTTTCAAAGCATTATGACACGATCAAAGATGTCATTGCTCGACAAAAGCCAGGCATGCGATTGCGATGGCCCTTGCCCGATTCTCGTGAAGAGCTGCACGACCAATTCCATGCCTTCAGCGCCTATCGCGGAATGTTGTATTTCGGTTACTTCGAGCGGTGCAAAGAAGAACAACCGCAGCGTGGGCAGGTTTTCAATCATTACCAAGATCTTGCTGTGGAGAACGCAATGCACTCAATTTTTGAGCTCGCTGAGCGCGCGAAAGGAACCTCGCGTGAGGAGCGCTTGGGACGCTTGCATAAGACAGTGCAGGAATTACATGACAGATATCTCTTGTGGAGGACAGAATGAGCATCCTCAAGCCTAGTGATTGTTCCACGACTGAGGGGTACCTGGGGCAATTTGACTTGCATAATCACACCTTTTCTTATTGTGTGAACAAGAAATATAATCTCCCTGAGGACGCGTGGACACAGGACAAACCGCACATCGAGGAGAAATTCCACGAGATTACTGCGCGTCTGAAGCGCTTGATCAACGTGGCGGCAAACCAAAACACCCGTGCTCTCGCAATTACCGAGCACCCCCAATTCACCTATTACAACATTCCTTTTGCACGCTACATGCGTATGTTTCGGGGTCAGCACCCCCTCATCGAGAAAGTATTCTGGGGTCTCGAAGTCGATCTTGAAGTGGGGAAAGACAGGACATCGTTCGTGAATGAGGATGAGATTGGAAATGAACGGGTCGGCTCGGCTAATGAACTGTTCTCGCAAACGCAAGTGATTGTTGGTTCATTGCACACCTTCCAGGGTTGGCGGGAGAAATTTGGATTTTATCGGCATAACGAGGCCATTGCATCATATGATGAAGCGCCTCGTTACATTCGGTCTCGTGATGATTACTTCGAATTGACGATGAGTGCGATTCGTGCCTTGGGAAATTTTAAGCATCGAGTGCAAGAAGCATTTCCGGGTAAGCGTGCATTTGTGTACGGTCATCACTGGGGAGCAGCATGGACGACCAATAAGCGTGTATACGAGGAGCTCTATCACAATTCAAACCGAACGTCCACACGGGCTATCGCTCGTGGCGAGCACAAAGATGTAAACGATTATCAGTGGAGTGCGGAGGCGCCCATTCAATTCTTCACCGAGGATCAACTGGTGCACATCGCCGATGAATTGATTGAGCAGGAGTGTTATCCTGAGGTGAACCGTCAATATATCGTTCGTGGAGCTTCCGAGCTGTGCAATCACTGGAATGGGCCTACGTTAGTCGAAGTCTATATTGATCGAGCGCTCGCTCGCGGAATCCCACCACTTATCTCCATCTGCAGTGATGCGCATTGCCCTGATGATTATGGAGTTGCAAGCCTCGAAGACATTTGTCGGCGTGTCCCGAATATCAAATTGGCCCAAGTCTGGGCAGAAAACGCTTAATTGCCTGCGCCAGGGAGATATGCCGTGACGTGGTTCAGTTTGTCGACCATTTCAAGAAGGTAATGAACGATCACTACCTCTTGCTTGGGCACTGTTTGAAGCGCAGCTTCACCTTGCTTATCGATTTGGGTGTGTTTTTTCTTGAAGGACGAGAGTTGATCAATATTATAGCGATAAAAGAGATTGTATACTTGCTCAACAAGTCCTGCTGCATCTTTGAGGAGTTTCGCTGTGGTCTGGCTAATTTTAGGCTTGTGGTCTTCGGTATATGCGCAGATCGCGTGCCAGTCATCAGCAATATGCTCTGCCTGACATACAATGTAATAAAGCAAAGTTAACTTCTTATGATCCTTATAGCCTTTCTTATTGAGAATGCGTTCACAGAAGAGCGTCAATTTGTCATTGATGCGTTCCCGCCCCATGATTTCATTGAGGGCGGAGAAATTCTTTTTTCCAAGAGCCTCTGCAGTGTCATTCGCCATGGCAACGAGCATGATAAGCACCCTGCGTAGGACGCCATCAAACTCCGTGTCGAGTGCAGACGCTACGTTACGGATGGTGCACGTACGGTCGGCCTGGTGTACGATTTCAAATCCCAGCATGTTCTCAGTTTCCTCTTGGATGAGGGCGAGAATAGAGGGATCTTCAAACTCAAGCTCTACTTCATCATATCCGAGTTTGTAGAGCGTACGAAGCGGCCGTCTCAAAAAGGATGAGGGATCGGCAAAGTGGACTTTGGCTCGCTCGAGGGTCTCTTCTTTGCTGGTAGACACTTGTATCTTGTTTCCCTGTTCCTCGACTTCGAGTTCATCGCCTTTCTTGATGCCGTGCTCAATGCACCACTTGCGTGGAAGCGAGACAAGCTGTGTCGAGTTGGCGATTTGGATAACTTTTCTTTTCATAACCCCTTAAACCTCTTGATAGTTTTGTTCGATGTATATGATGCGCCTATTGTTTATCAGGTTGTTTATAGGTTTGTATAACACTTGGTATTCCTATAAGCCCCCTTAATGTTATGCAAAAAGTGCGCGGATTATATAAAGCTTGCGATGTATTATAAAAATCGGCATTTTATATAAAGATTATAAATTATAACGCGAAACTATAAATCTCATAATGCTTCTGTACTCTTCATTCGGAAATATTCCGGATCGTGTGGGGGATTTCAGTTCCCAAAACGGGGGGTGTATGATATGAAAAGAACAATTGAGAAGGAATTCGAAGACCAGAAGGCCTTCCAACGACACCCGCAACTGCCCGCGCCTATTGATGCGGACAAGGACACTGATGATTACGAGGATTTCGAGGATGGGGAGATGCTGACCTCGCTCTGGCACAGGGGCGAGGAAGACTTTGAGGATGAGCTGATGTCAAGGGAGGACTACTGATGAACACCGACCGCGTGTTCATTAAGGACATCGAAGCCATTCGTGCCTTCATCCGGCTCGAAAAGCAAAAGGAAGAATACTTCAACCACATCATGGATCGGATCATGGCGAAAAACGCCAAGGCACGAGCATAAGTGTGTTGAGGAGAGCATGGAGCGCAACCGATGCATTTCCTGTGGTAGACAGATTACCAAGAGCGCGTTCGGCGACCCGTATGTCTGTCGTGTATGCGAGACAGAACAGGGGGTTGAACTCGAGCGTTACGCGTGGCTGGATCAAGCATAACAGTCTTCACTCACGAATCGACGGGCCCGCTGGTTCTTCGGAGCCGGCGGGTCTGCTCATTCTATGCCCGAAGTTTTAAAAAGAGGCATTTTGTTCATCTCCTCATGAATCCAACACAGTGCCCGTATTGCAAGAAGCTTATTGTCGGAGAAGTGCGTAGCTTCTGCCTCCATTGTCTCGAAAGTTTTCCTGAGGTTGACACGCGCTGGTTCTCGACTGAAGAATACGGTGAGTTGGATTCGCCTCGCTCCTTTGGCATGTAATGCTTACAAGTTCTTGACTTTGCCGAAATGCAATGTCTTTTTCCGAACGTCATCAACAACATAGACGTCGCAGTCCCTGATGTTCGTGATCAATGGGCTTAAGACGCGTTCTTTGGTCACGTCTGTTCCTTCCACGCAGACATTGAAGCTCGGCTGGACGATGAGCGTGCTTTTCTTGTACGTTCCCTTGAGGAAGCACTTGAATTTCTCAACGCGGCCCTTATCGCGCAATGAGACTGCCGGATGTTCATGTCCCATAATAATGACCTTGGCTTTGCTCTTGGGCGCCGCATCGCCGTGAGTAATGACGATGTTGTCGAGGAGTAATTCGTCAACAACGTTGATTGCCTTCTTTCTCGTTATCGGCTCGATATTGGGATCATGATTGCCTTTGATAACGATGATTTGTTCGCATTTGCGTGACAGATAATCAAAGAGCCGCATGGTCTCCTTCCATTCCTGCCGTGAAATGCCGCCAAATTCGTGCTTGAGGTCGCCATTCAGGATGACAGTCTTTGGTTTGACTTTGGCAAAGATTTGCTCAAGTCTGTCGATTATGTCCTTGTATTGGAATCGCGGCACGAGCACGCCTTGTTTTGCCAATGCTTCTTCAAAACCAATGTGCAGGTCTGCAAGTACCAATGTCTTGTGTTTCTTCAGATAGACAGCAAGATCAATCGTCTCAATGCCAGGATGGATTTCCATAGTGTGAGCAAACAAGCACAATCTTTAAAAAGTCTGTTACTCTTCGTGAATAGTGATGAGGGGACTTATTGCAGTGATGCTGATTGGTGCATTGGTTGCATCGGGCGCTAGTGCGTTTGTCATGATTGACAATTGGTTTGTCTCAGATCTTTCTGAGGGCTCTGTGGACACGTCGCTTAATCTGGATATTGAAGATCTGCCTTCGGACGAAGACATTAAAGTCATTTGGACCATCCCTGAATTGGATATCCGTGTGAGCAAGGGACCGTATGACCCGATTGACTTGCGTCACGCTCGCATTGCTCGCTCATTCGAGATTCCGTGGGATGCTGAGCCTGGAGAATATGTTGTCCGGCTCACAATCACAGACAGCGAAGGCAACAAGCGTATCAGGCACCGTTTCGTAGAAGTCGAATAAGCTTTATCCGCCAGCCTTCTTTGCTTTTGCTTCTTGTGCGCGCTTGACGAATTCTGAGCGCTCACACGTGACCAAGACTTCTCCTTGCGCTTGGCCACCAGGGCTGTATCCTGAAGGAATCGTGACGACGGCAGCACGTTGTCCACCTGGCATGTTGAAGACCAAGTCTCGTGCAGTGGTGCGGCGGTCATCAAGCTGGACAAACACGCCGAACTGTGAAAGGCCTTCTTCCATGCCGTTCACGTCATTCTTAATGAGGGTCACGCCGCTCGTGACGTCTGCGTCAACATCGTTGCCATCGAGCATGAATGCGAAGTTGATTGTCTCTCCGCCTGCAGGAGCCTCATCAGCAAAGAGGCGCGCATCGATTTCCAGCGCTCCTGAGAATCCTGCTGAGAGATCGATGCGTGGTCCGCCTGCAGTCACGATCTCTACCTCGCCACCCAGTGTGCCATCGCCGTTCTGGTCGATGGTCATGGAGTTCGGTGCTGCAATGTCCACACGGAAGTTGTAGGTGTTGCCGCCAATGATGACTGTGCCGTCGCCTGTGGTCCCGTCAAAATGGCCGATGGTTTGTCCGCCGGCAAGGTCCTTAAAGTAGGCATTGCCTGCAGCAACATCCACTGAGCTGTATTCGACAATGTTGGTGATGCCTTGCGGATCTTGGCGGTTCGTGACTGCAAACATGTCGCGCAGGTCGATATTGAATGGCGGTCCTGCTCCTGCGCCGACGAAGAGGAAGTCCTGGTCGTCATCGCCAAACTTCAATACTCCTCCGACGCGTGCGATCAGCGGGAATTTGTAGGTCTGGCCGCGCGTGTTAGTGAAGATCATGTTGTACATATCGTCTCCGACTGCGTCAAAGGCAATCACATTGCCGCCGCCATAACGTGCTTTCGGCGTGCTCACGCGTGGTGGGGTGCCGCCCAAACCGCGGAAGAGCAGGTCAAAGTCGCCGAGGAATGCTTCAGGCGTGCGCAGGTGTTGCTTGGTGCCTTGGTGGTCTGCAACAAAGACATCCTTGCCGATAGTGGGTAGGGGTCTGAAGCGGTATTCGATACGCTGGATGCGGAATTCATCACTGGTCGCGGTTGCACGGATGCGCACACGACCTTCAAGGACGTGTTTTCCGTTCACTTTCACGCCATCGCTGAATGCCGTGTCTGCATAATTGTCTTCGATATCGAGCGTGCCCATGGGCCCGATGAAACGGAGCATGATTCGGTTATCGCTCGTCCGCACGTCTGCCTTGACGACGGTATACGGAGCGCGGAACATGGGAATGGTTTCTTCAAGAATGTCCTCGAGCTCGTTGTCGACGATGTCGCTGTCGAGACTCGGGTCAAAGTCGATGATGAATGAGAACATATCTTCTGTTGACGGGCAGCGCATGAACAAGCCGGTCTTGCGTTGCTCGGTCTCGGCAAACTCAATCCTGCACCCATTGAAGCCGCCTGCTGTTGGATCGCGGAGCAAAAGGAAGTAGTGGATGGTCGCTCGGCCGCGGTCAGTTTGGACGTTCTTGTCTGCAAAGCACGCGAACTCGTTGCCGCTGATCGTGGGAGACTTGAACCCAATCGTTTGGCCGATGTCAATGCCCGTTATAATAAGAGTGTTGCTCGGTTCGCCGGGCTGCTGGAGGCCTTGCACAACTGCAGCGCTCAGTTGTTGTTCAGGCAATGGCGTGTCAAGAACGACGAGAACAGAGATGATGCCGACGAGCATGACCACGAGAAAGATGCGGAGCTCAAATGGCACTGCTAATTTCACTCGTCATACACCTCTTTTTTGCTTGCTAAAAAGAGACCAGCGGAATGCAAAGCATTCCGCGCTGCCTCTTCATAAGTGGATTGCAGAAATGGGTATTTAAATGTAGCGGAAATTCGTTATTTTCCGTTCAGATCACGCGTTCGCCGGTCTCAAGATCAATGATGTGGATGACATTGACCGGGCATGCTTGGGCAGAGTCCATCATCTTCTGGAATTCTTCTTCGGTGAACTCGAGCTCCTGCACGGTGTTGTCGTCATTCTGGGTGCCGTCCTTGACGTCTGCCTTGCCGTCATCGGCAAGACTCCAGCGTTCAGGATAGGCTGCGACGCATGCTGCTGCGCCGATGCAGCCCTCGCGGTCATAGACGATCTTGTAGCGTTTTGTGTTGCCGTTCTTATCCTTCACAGCGATCGTTTGTTTGAGCTGCGTGGTTGTTGTCTTCGGATCAATCATACAGGTCATCCAGGTCGACGATGGGTTTTCTGCCGGCAAATCCTGTCTCGTGTTCGTGCCAGAAGGTGATGCGGGCTTCGCCTTCCTTCCAGCACAAGAAGACATCTCGTTCGTTCACTTGGGAAGGAAAGTCCACCAGCCCTTCATCAAGGTCCTTGACAATGCATCCCATATCGTTGAGCACATCCAAGGTCTTGAAGAATTCATAGGTGTGCTTATGGAGCTCGCGGTTGAGCTTGATTTCCTGCGCGAAGGCAAAACGATAGATCTCGTCTTCGGTGAACGGCTCGGTGAGCTGAACAGGTGCTTCCTTTTCCTCGGCAAGAACATTGATCTGCGTTTTGAGCATGTGCAGTTTGGCAAGCAGGCGCTTCACTTTCGACAATGATTGCTCTGCTTCATCGAGGGTGAAATACTTTTTATCCTGCATGCATGGATTAAGCAGCCGTAAGTTTATAAGGATTTTGCATCTGCATAAGAACATCATGGGAAAGCATCGATTGACTGAAGAAGAATGGCGCATCCATGACCAGATGCAGAAGCGGTTACAAGCATTTCCTTTGTATGGTGCACACCAACGTATTGTTCCTCATGTGTGTGCTGAGGACATTATTGTCTCGTACCCGTGTGCATCAGCTCCATTGATGGACAAAACGCAGTTCTCAATCCAGACGAATAGGCGGGAACCTGCAGTATGGAACATCACCACATTCAGCATTGCACCAATGTACTGGAGGGATGAACGTCTTTCCCAAGAACAACGACCGCGGTATGGCACGTTGCTCTGCCGTTGCATTGAGGATTTTTGTCGGAATGAAGGGGGCAGGTACCTCAGGACAACGCCATCAGGTCAAGGGCTTGAGTTCTTTCCCACATTAGGATTCCGGCGTATCAACGCGCGTGAGTTTGAGAAGAATCTTACCTGACTTTCTTGAGGAACTCAATGAGTAATCGCACGCCAAAACCAGTGGCGCCGCGTTCCATGTAATGCTTGCGGTCGATGCTCCATGCAGGGCCTGCGATGTCAATGTGTGCCCACGGCGTTTTCTCCACAAAGTATTGGAGGAACCATGCTCCTGCAATGGCTCCTGCTTCATAGCCTTTGTTGCCGGGAATGTTCCTGACATCTGCGACTTCGCTCTTGACATAGTCCTTGTAATCCTCAAACATGGGCAATTCCCAGAGTCGTTCGCCTGCTGCCTCGCCTGCTTCCTTGAGCCGGTTGATGAGCGCAGGATCCTTGCTCATCACGCCTGCTGCAGCATAACCGAGCGCGATGACGCAAGCGCCAGTGAGTGTTGCGAGATCAACAATATATTTTGGTTTGAAATTCTTTTCTGCATACGCAAGTGCATCGGAAAGGATGACTCTGCCTTCGGCATCAGTGTTGCCGATTTCCATGGTCTTGCCGTTATACGCAGTTACAACGTCGCCGGGCTTGTAAGCTGCGCCGCCAGTCATGTTTTCCGTGGTCGGCACCACGCCGATAACGTGTACAGGGAGTTCCAGTTCTGCAACTGCTTTCATGGTGCCAAGGACTGCTGCTGCTCCTGCTTTGTCGCCATGCATGCCCTCCATATACTGGGCGGGCTTGATGTCTAATCCGCCAGAATCAAACGTGATTCCTTTTCCGACAATCGCGACTGGTTGTCCGGTTCCTTTTTTGTATTCGAGGATGATGAAGCGTGGTTCTTCTGCGCTGCCGCGATTGACGGCGAGGAGCGCATTGAGTCCGATCTTTTCGATCTGTTTCTTATCATACACGGTTACCTTCACACCGAGCTTGCGAAGCTCAAGAGCTTGCTCTGCGAGCTTGGTTGGCGTGAGCGTCATGGCAGGCTCATTTGTGAGGTCACGCACCCATGATTGTGCGTCTGCAATGATTTTTCCTACGCGTCCTCCGTCTTCTGCTGCATTGTCTGCATCAAGCAGTGTCATGCGCGAGATGGTTTTGATCTTGTCGCGATTAAGCGTCTTGTATTTGGTGAATTGATACACGCCGAGAATGGTTCCTTCTGTGACTGCTTGTGCCTGTTCGCGCAGCGTTGCTTTCTTTGTCGGAATGCTGTGGAGTGTGGTTGCGAAGTGCTTGATGCCATTGTCGCGCAATGCGCGGCTAGCACTGCCAGAAACACGGCGTAAGTGTTCGAGTGTGAACTCGTCACGCTTGCCCAGCCCGACCAGCAGGACGTTCTCGCACGGCAATTTCTTCAAGGTGTTAATGAGTTTCATCTGGCCAAATTCGCCAGTGAATTCTTTCTTGCGGATGATAGGCTCAATTGCCTTATCAAGAATCTTATTCAACTCGTCAAGCAAGCCATCTGGCTTTGGCTCAAACGCGCCCAGAACAACCGCTTCTGTCGGGAATTCCTTCCAACCGCGCTTGTCCGTAAGAATATCAACCATGGCGTGGCTGATTTTGCAGGTCTATTTAAGATTTATGCAAGTCCTCGCCAAACTTTCTGCAACAACAAGGCGTCGCCTTCGATGTTCGGGCTTTCTGCGATGACCACGCCGTTGATCTTGAATTCCTTCCATGCCTTGAGCAAGTCATTGTAATTGAAGTCACTGTCTGTAAGATTGAGATGATTACGTTCGCCTTTTTCTGAATAATTGATTCCTGCAAGCTGGATGTGCATGTTGTCCAATGCTTCGCGGCCAAGTTCTTTCTCAATCAGCGCGAGCTGGGCGCGGAATTCTTCAAGCGTGTTTTCCTTGCCGTTCGTGCGGGCATGCAAATGAGCAAAATCAACGCAGGGCAAGACATGCTCGAATTCTTGGCTCAAACGGATGCATTCCTTGAGATCGCCCCACTGGGTTGGTTTGCCGGTTGTCTCGGGCCGCACCCAGAGTTTTCTGCCTTCGTTAGAGAGTGTGTCCAGGACTTCCTTGATCCCTTGTTTGACCATCGTGTAGACTTTTTCTTTGTCTTGTCCTTGGTAGAACGCGAGATGCCACGTAATCGACCACCCGTCACAATCCGCAATGGTTCGGGCAGCAGCAAGCATCCTCTTCTTGCTTGCCTCAAGCTTTGCTTTGTCCAGCGCTCCAAGATTAATGTAGTATTGACCGTGGCACGTCAAGACAATTCCTTCTTCCTGTGCAGCTTTCTTGACTTCAGGAATAGCCTTTTCAGAAATATTCACTTGTTGCACGAATTCAAGTTCCATCGCGCCCAAGCCAAGTTGCTTGACCTGTTTGATCCCCGCAACCGTGCCTGAGCCTTTCACACTGTGGGGGATGCCTGCGGTTCCGAAGAGAAGTTCGCGCATGAAGAGAGAATTCAGGAAGTGCTATTTATAGCTTCTTCTCAGACGAAATAGGCTGTTCTGGACTGTTTGTCTTCATTTGAGTGCTGTTGAGCGCAGTGTACAATTCTGCAATTCTTGCGGTGATTTGTTCATATGGCTTGTGGCCGATCATGTTTGCGTTGGGAGGAAGCACTGATTGTGCAGCCGCGAGTTTTTCTTGTTGTTTCACAATCTGCTCGAGGGATAAAGATTGTTCTGTGGTAAGGAAGTGCGCAACTTCATCCACTGCTTTCTTCACGACCATATACGCACCGACTACTGGTTTGTGTGGTTCAAATGCTGTGCTCAATCGCGCATACCGTTCATAAACATCCTTATATTTTTCCTTAGGGAGTACGGTGATGATGGGCTGAATTGTATCGAGCGCTTCGCCCACAAGGGGATAGTCATCATCTTTGAAACTGATTTCTGCCTTGGCAAGGGATTGTTCTACTCTTTGATACGCAATTCCTATCTGCGCAGTGCCCTCTAATGTCTTGAGTCGTTCACGGATGTCATCATACCCTTCATGGAGGGGTTTCACTTCTTCTGCGAACTTGTTGAGTTCTGTTTTTGCTTCATCCCATTTGCCACCAGCAAGGAATGCATCGATGCCTATGATGCGTTCTTCAAAGTTGCGATATCTGAGTTCAGTTTCAAGTTCGGGTTTGTCAGTTGCAAGTTTTTTTCCGATAAGATCAATGCGTTCAAGCCGGCGCTTGATGAAGGTTGAGCTTCGGTGCGAGTGCGGAAACGCCCGATAATACCGCCCATCATTGTGAATGTGTGTGAGTTCTTGCGTGAATTGTTCGAGCGTAAGACGATCTTCATGGGTTTTTGCGCGACCTGCCTCAATGACTCGCCTGAATTCTGGCGAGATGTTTCGAATGTACTGGCTGACTCGCGTGGGATGCTCGGGTTCGAGCAGTTTTTCAAAAGCTTCTTTTTGTGTTTTGTAGGGGTACGCTAAGTCGCCAGTGATCATTTCAAAGAGGATGGTCGTGAGTGCATAGACATCCGTGCGCTCATCGACCTTGGCACTCTCTCGTGCCTGCTCAGGGGACATGTAGCGGACAGTGCCGACCGTCATGCCTTCCATTGTTTGGAGGTTCTCTTTATCCTTACTGACGCCGAAATCAACAATCACGGGAATGATCCCATCTTTCTCTTTCTTCAACACGATGTTTTTTGGATTAAGATCGCGATGGATAATTTCCTTGCTGTGGATGTGTTTGACTGCTTCTGCAAGTTGAAGCGTGAGCCGTACCGCTGTTTTGGGCTGAAGCCTGCGATCTTCTTGTGCATCAAGATAGTGCTCAAGGGTTTCTCCTTCAATGTACTCGAGAAGGAGGCAACCGCCGAGATCAGGATCAGTGACATAACCGAACCTCCGGACAATATTGGGGTGGTCATCCGGGTATTCAAAACGTCGAAGCAGTTGGCTTTCCTTGCGGAAGCGTTTTCTTGTCTCATGCATGATCGCGTTCAGGTCTGCCTTGTCTGTTTTCACCTGCGGGGTATCGTGAAGCACTTTGACCGCGATGGTGTTGTCCTTGAACAGGGTGGGATCAATGAGATTCGTGATGATTTCATATTGTTCGGCCGCTTTTTGTTCGCCTCGTGCGCCTTTCTCAGCAAGCGCGAGGATTTCCTGCCAGTGCTTCTCTGCGCTCGCATACACTTTTGCAACAAGACCCGCATCCTTGAGTTCCTCGTGCTGGGAAGGAAGGTCCACGAGCCAACGCGGTTCTTCTTCACCAAGCACGATGCGTTCTGCAAGAACTTGCAAAGGATTGGTGAGGTTTCCAAGAAAAATTCTTCCGAATGCTCCAGAGGCTATCTCCTTCTGAAGGGTTGCGACTTGGTAACCACCCTTGTTTCTGAGCACCTTGGGTTGGGGAGCGACCACGGTCGCGTCGTCTTTGTCGTGATGGTTTGGTTGTTCAGTCATGGGAAACGTGCATGAGCGTCCTCAGAACTCCCCCACTCACGCACGTGACGAAAGAGGAGAACATTCTTTATAAGCCTTCTGAAACGAATCAGGTATGTTTTGCAGCACAGGCCTGGAGAGCAGTTTGACCGCGCTTCCGCTGTTGTTCTGCCCGGGTTCAACGGTATAACCTTGCTTGGAAAAGAACAATGCCGTGCGTGCATCATCGCGCTTGCCCCAAGAACAAAAAATTCCTGCATAGCGTCTTGCAACCCCTGCTTCAAAAGCGTCAAGAAGTGCTGACGCAATGCCTTTCTTGGAATGATGCGGGTCGACAAAGAGGTGGATGGATGCGTGCGGTCCATGCTTGGTCTGTCGGACAGCGTCAATCCAGAGCCCGCCCACAACAGTGTCTGCTGTAGCGACGTACACTGGTCGTTGCGTGAATCTCCTGCGTTCTGCGACTTCGTACTCGCGGAATGCCCACTTGAAGTCTGGAGCGAGCGAATCGTAGAGCTTCCAAAGTCCTGCGATGGTAGGATGTGCGAATTGGTGTTCCTCAAGGGAAGGTGCGGCGTAGGCGAATGCGCGAATATCCCGCAATGGAGTGAGCGCCTTGATTGCCTCAAACTTGAGAATGTCAACTTCTAATCCCGAATGCAATCGCTTGGTTTCGCTGTCTAGGACGTGACTGTATAACATCTTCTTCACCCACGAATCTGGATGAAGAGAAGGTGTGTGTTTTATAAATATTGCCGTCTCTCTGCAGTGTATGGTCCACCAGCACGGTGCAGGAACATTTCGTTGCCCCAAGTGCGGCTCCAAGCACGTTGATGCAGATGAAGTCAATGGCAAGATATTTCATTACTGCTTGGAATGCGGGTATCAAGAAAAATAATTATCCCTTCACATTTCCGATCGGTCTGAAGCCAACAACTTTCTTGCTGATGCCGAGCTTGTGCATTACGTCTACGACCTCAGAAATTGACTTGTACGCAAAGCCTGCTTCCTCCGCGAGACCAGAATATGAAACTGTGCGCACGTAAATGCCGCGTTTTTCCATTTCTTTCTGTAATTGCTCGCCGCGCACCATGTGTTTTGCTTTGGTTCTTGACATAGTCCTGCCTGAACCGTGTGCTGTGCTCCCCCATGTTTCCTCAAGGGCTTTCTCAGTGCCGAGCAACAAATACGACCCGGTCTCCATCGAGCCGCCAACAATCACAGGCTGTCCAAGATCCCTGTAAATGGGAGCAATCTCTTTCCTACCGGGTCCAAAGCACCGTGTTGCGCCCTTGCGATGCACCACGAGTTTCTTATTCTTGCCGTTGACCTTGTGCTCTTCGACTTTGGCAATGTTGTGCGCAACGTCATAGACCAGGTTCATGCCGAGGTCCTCAGGCGGCGTATTGAATATTTTGGAGAAGCATTCTCTGATTCGGTGCAAGATGATCTGTCGGTTGGCAAAGGCGCCATTGGCAGCGCACGCCATTGCTTGGAAATAGTCTTGGCCTTCTTTGGAATTAAATGGCGCACAGGCAAGTTCGCGGTCCTTGACCGTGATGCCATAGTCCTTCATTTTGGTGAGGAATACGCGGAGATAATCGCTTGCCACCTGATGACCAAAGCCGCGGCTACCGCAGTGGACCATCACACAAATTTGGTCATTGCTTGTGATGCCGAACTTTTTTGCGGTTTTCTGGTCAAAGATGTTCTCAGCAACCTGGACTTCGAGATAGTGGTTACCTGAGCCGAGCGTGCCCAATTGTGCAATACCACGTTGGATTGCGCGATCAGAGACCTTATCAGGATTTGCCCACGTGATGCAGCCGAAGTCTTCGCTGCGTTCGAGGTCTTCATCCCAACCATAGCCTTGTTCCACGCACCACTTACTGCCTGCCCGCATGACGTCAGTGAATTGTCCACTCGTGAGCTTGAGGAATCCTTTGCTGCCCACACCTGCAGGCACGCGGTTGTAGAGCGTGTCCACGAGTTCCTTGATCTTGGGCTTGACATCTTTCTCGGTGAGCGTGGTCGTGATGAGGCGCATGCCGCAGTTGATGTCAAACCCGATGCCGCCAGGGCTGATCACGCCGTTTTTTTCAGGATCAAACGCAGCGACGCCACCGATCGGGAAGCCATATCCTGAATGCGCGTCAGGCATGCAGTGCGCGAATTTGACAATGCCGGGCAGGCACGCGACGTTCGTGAGCTGGTCAAAGACCGCATCGTCCATCTGCTGCATGAGTTTCTCGCTCGCATAAATGCGTGCAGGCACGAGCATTCCTGCCTTGAACGTGGTTGGCACTTCCCAGACGTTTTCTTTGATCTTGACTGCTGCAGCACGACTGCTCTTTCCCGCAGCTTCTGATCCCCTTTTCGGTTCTGGGCCCTCGTCAGTCATATATCAACCACCACTTGGCATTTCCAGCCAGTTTTCGTCTGTTCGACCTTGAATTTGTGCATGGTGACTGCCTTGAGGTCATTGCCGAGCTTGTGTTTTTTTGGGTCAATTGTTTCGCCGCGGAATGATGCACTCAATTTGTACACGGCATTCTTCACGATCGCGACCTTGACGTCCTTGAACACGAGTTGTTCTGCGTCTTTAAGATAAATGATCTCGTTGAGGAAATCAAACAAGAGCTGCCCGACATCCTCGTTCTCAAGAACTATTTTCTTGGTGACCTTAGGCGCAACAGTTTTCACGTCAACCTGTGAGACAAGCATGGCCATCGCAGCATTCGTGAACAAATCGTTGAGGTCCTTGCCCGTGGCTTCAAACGCAAGATCAGCGACTGCAATGCCTTCTAAGAACCGGTAATTGGGCATAGGTCAAAACTCCTCACGTTGCGTATATAAAGTTTTCCCGGCAGAAACAAATGTTTTTATACCCCTTCAGGTACAATTAGCCCAAAACGAGGTGAATTTCCTATGAAGTTGATCAAAGGAATGCTTCTTGTGCTTTTGCTCTACATCATCGGATCTTCGGTGGCAGTTGCAGCAGTCATTGCTCCTGTGCAAAGCACCATTGAACCGCGCTCGATTCAACTGCAAATCAAGCGTGGATGTGCTCCTGAAAGCCAGCGTGCCGTGGCATATGCGAATGGCTGTTGCCGTGGGTTGATGGTCAATCGTGATGGTGTTTGTTTCAAGCCGCGACCGTGTTCACGCCTCAACGAGCCGGCATTGTACAAGTGCTGTCCAGGTCTTATAGATATCAACGGATTCTGCAAGCGCGAACTGTCAGATGAGGCAAAAAGGTGGATTAGTGCTGCAGCACGCGGAGCTGCAGGATCACTGCCAAGCATTCCCTATCCGACACCGCAGAAGTGCGCTCCTGAGGGCGCTGTCGCGCGCAATTTTGAAGAAGGCTGTTGCGAGGGTCTGATACAGCGAGGAGACGTTTGCAGGTATGAGCCGCCACCGTGCGTTCGCGAAGGCCAATCGGTGAATAGCGGTGGCGTGTGCTGCTCGAACCTTGCACGCTCATGCACCTGCGTGCGGCCGCGATAAGAATGCAATAATCAGTTTATTTCTTCCCTTTGATTTCCCAGTCGATGCCGACAGTCTTCTGGCCCGAGAGCCAACGGTAGCATTCGAGAGCTGCCTTAGCGCCTTCGCCGGCTGAGATAACTGTTTGCTTGTAGGGAACGGTCGTCACGTCGCCGCACGCAAAGATTCCAGGAATGCTTGTGTTCAACCGCTCATCAACAATGATTTCGTTTCGTTCGTTGACCTTGATGAGGTGCTTGACTGCGCTGACATCAACGACAAACCCGATCTCCTTGAACACGCCGTGCACTGTCAATGGCTTTTCTGCCTTGGTCTCGGCGTGTTTGATCTTGAATGCGGTCACGAATTTGTCGCCGACAATCTCCACAGGATCATAGGGTGTCACAAATTCGATGGTCTTCTCCTTCTTGACCTTCTCCATAGTGATCTCGTCTGCTCGGAATTCATTCCTGCGGTGGACGAGGTAAATGTGCTTGGCTCCAACTTTTGCAAGTTCCAATGCTCCTTCCACAGCAGCATTGCCTCCGCCGATCACTGCCACAACCTTGTTCTTGAACAGGGGTGCATCACAGGTCGTGCATGTGCTCAGCCCGCGGCCCAAGAATTTTGCTTCGCCAGGGATGCCGAGTTCGCGCGGCACCGTGCCGAAGGAAAGAATGAGCGCGCGGCAGAGATAGATCTCGCCATTGCCGAGTGTGACCTTGAACGTGCCGTTGGTTTCCTTGTCGACGCGTGTTACTTTGCCGTTGATGAATTCAGCCCCAAATGACTTTGCATTGTCCTTGAACTTCTGCATGAGGGCAGGACCAGGCATAGGGTCAACGCCAGGATAGTTCTCGATGTGATTGGTGAGGTTGGTCTGTCCTCCCCAGTCCACAGAAATCACTGCGGTCGTGAGGTTCTTCCTGCACGTGTAAATGGCTGCAGTGAGGCCTCCTGCACCACCACCGATGACGATAATATCATACTGTTTCATAGAACGTGCTGCGTGAGTGGTTGTATAAAAAGAATATGTTTTAGAAACACTTAGGGCACGACAGGAGCATCAGCGCCAGGGTCGGTGCCCGGATCAGCAATATACTCGCCACCAAAGGTCATTTCGTCGCTGAAGGTCTGGTCCCAGTCTCCCCACGAGGCACTCTCATCAGCTCCTGAATACTCTCCCTCGCTCACGTCGCCTTCGAGCGCGTTTCCTTCGGTTGCTGTTTCTTCCTTCGTGATTTCAGTTGTTCCTTCAGTTGGTTCTTTTTCGATGACAACGATTTCTCCTTCATACTGTTCTCCTTCGTATGTATAACTGTTTCCTGTTTCGTCAGTTGCTTCTTCCTTGGACTCGATGTTCACGCCTTCTTCGACTAATTCACTGATTGCTTCTTCCGGTGCTTGTTTGATTTGTTCTTCAGTGAGTTGGCCGGTGACAAGGCTTTCAAACCATGCGTTGATTTCAACATCATTCATGCCTTGTTCGCGCAATGCCTGCAGGAGTGCTGCGTGCTCGTCAACGAATTCTTCCTGGACTTCTTCGATGAAGACTTCATCTTCCTTGAGGTTTTCTTCAACCCACTGGTCTTGTTCAAGTGCACTCACTTCAATCTTAGCAGGAGCTTCTTCAGTGATCTCTGCTTCCTCGCCTGCAGAGACAAGTTCTTCAGCAACAATTTTATTGTCAACCATTGCGGCAACGCGGACTTCTCCTTCGGCGACCTCGACCTCAGTTCCTTCTGAGGTGACGCTGATGCCAAAGCCAGTACCACGAACAGTAGCAACGGTATTCGGTGTTTCAATCTCATACTCAACGACGCCACTCACGCGGAGGAGGCGCGTCCATGTTTCGCCAATGACTTGCTTGAGCTGGACGACGCCAGGCTTCTTGGCAATACGCTTGACCACGATTTCGGTGTTGGCGTTGAGTCGGAAGACTGAGCTTTCGAAGAAGACGACAGTTGCTTCAGCGCCGTCACCAGTCTTGATGACATCACCCTCTTTTAATTCCATGCCGGGTGTTGCGGTTTTGAAGTTGACCCAGACGTCGCCGCGGTGCACCGCTAATTGCGCCAAGGTGACTTCTGCGCGCTGGACTTTCTTTTCTTCAGGAACAGGCTGGACTTGTGCTGGCGGTTGCGCGCATGAGACTACCAAGAAGAGGACGAGAACTGCGGCAACCCATGATTTCATGATGTTATCAATACTAGTGCCCTTTTAAAATCTTTCGAAGTCGTGATGCACAACGTTTAAATACTCTCTTGGGGATGAAAAAATCATTCTCAGCCCATTGCGAGGTGACCATTGTATGAATAACCGTGCTGTCGCGTTGATTGTTCTGTTTGCGGTGCTCTTGGCTCCGCTCGCGCTTGCGCAGACTCCTGCTGAGCGCATCACAACGTATGCCAAGGAATGGGCTGCGTTCGCAAGTGATTTTAACAAATATATTGATTGGTTGAAGACCAACGGCTATAACATCGGAAGCGAGCTGGGTGCGTGGAAGGAAATTCAGGATCTTGTAGACAAAGCTCAGAAGGCAGTCGCAGAACAGCGCTATACTGATGCCAAGGCATACCTGCGAGACGCTGATGCGAAATTTGCCACGTTTGCCGAGCGCCTCATGTCTATTGTACGAGAAGAAGACCTCGAAGGAGTATTCGAGGATTTGGAAAAATGGATTGGGACTGTTGATCAATGGCTGGTTGATTTAGGCAAGACCGGCTATGATCTCTCCAAGATCAAGCCAGAGTGGGAACGCATCCGCGACCAGTTCCGTCTTGCTCAAGACCAGTTCAGCAAGGGTGATGATGAAACAGCATGGGCGACCATTGAACGCGCAAACAAGGACTACGCAAAATGGGAAGCAAAGCTCGAAAAAGAGCTGAACGCACAAAACAATGATTGGATTGAGTGGTGTGCTGCTGTTGGTGTCTGGAGTAATGACCTCAAGGAGTGGATTGAGGCCACGCGTGCTCCTGCGCAAGCAGCAAAGGAACAAGGATACACGGGTGCTGCCGAATACGTACGCATGATTGAGACAGAATTCGATCCGACTCACAAGATTGCTGCGAAAGCTCTTGAGGATGGCGACTGTGGCTGGGCTGCAGAAAACCTGCAAGAACTTGAGTCATGGCGCGAATTCCTGAACGGGGCTGGCAATGAATGGTGGAATAATCTCGTCAAGACCCTGACTGAATGGGAAACGTGGATGGCTGCCAAGTCTGAGGAGATTGAGCAGCTCCGGTCGTCAGCAGCAGAGCACGGCATCGAGCTTGACTTTTCAGGAGTTGATTCGTTGTACAACATCATCCGTGACAACCTGAACATGGTGTATGCGGTCTTGGAGGACCAAAAATTGCAGGGCTGGGGTGCGGACGACTGGCTTGCAGCAGCAGACCAACACTGGATCGAGCTTGACTGGCTCATCCAGTCATTGAAAGAAGAGCTGGAAATGGCGAAGAAAGCAATGGCAGTAATGCCTGAGCCAGAACCAACACCAGAACCAACTCCGATGCCTCATCCGAATGCGACAACCAGTCCTAACGCGACCGGCGGAAGCAACACCGGAAGCAATGCCAGCGGGAATTCGACAGGAGGTGCAGCATGAAACAAGCGCTTATCGTGGTTCTCGCAGTGATGATTGTAGCTTTGCTCGTGGTTGGCTGTGCGCCTAAGGCGCCAGCAGCGCCTGCAGCACCGGCTGCTCCTGCAGTGAAAGCTCCTGAAGCAAAAGCTCAAGAAGTAAAGGCCCCTGAGGCAAAGCCTGCGGAAAAGCTTGAGGAGAAACCAGTGTCAGTTGCTCCGACCGAGGGCGCGACAAAGGCAGCAGCAGAAAAGACGTTCAAACAGGATGTTCCTGATGCGCCTCAGATGAGAAGCATCAGTTTACCCAGGCCTCCAACGCCGCCTGAAGGCATCTGATTTTTTTCTTTCAGTTTTTAGAATTCGAGGATTTTGCCGTGCTTTGCCACGTTGATGATGCGTGTTGAGCCGAGCGTGTCTTCAACGCCTGCCAATTCGTGAATGTGGCCGCAGATCACAGCATCAGGCTTGAATTCCTCGATTGCCTTGCGGATTGCTTGACTGCCCGGAAACCGACCCATCTCAAAGATTGTGCCTGCAGGGTGCTCATGCACAAGCATGACTTTTTTCTTGGCGTGCTTGACTTTTTCAAACCCTTGCTTGAGCAATGCAAAGAGTTCGTCTTCATCGAACACGCTGTGCGGTCCGATCTGCGTGGTGCCGCCAGCGCCAAAGAAACCGACATCATTGTAGACGACGCCGTCGCCGTGCAAGTGTGTGATCCCATACAGTTCGGCAAGCGCATTGGTCGTGGCGAGAGTTTCGTGATTGCCTGCCTGAATGAACATCTTCATTCCTTTTGTGGTGAACTGGCTCACGAGATACGGCGGCATTTCGTCAAATTGGCTCCAGTCGCCGCACGCAAAGACGAGCTTGACTCCTTCTTGTTCTGCCTGTTCGACCAAGTGCCGCAGGTCTCGGCCGTGCGTGTCGCTGAACGCGAGCACTTTTACTTTATCTGCGATCGTGGTTTTCGTCATAGAACTAATGGCAGCCGCAGCCGCCGTTTTTTTGCGTGTTGCTGATGCGGAAGCCTGCGCTTTCGCCACCGGCATAATCGATCCGTGCTCCCTTGACCACAGGCAGGGATGCAGGGTCTGCGAGCAGTTTGAGTCCGTGCGCCTCGATCACGATGTCGTCTTGGTGTGATTCATCCACGATGTCGAGTCCGTAGCTGAAGCTTCCGTCCTCGTTGTGGACTGCGAGCATGCGGAGAAATGCCTTTTCTTTGTGTTCATTTGTGAGGAGTTCCTTGAGCTTGACCGCAGCAGTCTTGGTGACGCTGATGATTTCTCCTTCGATCGGGTTGTCTTTGGCTGCCTGATTGAGTTGCTGGACAATCGTGTCCACCTGTTGATCAGTCATGCCATGGCCTTTGAATCCCATCTCTAAGGTCTCAAAGAATCGTGCACCACAGCCCACGCAATGAACGCCATTCTTGAGCAGGATCTCAGTCACGTGCGGGTATTTCTGCACCACATCGCCAATCGTCATGTCTTTGGTAATCAGCATTGCTTGCTGCGTCTGCGTTTCGTTCATGTCGTCAACCTCCTTGAATTGATATGATTTGAAGAGGTTGACGAGCATGCTGAAAATCTGTGGATTTTCATCATTTGTCGCCTCCAAAGAATTTCTCGCGGTAGAAGCGGATGAGCTGCTCGACCTCAGGAATGCAACTCTTGTCCTGAATGCCGATCTTGGTCTTCTTTTGCACGTCTTCGAACGTGACTGCTCCTTCAAGCACCGCTTCCTCGATGTCCTTGTCCGTGATCTTGAGGATCTTGTCGATGACCTTGGCGCCTTCCACGACAACGCGCTGGTCTTGCCCGGATTTGCGGAAATGATCATTGATCGCTGCGCGCAAGGCCTTGTCGCCGAGCACAGAACAGTGGAACTTGCGTTGCGGCAAATCAACGAGCCGTTTGACGATATCCTGCGGTTTGAGCTGCAGCGCTTGGTCAGTCTTCATGCCGCCGTTCTCGGTCAGCATCACGCTGAGCATGCTGGTGCTTGCGATGGCTGAACCGCAGCCAAACGTCTGCCATTTGCATTCAGTAATCATGTCTGTTGCCTTGTCGACCTTGATCCACATCTTCATCATGTCGCCACAGGCCGGGCTTCCGACCATGCCGATGCCGTCCGGCTGGTAGTCATCGATCTCTTTCTGGGTGCGGAAGATGTTGCGCGGGTTGAAGAAGTGGTCTTTCACAATATCAGTGTAGAACCATTCTTCCAGCTCTGCTGCTTGCTTCTTTGCCTTGACGTCAGGATGCGTGACGGGCTTGAAATCACTGGTTGGTTTTAGTGCGATTGTACTCATGGGGTCTTGACCTCTTGTGGTTTTTTCTCGACAATCAGAGATTGTCGATGATCTTGAGAATCCTTCGGATTCATCAAGACTTGCGGGAAGATATCTTCCATATTGATATTCACGGGTGAGAGATGTCGCAGTCGCTGGACAATAGGGGGCAAAACCTCGATGACCTTGTCAATGCCTGCTTCAGTGGTGTATTTGCCGAGCGTGAACCGAATGCTGCCGTGCGACGCCTCGTAGGGCAATCCTAGGGCAAGGATGACATGGCTCGGGTCCAAGCTCTTGCTCGTGCACGCACTGCCTGTGCTTGCACAGATGCCGTGTTCGTTGATCATCAAGAGCAATGCCTCGCCCTCGATGTCCATGAACGATATATTGACGTTGTTCGGCAAGCGCTCGGTCGGGTGGCCGTTGAGGAATGTTTTCGGGACTGTGCTGAGGATGCCTGCGATGAGCTTGTCGCGGAGCACGATTTCTCGCTTGTTTTCTGCCTCGCGTTCTTGATGTGCGAGCTCAAGTGCTGTGGCAAAGCCAGCAAGAACAGGCACGTTTTCCGTTCCTGAGCGCATGCGGAATTCCTGTCCGCCACCGTGGATAAGTGGGTGGATTTGGACGCCCCTACGGACATACAAGACTCCAACGCCTTTTGGGCCGTAGAGTTTGCTGCCATTGATCGTCATGAGGTCGATGCCGAGTTTCTTGACATCGATGTCCAGAACACCGCCGGCCTGACAGGCGTCGGTGTGGAACAGTGCGCGGTGCTTTTTCGCGACTGCAGCAAGCTCGGCAATGCGGTTGATTGTGCCGACTTCATTGTTGGCATACATGATTGAGATCAGGACAGTGTCTGGTCGGATTGCTTGCTCGAGTTGTTCAGGGCTTACGCGGCCGTATTTGTCGACAGGCAGATACGTGACTTCTGCGCCTTCGTGTTTTGTAAGGTATTCACAGCTTTCAAGCACGGCATGATGTTCAGTCGTGCTCGTGATGATGTGTTTGCCTTTTGCCTTGTTTGCGCGGTAGACGCCCTTGATTGCAGTGTTGATGCTTTCCGTGCCTGAGCCGGTAAAGATGATTTCCTCAGGAATGCAGTTCATGATCTTCGCAACCGTGGCACGGGCATTGTTTAATGCGCGGAGTGCTCGGAGACCTACAGAGTTGAAACTGCCAGGATTGCCGAATTCTTCAGTCCAGTACTTGTCCATCACTGCCTTAACGCGCGGATCGACGTGCGTTGTCGCAGCGTGGTCAAGATAGATTTCTTTGGTCATTTTGATTTCTTCACCTGCTTTGCAGGTTTTTGGACGACATCAACATCCTGGCTTTCGAGGCAGCAGGCTCCCCAATAGTCCTTTCCTGCATCGCGCTTGGGCGTTCCTTCTTCGTATTCGTCGAGGATTTCAAGGCTTTCCTTGATCGGGTCCCAGTCCTTGCGCTTGAGCTTGTCCTGCAGCTTTTCATCGTGCTTCTTCTGATCCTTGTCGACAGCCTTGACTGGTGTTGTTTTCTTGAGCATGGTTTTCACTCAAAACAAACCGCGCAACCCTTCGGGATTGCAGCACCATTCTGGTTGTGGCAGACGGTGCAAATAAACCGGTCATTCCAGACCTTGTGAAGGAGTTGCTGGGTCTCCTTGATGAATGTGACAGTATCTGTGATGCGCGCTGCAGCGTTCTTAATGGTCTTCTCGAGTTCAGGAGTGAAGTCAACGTCAACGCCGCGCTTCTCATGCACGTACTGACTTACTGCAGCTTCGGTGATGCCGAACATCTGCGCGATCTCCTTCTGGCTCTTGCCATGCTGCTTCAATGCATTGGCTAACTCCCTGCGCAGGGCTGGCAGTAAGTAATAGACTTCCAATTCCTGGGGTTGCAAGAGCTGAATGACCATTCACTCACCAAAGTTAACTATGGTGAAGACGGCTATATAAAGATTGCGGGAAACGGAAACGCAAAGAAACCATCCAAAAAGGTAGAGCCTTTCGCAGGTTTCGTTGTTACTTAAAAGTAACCAAAAAAGAAAGCTTTATAAAAACTGAATGCATTTCTGAAGGGTATGTTTGGAAATTTTAAAAATATAGAAGCCGCTCTTCAGAGCATGCATGAGCAGGATAGTTTATCTGATCTCTGTTATGCGCATAACTCTCTCCGCGAGGTCGCACCAGAAAATGATGAATTAAAGTACTTTTCCATAACAAGAGAACCGTATTCAAAGTTTAATACGACGTTTGAGAGCGTAGATACGAAGTTTAATTGGAAACACTTGATGGAATTCGCCAAACGATTTGGAAAACGAACTGGCTTTTTAGGATGGCGCTTTGACTTGGAAAGTACGTTGGACAACTATGCTGGTGTCCTCAGGAATGAGTTGATTAAGGAAACGCTCCGCGCGTATGAATTGTTGCAAGCGAAGAACCCACGTCATGGGTTGCTAGGTCTTGTAGAACCAGAACAAATTGTTTCGTTTGTCCCTGAAAATTGGGATATCGTGCTTCGGAAGGTTGCCGAACACTTCGACCATCTTACGCATGATTCTCAAAATAACAGAAACGACTACTTCAAGGCCTTAGCGGGATATGTGTCTGCATTGAGAACCGCAACGCAATAGAACTCTATCAACTTGCTTTTTCCTCTCACCTTCTTGTGGGGTTTCTATCAAGCGTGGATTGACGCTTGGAATGAGAAGGAAAAATGAAAGAAAAAGAAGAAAAAGAAAAGAAAAAAGGAAAAATTTACTGTACGGTGAACGTTTGTGTTGCGCTCACGGCCATATTGTCAGCAAAGTCGCTTGCATAGGCCTTGTAGTTGTGCGCGCCAACAGTCATGCCGCTCGTGCTCTGCGTATAGTGCCACAGCGTCGTGAAGCCCGTGCCGAGGACTTCAAAGTTGTCCACGCGGCAGAACTCGCTCACTGCTCCTGCCTCGCACGTGAACTTCACCTTGAAGTTCGCGTTGTCATTCGCCGAGGAATCGAGCGCAAACGTCTTGTACACATAAGCCGCATCGTTTGCTGAGCCAGAACCGTCCTGCTTTGCTTCAAGCATCTTCCAGTGCGTGCCATTGTACCAGTGGGCGTAATAGCTGTCTGCAGCATCAAGTCCAATAAGCCTGCGGTAGTAGCGCACAGTAATGTTCAAGTGGCCCTCGGTGCTGAAGCTCAAGGTCAACGTAGCATTCTTGCTCACGCCTGGCTGCTTGACTTGCGCGTGCTTGGTTCCCTGATAGGGATTGGTCGTGGCAACCACCCAGTTGTTGGAGCACCCTCCAGTGGGGCACGCTGCAGCCCAGTTCGTGCCAAAGCTGCCTGACTCAAAGCCGTCAAAGAACAACTGTGTTTGTGCAGGTGAGATTTGCTGCGTCATGGTGTGGTTCACGCCATCAAATTCTGCAAGGACAGATTTCACGCCGAAATTGTCATCAACGTCTGCAGTGATGGTGATGTTGTTGGGCTGAACAACAGGGTCAGGGGAGTCGGTTACGTTTGAAATCGTGGGTGATGTGGTGTCAGGTACTGGCGGGCTTTCCAAAGGCGCTTCGGTAATTGGCTGTTGGAGTGCCCAGTCCATCGCAGTCCACAAGAATGGCCAGTCAGAGCCGTCAAGGCCGTCAGAGAGTTCGTCACCGAACGTTGTTCCGTCGCGATCACTGTCCTCATCGACCTCGAGGTGTGGTCCCAACAGCACAACGCGGCCATTGCCGTAATTGAAGGCAATAATGCCGGGCTGGTTGTCTGCGCTTGGATCAGACGGCACGATGTAGCGTGCCATCGGCAGCATTTCTTGGCCCGGGTCAGCGATGAAGTATGGCTCGCCGTAATACAATACGTCGCGCTGTGCTGGCTCATAGACATTTGCTTCGTGGGAATAATCAATGTTCATCGTGGTCATCACATAATTTGGCCATGGGGCAATGTCATTAACAGGTCCGATGCAGTCGCCGTAGAAAAGGTCAAGGGTGTATGGGTAATTCCTTCCTTCCCACGTGATCCGGTCGCACGCATAGTATGCTCCTGCAGAAGCGCCTGAATAAACGCCACCATCACGGACGAGCGCACGAATGTGCTCATCGCCCGTATCAGTGATGCTCTTCTTGTAATTGTACGCCCAGCCGCCGGGAATCCAGATGCCGCGGTAGTATTGGGAGAGGTTGTACTGGTTGACTGTTCCTGCATCGATCTCCTGCCATGTCAAATTCTTCCATGTCAAGAAATTCTCAAAGGCAACAATGCTCGGCTGCCACGTACCAGTATCGACGTAAATGGCAAAATCTGCTTGCTGCGGAACCACGGTCGCGCTGATGAGCAACGGGAACAGCAACAGGACGATTGATACACTCAGAATCAGACGTTTCATGACATACCACCTCATGGTTGAGGTGCTGCGCGCTCAATTGTTATTTAAGCCTTTATTTTCACTCAGGAGTTGTAATGACAAGTCGTTATCACGGTCTTTAGACAAAGGCAGACACAACTGTGCTCACAATGATTGCGAGCATGAGAACGCTTACCGCATGCCATGCATACCGTGCGTGCCGGTGGTGCACGACGCGCTGCAGGGCAGTGTGGAACATCCTACCGCCGTCAATTGGTCCGAGCGGCACGAGGTTGAACAGCCCAACGCCAAGGTTGAGCACGAACAGCCAGAAGAGCAGGTCCACGAGCCAGACGAACGCGCGCGGCAACAACCAGCCATGGCTTGCCACTACTGATTCCTTGAGATGTCGTGCTTGTTCGACCTGCACGCCCAGATAGCCCTTGCTTGTTCCGCTGAGAACAGCAGACTTCTCGCCATTGCTCGTCGTAATGCGTACTGCATCACCTGCTTTCTTTGAAGCAAATGCCTGTTCAAATTCAGTGGCAGAGCGGATTGGGTTTTCATCAATTCCAGTAATAAGGCTTCCCACAACAAAACCAGTCATGGCTGCAGGAGAATTCTCGGCAACGCTCATAATGCGCATGCCATCAGACACGAATAGTCCATCAGCAGCAGGCTGGGCCAGCAGGAACACACCCCAGAACAGGAGGCCAAAGACGATATTGATGAATGGTCCTGCGGCAAAAATGCTGAGTTGGGTGTAGGCAGGTTGCTTGGCAAGGTGTTTTTCGTCGATTTCGACAAAGGCGCCGGGAATGATTGGAATGAGGGCTCCGAGGAAGGCAAAACCAGTGCTTTTCACGCGGACCTTGTGCGCCCGGGCAATGAGGCCGTGCGCGAATTCATGCACGACCATGATGAACAGGATGGCGATGATCCAGTAAAAGAATGGCACGTAAAACACGCCTTTTGCCTGGATGGGCAGAACCACGCCGACAGTGAGCGTTTCGGTGCTCGCGAGCAGGTTCACTGCCCCGCGGATGACTTCCTCGACCATCACAATCATTCCCAAGAAGCCGACAGGAATCATGAGATAGCCTGCCTTGGTGAGCAGGGCTTCGTGTTTTCGTGCCCAGCGTTCCATCGCTGTCAGACCGAGCTTGGTTCGGTACATGCAAAAATAGAAGATCTTCAGGAAGGAGAATGTCCTGAGATGGTCGCGCGTCTTCAGCAGAAAGAGGCTGAGCAGGCCGAGTACGGTCAGCAGTGCGACGGTATCGAGATTCACAAAACAATCCCTGTGCAGGTATTCTTAAAGATTATGCATCAGAATGGGTCATCATTAATGCCCAGGCGCTCGCGCACCATCTTGTAAGCCTGCTCGACGCGCTCGTCTTGCAGGTGTTTAAAGGGAATCTGCTCGTGCTTGACCAATCGCAGCGCTTCCTTGAACGAGGCATATGCCTTGTCAAAGTCTTCTTGGAAGACACGGGTGTAGCCCATGCCGGCGTGCGCATCAGGCGATGCGGCGTGCAGCTTCAGCGATTGCTCGAAATCAGTGATCGCTCGGTCTGCATCCTCACGGGCGCCTTTGGTGACTGCGCGCATGCTGTACGCAAACCCGCGGTTGGTGTAGAGCTTTGCATGCGGCGTGTGCTTGATGGCCGCGTCATAATCCACAATGGCCTCGTTGAATTGGTTGAGGTTGAAATAGGACATGCCCCGATAGTAGTGGGCATCAGGGTTGTCAGGCTCCTGTGCAATAACGTCATCGAGCCAGCGGATGGCATGGATGTAGTCTCCTTCCTCAAAGTGCTTTTGTGCCTTTTCGTAGTCAGTGGTGACTGTGCTGCAGCCAGCTCCAAGGCCTGCGGCAAGAAGGCCTGCGTACTTCAGGAATTCCCGTCGTGCGACCGTGTTATTTTCACCCACCATCGACGATATCTGCAGGAAGGGTCTTTAAATAGTTGGTGACACACGACGATACTATTTTATTACTACTTACTAATAGCTACAAATAGAAAGATTTATAAACTAATTATCACTCATTGGTGACTATATAAGGGGGTTACTACTGACATGTTCAAGAAGATCATTGCACTCATCCTGCTTGCATTCGTTGCAGGCTGGCTTGCGCACGCGATTCTGGTCAGCCCCGCGGCTGTCCGTGCAGAGTCTGTGCCTGAGCCCAAACTTCCTGCATTGAGTATTTCTGAGCCTCAGAAGACCGAACCGGCTGCAGAGCCAGTCCGTGTTGTGCCTTCTGTAGGCAATCGCGAACGGGCATCGCCTTCTGACCGTCTGGCACTTGAAGACGTGCACGTGACCAATAGTCGTGTCACGATTGACGCTCCTCGTGGCAGGCGCTTTGAAACCGCAATCTTTACAAACACGAACTCAATGGACCCTCTTATTGACGAGGGCTCGCAGGCCATCCAGATTGTTCCGGTGAGTACTGCAGAGATCACGATCGGAGATATCATCAGTTATGACGCAGGTCAGTACGGCACCATCATTCATCGTGTCGTCGAGATCGGCAGTGACGAGCAGGGGTGGTATGCGATTGTCAAGGGCGACAATAACCCTGCCTCTGACCCGATCAAGGTGCGCTTCAGCATGATCAAGCGCGTCCTCGTCGGCGTGCTGTACTGAGTACATACAGAAAGTCAGTCAGAACAGTGTGAACATGACGAATCGCAAAAAGCTTCGCACTTTAGAGTACCTCACCTCTTCGTGCCTGAATGAAGAGCCTGCTTTTCCACTTGCAGACGTGCCTAGCGTCCGTCACATGTTCAATGACTTTGTCCAGAATTATGCGCTGAGTGGGAAGGAACAAAAACACTTCTGGACCAGGATTGCACACATTCAGGACTTTCTTGAACAAGAAATCATTACCAAGTGGGACGCTGCAAAAATGCTGTATTTCGTGCATCAGACACTCTGGGGATACAATACTGCAGCCCATGCCAAGAAAGAAGGGAGCATTGAGTCTTCCTATCGGCCTGTCAAGCAATTGCTGGAAATCACGTCCTTGGTTTCCCGCACACTTGCAGAAGCAGAGGATCGCGATGCAAAGTACGCACAGTTATACGAAGCATGCGAGATCAGTCCTCACGACGAACACAATGGATTCGATCACCCCATGGCTTTCACGTCGGGAATCGCGAAAGTATTATATACCTTCTAAAGTGCGCGTACAACATGGCCGAGTACGGACCACTGTCACAAAAAGTCATGCAGCGCTTCAAGCGCCTCCAAGGGGTATTGCAGCGCTTTGGAGAAAAAGAGGCTCCAACCGCTGACGACGTCACTGCAGTCCGTGCCCTGATCAAGGCAGATATGCTGTTCTTCAATGATGAGCTTGCTCTTCTGGCTGAAGAACTGGCACTGCGCGCCAAGGGTGCTGCGCTTACTGGCAAAGAAAGCAAAGGCTTGGAAAACCTTGCCATCGCTGCGATCGGGAAACTGCTCAATTACTGGAATGCTATGCTGCGCGCCCTTGAGGGCATCCGGATGGAATTGAATAAAAGTCGCGTTCCTGGCGAGTACATCCCCAACATCACGCTCAGGGTCTTCCGAAACACCTTTGTGGTCGGCAAACCTTCCTTGTATGATTCATGGATGGAAAACAAAAAACTGCTTGATCCACTGCTCAAACTGGAAGGCTTTGTCATCCAGCTCAAGGCAGCAGCATAAGCAGTCGCTGAGCCATAATCCATATATACCCTCTTTGGTTTCTCGCGAACAAAATGGAACCTGTTACTCCTGAGAATGTCGACAAGTGGCGCAAGGCAGGAAGCATCGCAGCACAGGCCTTGCAGTACGGCGCCAAGCTTCTGAAAAAGGGTGCCATGCTACGCGAGGTCTGTGATGCCGTTGACAAGAAAGTTATCGAGCTCGGCGCAAAACCTGCCTGGCCGACGCAAGTCGGCTGTGATGAGGTTGCCGCGCACTTTACGCCTGATCCTGACGATAACACGCTTGCTGAAAACCAAGTCATTTGTCTTGACGTTGGCGCGCACATTGACGGCTGCATCGGTGACAATGCCCTTACCGTTGACCTCTCAGGCAACCATGCAGATTTGGTTAAGGCCGCAAAGGATGCTTTTGAGGCTGCACGAAAGGTCGTGGCCGTCGGAGTCAAAGTCAGCGAGGTCAGTGCAGCCATTCAGGAAACTATTACATCTGCTGGCTTTGTGCCAATCAGGAATCTTTCTGGACACACGATTAGTCCGTATGTCATCCATGACGCTCCGACCATTCCCAATGTTCAAACCAATCTCAAGACCGAACTTGTCAAGGGGCAAGTCATTGCCATCGAGCCATTCGTCACGACAGGGGCAGGCATGGTTGAGGAGGCAGAGCGCGCGAACTTGTTCGCGCTCTGGAACAAGAAACCAGTCCGGTCGCAGTATGCACGCGAAGTCATGGCGTTTGTTGAGCAGGAGTACCAGAACTTGCCGTTCACCACGCGCTGGCTCGCCGCAAAATTTGGTTTGGGCAAGACCAACCTTGCCTTGCGCGAACTGGGCCAGGCAGGAGTCTTGCACCGCTATCCACCGCTCATCGATAAGAACAAAGGCATGGTTGCCGTGCACGAGAACACCTTGCTTGTAGATGACAAGGTCAAAGTGCTGACCGAGGCTGAATAATATGACGTCCCGCAAGACAACGCGAAGGTATGCCTTGCACAATGGGGATTTGCGTGACTATCAGTGCCGTCCTGGAGTCATCCCGCTCGGATTCAAAAGAATGTATTACGAAAACCTCCTCACGGCATTTGCGACCATGCAGAATGGCAATCCTGTGCGTCTTGTTGTGTACGAACAAGGAATCCCGTACGGAAGCAAGAAGCTTGGTGCCGAAGGCTTGTTCATGATCTTTAAGAAACAGCGTCGTGCAGTGAAACCTGAGTATCCTTATTTGTTGCTGAGTGCACACGACGGAGAAATGTGCTTGTGCGATCATTCTGGACAGGACTTTTCTGTGCCGTGCACACCCGGCCCTGCATTCGTGAACAAGCACAAGCTGGCATTTGCGGACAACCATGAAGCCAGAGCATTGTGTGAGCGTGTTTTCCAAGAACTCTACTCAGAATCCCAGGAGCGCATGCTTCCGCTGGGCACGAAGATCAAGCGGCTGGAAGCGCAGATGAATGAGGCACTGGCAAAGATTAATTTCGAATTTCGGAAGGATGAAACAGAAACCCGTAGCCTGGTTCATGGAGAGTCCCGCACGATCGAGCAAGCGTGTCGCGTCAAGGTCCATTACCGGATGCCTTTTTACCGCGAGGGATTCTGAATGCGCTTTTCCCGCGTCGAGGTTCAACACTTATTGCGTGCGTGGATCTTCATCAGTATTGCCTTTGCGATTGCATTCTCAGGCTTTAGCTTGGACAAGAAATTCGCAATCGCACTTGTCGTCTCGGGCATCACTGCAGGCATCGGCTTCCTCGGGCATGAGCTCATGCACAAGTTCGTGGCACAAAAATACGGTTGCTGGGCTGAATTCAGGGCAAATGATTTCATGCTCGGGCTCATGGTGCTCCTGAGCTTCTTGGGCTTTATTGTTGCAGCACCTGGTGGAGTCTTCATCAGGAATCACGTCACGGTGCGCAAGAACGGCATCATCGCGCTCGCAGGGCCGCTCACGAATCTTGTCTTCGGCTTTGCCTTTGCCGCGCTCACGTTCGTACTGCCTGATGGCTTGCGACTGCTGGGCACGTCTGGCATGTTCATTAATTTCTTCCTTGGCTTCTTCAACCTCTTGCCCTTCCCGGGCATTGACGGAAGCAAGGTGTTTGCGTGGAACCGCGTGCTCTATACGATTGTGTTTATCGCCAGCATCATTCTTGCCTTTGGTGCAGGCAGGTTTGTGTCGTGATCTTTTTAAAGACCTGAATCTTCCCACGATTGGGTGAGTGAAGATGATTGAACTCTATTGGAAACCGCTCAAAGAAGAGAATGGGACAAGGATGTATCAGCTCGAAAAGAACGTGGTGTTCTTTTCGCTCCCTCTGGACGTCTATGTCTTCGACCACGGTCAGGACGACCATGGTAAGGACAACGGGTTGGTAGTCAAGCTGCAAAGCAGGCGCAAAACGCCGGTCTTTTGCCGTTCGCATGATGAGGAAGAGGTGCGGGCAGTACGTCGCGAGTTTGCGTGCGAGTATCTGCGCAAGTACGGTGTGACGCCTCAGATGCTCTCGACCGCAGGACTTCAAGAACTGAAGGAAGGAAAGGATGTCTTCCGGCACAAGATCTCAGCGTTTGTCGCGTCCTATTTTCCTGAATCGCAACGTGCAAAGCACGCATAAGGACGAGAGCCATGGACTATTTTTGGAAGCGTTTGAGCCCCGAGGGGCGCAGAAAAGTGCACGAGAGATATCTCGGTGATTTTCCCACGGTAAGTCTTGAGGAAGGCTTTGAGCGGTATGAGGAAATGCTTCGATTGGTCGAGCGCGAGCGCCTTTCATTGTTTCCGCTCGCCAGAAAGATCGTGAAAGAGCATGACGTTTACTTGTGCTATATTGCGGATCGGTATATGCCGCAGATGACCCTGCGGGCGTGGGTTCCGGGCATTGAGTTCTCGTTTCGACAAGGGGAGATGAAAAGTACGGAAAAGCAAGCACTGCTTCTCGAATTGCTTTCAAGCAAACACATTGATATGCATTGCTTCACGACTGCAAAATATGACAAGAACTCCCTTCCCTCGCTCGAAAGCCACGCCCAACACTTGATTGCCAATGCATTGAACAGGGTTTGCGATCTCTAGGCCATTGCCACAAATTATTTAAGTAAGAAGCACTCAGAAAAGGCTGTTCTGTGATGGCTGTATTCTATAATCGCACGAGTCCCACAAAAGATTATCTTCCATATGCAAGAAAACCGGTTGATCCAACTGCAAGAGGAACCATTCACGCCTGAAGTAGTCGAACGAATCCTCAATTCAAAGGTCAAAAAGTGGTTTTTCTCGCGCTTCCCCAGCTTTTCCCTACCACAACTTCATGGCGTGCTGCCCATTCACCAGCGCGAGAACATCCTTGTTTCAGCCCCTACAGGAGCTACCAAAACCCTGACTGGCTTCCTGAGCATTCTCAACGAGCTTGTTGACAGCGCCGAGAAGGGCATCCTGCAGGACAAAGTGTACTGCGTTTACATCTCGCCTTTGAAAGCGCTCAATAATGACATTAAGAAAAATCTTGTCGAACCATTGCAGGAAATTGAGGCGATTGCGGGCAAAGAACTTGGCATCCGTGTCGGTGTCAGGACTGGTGACACCACGCCTGCAGAAAAGCACAAAATGCTCAAGAAACCGCCACACATCTTGATCACCACGCCGGAAAGCTTGGCGATTGTCCTGAGCTCGGTCAAGTTTCGCGATCATCTCAAGGCAATCGATTGGTGCATTGTCGACGAGATTCATGCCTTGGCCGAGAACAAGCGCGGCGTCCACCTCAGCTTGAGTCTTGAGCGCCTCCAGCATTTGAGTCCTGCACTGTGTCGCATTGGTTTGTCAGCAACGGTTGCGCCGCTTGAGGAAGTTGCTCATTTTCTCGTGGGTCAAGAACGGCCGTGCAAGATTATCGACGTACAGTTCCTGAAGCAGATGGATTTGCAGGTCGTGAGCCCGGTCAGCAACCTCATTGACAGTGATCATCATGCCATGCACAGCGCAATGTACGAGCTCATTGATGAACTCGTGCAGCAGCACCGCACCACACTCATCTTCACCAACACACGTTCTGCCACTGAACGCGTCGTTGACCATCTCAAGCACAAGTTTCCCAAGAATTATTCTGACAACATCGGAGCCCACCACGGTTCCTTGAGCAAGGAACTCAGGCATCGCATTGAAGACCGATTGCGCAAGGGAGAGCTCAAGGTCGTGGTCTGCTCGACCTCGCTCGAACTCGGTATTGATATCGGTTTTGTCGACTTGGTCATTTGTCTGGGCAGTCCAAAGAGCGTCGCGCGATTCTTGCAGCGTGCAGGTAGGGCAGGCCACAAACTGCACGAGAAAGTCAAGGGAAGGATTATGGTGATGGACCGTGACGACCTTGTGGAATGTGCTGTGCTGCTCAAGTCTGCGCTCGAGAAAAAGATCGACAAGCTTCACATTCCCACGAATGCCTTGGACGTGCTCGCCCAGCAGGTGAATGGCATGGCGCTTGACCAGATCTGGAATGAACGGGAACTCTTTGAGCTTGTCAAGAAGAGTTATTGTTATCGGAATCTGAGCTGGACAGACTACGAACAGATCCTTGAGTATCTTGCAGGGACATTTACCGACCTCGAAGAGCGTCACATCTTTGCCAAGATTTGGCGCAAGGACGGCATGATTGGCAAGCGCGGTAAACTCGGCAGGGTAATCTACATGACGAACGTCGGCACGATTCCTGACGAGACTTTCATCACAGTCAAGATCGGAGACCAAGTCATTGGCAAACTCGATGAGGGCTTCCTTGAGAAGCTCAAGCCAGGCGATGTGTTCGTGCTCGGTGGAGACACCTATCAATTCAAGTTCTCGCGCGGCATGGTCGCGCAGGTTTCTGCATCTACAAGCCGGCCTCCCACCGTGCCGAGCTGGGTTTCAGAAATGCTGCCATTAAGTTTTGATCTTGCGATGGAAATCGGCAGGTTCAGGCGCTTGATGCTTGAACGTTTTGTGAGCAAGCAGTCGCGCGAGGAAATTCTCGCATTTATTCACCAATATCTGACTGTGGACACGCGGGCAGCTGAGGCGATTTATGATTATTTCAAGGAACAGTACGATTATACCAAAAAACTGCCGAACGACAAAACCATCATCGTCGAATATTACAACGACGAGCGTGACAAGAAAATCATCTTCCACACGCTTTTTGGCCGCAGGGTGAATGATTGCCTCTCACGAGCTGTGGCGTTCGCGATCTCCAAGACAATCCATCAGGATGTGGAAATGGGCATCAACGACAATGGCTTTTTCATTACAGGAACGCGCGCAATCAATGCTGTTGAGGCAGTGAAGATGCTGAAGGCAGACAAGCTGGATAGGATCATGCAGGCAGCGATTGAAAAAAGCGAGGTGTACAAGCGCCGCTTCAGGCATTGCGCGACACGAGCCATGATGATTTTGCGCAATTACTTGGGACACAGGAAGCACGTGGGCAGGCAGCAGGTGAGTTCAATGATTTTGATGTCTGCATTGAAGCGCATCAGTACAGACTTCACGATTCTCAAAGAAGCCCGTCGGGAGTGTCTTGAGGACTTGATGGATATCGGGAATACCAAGAAAGTGCTCAAGGCGATTGAGGATAACGAGATCCAGCTTGTCGAGATTGACACCGTCATTCCGTCACCATTCGCCTTCAACCTTGCCTTGCAGGGCTACATGGATATTCTCAAGATTGAGGACAAGCACGAATTCTTGAAAAGAATGCACGAGATGGTGCTTGCGAAGATTGGATTGCAGGCAAATCAAACGGCGTAAGAAGTTCTAAACTATTGGGCCACTTGCTGCGCCTTTGGTCCGAAGATGGGTACTGCCCTGTTCTGCATCCACTTCCAGCCACCCCATGAGCAGCTCACGTGCATGATGCAGTTCGGCTGGTCTGGGCACGGGCAGCTGGCGCTTTGGTCGCACTTCACCGGCCCGCATGGCGTGTCGCAGACAGGCGGTGTTGGATCAACGCTGATCTGCGGAGGTTCCCGAGAATAGCACTTGCATTCAATGCCCGGCCCGGTCACCGTCAGGGTTCCTGCGGTCTTGATGCTTCCGCCGCTCACGCAGCGGTGCTGTTGCAGTTCAGACATGATGTATTGTGAATGATCAACAGATTGCGTTTGTCTGCTACGCTCAGCACAGAGTTCTTCGCAACTCTTGGTCGGCTTGGGAGGTTGAGGCGTCGTGAGTTCAGTTGGCGGCTTTGGCACAATCAATTGCTCAGTTGGCGGAGTGACCCTTCCCCGTTGGATTTGCTCAAGCCCCACACAAGGCCTGCCTTTCGGACACATGCAGCCCTCTTGGCAGAGCGGGAATCCACACCCGCCGTTCGGCAGCAGGAGTGGTGGGCAGCCAGGTGCTGGCGCTCCTGGAGGATCGCACTGTTCTGGTGTCTCAACGATCTTGTTGCCGCACTTGGGCGTGATGATGTATGGCTGGCAGCCGCACTTGTCAGTGCAGATGCCGACAGTACCTTTTGCGTCCTTGCATGCTGATCCTGGTGGATCGCATTCTTCAGGCTTCTCTACTTTCTTGTTTCCGCATTCAGGCGCCTTGCAGGCACAGATGTCTGAGCATATGCCCTTGTTTCCTTTCGCGTCCTTGCAGTCTGAGCCAGGCGGGTCACACTGTTCTCCTGGATCAAGCTTTTTGTTGCCGCATTTGGCAGGCTTCGTATCACACTTGCAGTTGGCATTGCATTTGCCCTTGTTTCCTTTGGCATCTTTGCAGTCAATGCCTGGAGGATCGCATTGTTCGCCCGGGTCAAGCCTCTTGTTGCCGCACGGCTTGATGTCGCACTTGCAGTTCGCATTGCACGTTCCTGGACTGCCTTTGGCGTCCTTGCATGCTGCTCCGGGTGGATCGCATTGTTCTCCAGGATCAAGCACTTTATTGCCACATTTCTTTGGCAGAGGAAGGATTTTGATGCAGGCTCCGCCCTTGCCTTTATCGATGCACAAGGTGAAGCCGTGTGCTTGGCAGGAGTAATTGCGGGACTGGATTTTTCCATCGACACAGAAGCGCTCGCGCACGACATCGCTCTGGTTTGTTTTCTTGCCGTCTTTGGCAATGCACTCATCAAATTGTTCGCCTGCAGCATCTTTTGCAGAACTGGGAATGCCGATGAAAGGCAACGGCTGGTTGGGATCAGTCGGACCATTGTCGCCATCAGTGCATCCTGCAGCAGGAAGGAGTTTCTTGACAAAGCCGAGCTGTGCTGCAGCTGCTGTAGCGCTTGCGCTGAGAATCAACACGATGAGCAATACGCGTACGAGCTTCAATGCATCACCTTTTTTAAAAGGCATGATGCGAAGTACTATTTAAATATAGCGTCGGAATAAAAAGAATGCCAGAACTGGCGCTTATAGCAAATTGCAGAACTGCAATTTGCTATTCTACCGAATCTCGCAATATTTCGATAATTAACGAGATTCGGTATTATTCTTCGGTGTGCTTGCGGATAATCCTGCAATGATTGCTCCTATCCCTGTGGTAGCCAGACTGCTTTGATGCAGGAGTAACGTATCCGTATTTGCGTCCTTCAAGGATACCTTGGATTGCCCGGCGGAACCGTTCCGCAGTATGTTCTTCCTCTTGGACTTTTGCAATCTTGTGTGCTTCACTTTCAGTCATTCCCGTATATGCGGTACTGAGCTCGTGCGCGAATGCGCTGGCATTGGGCAAGGATGTGCGGGCCACTGCAAGAACATGATCCACCAGCTTCGGATACGCGCCGTTCACCTTGGCAGCGATGCCTTCAAGCGAATCGATGAAATGTGCTGCATCGATGGCAGTGTCGATCATCCGATAGCCGAGGTTTTCTACCTGTGCTCGGCGGTCGTATGGCAATCGCAATAGTGCCTCGCGTAATTCTCGTTGCTTTCTATAGAGTATATCGTATCGGTCATTTCCCATGTCTTCACCCACCACTCACTGATAACGAGGCTGAATGGCGGTCCTTAATAAAGTTTCTGACTTATCGCAACAAAATTTATATACCCATCTTCGCTCGTCCTTCATGAGGTGATGTTTGTATGGCAAAAATGAAAGTGATGGGTGGAGGAATGACCTGCAAGTGCACGCCAGGCGGATTTGTCTGGTTGATTATCGGTGTGATCGTCCTCGCGCTCGGCTTCTGGGCTGTTGTTAAAGGACTCCAGATGCAATGGGAGATGCGAAGCATGTTCAACTGGATGATCGCATTCTGGTACGCGCTCGGCTTCCTGGTCATTTGCATCGGCAAGATGATCAAGATGAAGGGCTGTTCCGGCTGCCCAGCACACAGCGTGTGAATCGCATTTGATTTTTTTCTTTTTCTTTTTTTGATGTGTCTGGTCCTTATTGGGCGGCTCCGCCGCAGAGACAACCCATACATTGCTTCTTGGAAGAGTGGGCTTGTAAGGCAAAGCTTTATAAACGGCACTCATCCCTGAGTATTCATATACAAGAGTTCTTCGGAATTCGAGTATAAGGAAAACAACGGAGTGAGAAGAAAATGGGTTACGCACCGCAGAGTGATATGCCTCCACGTGAGATGCATAAGATCACCTGCTCAGATTGCGGCGCCGAGTCAGAAGTGCCATTCAAACCGGCAACTGACAGGCCAGTGTATTGCCGCGAGTGCTTCAAAAAGCACAAGCGGTTCTAATCATCATGATTAGGATCGGATTACTTTCTTTTTTTATTTTTTGATTTCTTTTGGTAATGCCACTGTATTCTTTGTGAGCATAATCAGATTTTCATTGTGCAATTCTTCAAGAAGTCCTTGCATCCATCCAACAGGTTTGTTTACGAGCCGTGCGAGCACATGAATGCTTAATGAGGGATGTTCACGCAATAACTTCAGCGTTTGTCCACGATAGAATCTTCGTGAGCCCTTGAATGGCTTTTGCGGAGGAGCAATGCGCAAATAATCATTTTGCGTGCCTGCCTTGAGTGCCGCACAACTTCGTGCGAGCGGACATTCAGTGCATTTTGGCGAACTGGCCGTGCAGATGAGGCTGCCGAAGTCCATCAATGCATTGTTCCATGCAACGCCCTGGCCTTTCGGCACTGCCTTCGCGACGACTATATCGATTTCTTCTTGCGTGCCTTTGCCTGCGAAAAATAACCGTGAGAAGATTCGGCGGATGTTGGTATCGACAACCGGCACGTCTTGTTGGAGTGCAAAGCATTTCAGGGCATTTGCGGTGTATGGCCCTACTCCGGGAAGTTCGGTGAGATCGTCAGGGGTTGCCTTGAATAATTGCTGTGCCGCTCGCTGGAGGTTGATTGCTCTGCGGTTGTAACCAAGGCCTGCCCAAGCAGTGATGACTGCACTTGTAGGTGCCTTCGCAAGATGTCGTGCAGTTGGAAACTGCTTGAGAAAAGCAAGGTACTTCGGCAAGACGCGATCCACCTGCGTCTGTTGCAGCATAATCTCAGAAACAAGAATCTTGTAGAGGTCAGTGGTTTTGCGCCACGGCAGGTCACGCTTGTTTTCTCCATACCAAGAAAGGATGCTGTCTTGTAGGAGTGGAATGCGCATGCGTGAATGTGAAGAAGTCGCGTATATAAATTTCACTTCTTTGCTTTTTTCTTCTTGAAGCAATGCTTTTCTTTCTTTGCCGTGCACGTCTCGTTGGGAAGACTGAGTGTCTCGTTGACTGCAGCCCATGCATCAACAAGTCCTGCGCCTTGCGCATTCTCAGGGAAGCTGAGATTGATTGCAGTATCCTTCAGGATTGCCTTGACTTGGTCTGGCATGAGTTTGTGATGCTGGAGCATGAGTGCAACAACTCCTGCCACGTGCGGTGATGCAAAGGAAGTGCCTGTAAACGAACTGAAGCTCACTCCGTCATTGGTTGCTGCGGTGATAAGCGTGCCCGGTGCGACAATGTCTGGCTTTTGCGCTCCATAATCTGTCGGACCGCGGGAGGAATAACTTTCTACAGTGTCCTCATTAGATGCTCCGACCGTGAGTGCGTTCTCTGCACAGCCCGGCACATTAATGGTCTGATCGCTTGGGCCAGTATTTCCTGCAGGAATCACGATCGTGATGTTTTGAGCAGTTCGGTTGATCGCGACAGAAATGGGTGATTGGTAGCAGGATGAGGCAGGGCTGCCCATGCTGAGCTGGATGACTTGTGCTCCGTTCGCTATAGACCAGTCAATGGCTGCAATAGCATCTGAAGAACTTACGCCACAGACGAGTGGATTCTCGTTGAGCACGCGCGCGACTTTTGCATTGAAGAGTTTTGCCCCGGGCGCGACTCCTTTATACGTGGCATCTATACAGCCAACAACACAGGCGACTGGTGTGCCGTGATTGCACCGGTCATCGAGGAAGTTTTCTGGCGTGAAATCGCGCTGCAGGATGACTTGTCCTGCAAGTCCGGGATGGGAGGTGTTGATGCCCGAATCAATAATGGATACATTGATTCCAGTGCCGTTGCCAAAGCTTGCCCACGAAATGGTTGCGTTGATCAACGGCACGGTCTGATCAAGCGTGAGCTGCAGGATCTCGTCCTCCCAGACTTGTGCGACATCTGCATTTTCTGAAATCCAGCCAAGGGCTTCAGGAGGGCATTCTGCCGCAATGCCGTGAAGCGATTTCAGGACGTGGCGTGTGCTGCAATTATGGTATTCGAGAAACTGTTTGTCTGGTGTTGTGCCGTCTTTGTATTCCACGATGATCGGGACAAGGCCTGCTTCTGCTGCAGCAAGGCGAGGATTGAGTTTGTGCTCTGCACCTGTGATGTTTAACGGAAGCAACAATACAAGAAGAAGACTGAGCGAACAAAGAATTGCGTTTCGCGTCGGCACATTTCTTCAGCAAACTCGCACGCCGTTCAATATTAAATGATTCGTATTAACTCAGTAGTGAAAGTGTATTCGTATTAGGTTGGTAGTAAAATGAAGTATATTCTGTAATGACAAACAAAGTAGTAGAGAAATGCTTTTATACTTCTTTGGTAAGCCCTGCGTTGTGGGAGAGGTGAGTAGTATTTGCAGGAAAAGAGTGCGCTCTGAGAATATGGTACACCCGTATGTTTACGTTAAAAGTACTATTGATAATAAAATAAGTGGTTATAATATTTACATACAAAGTAGATATTTACATAAAAAGTTGGTGTTTGGTGGTGGGTGAAGCCAATAATCCCTCGGTTGAAGAGCAATTGTCTGAGAAAGTCACGCGGCTCTCCAGGCTTCTGCAACAAGAATTGGTTATTCCGATCAGCATTTTTGCTTCTCCCCTGAGTCCTGCAGAAGCCTTGGTCAAGTACTTGAAGGAACACAAGAACTTGCGTTTGGCAGAAATCGCTCGGCTCCTGAATCGTGACCAGCGAGGCATTTGGTGCACGCACAAGCGTGCGCAGACCAAGATGCCTGCTGTGCTCGCCATCACTGCCGCTTCTCCCACAGTCCATGCTTCTGTCTTCTGCGAGCGCAAGCTTTCCATTCTCGAGCATGTTGTTCACCATTTGCGCAGCCAAAACATTGCGGTTAAGGATATTGCGCAACTCATCAACAAGCACCCGAGCACGATTGCATCAGTGCATCATCGCGTGCGGAGGAAACTCCGATGAAGCGCATCCTTCTGCTCTTGTTGTTCGTGCTCGTGTGCAGCGCATCAGCAGTCGAGCTCGCAGACTTCACGAGCCAGCTCGCGGATAATCGTTCGCCGGCCAGCCGCATCTCCACAAATCAATCGCAAGATCTTTTCGCACACTTAGCGCGAAGGCTTGTTGACAATAGGGCACCGCAGCAGGTGTATGTGCCAAGAAACATCACCATCACGTCAGTCCCAACAGGTGCACCTGAGCCAGGCTCTCCTGTGCGCAACCAGTCAGTAAATCAAACAAGAAAATCGACGCAGCCAGTAGTGTCGGTGAACCAATCAGCAAACCAATCGACGGAAATACGTGATATCTTTGGAACGTTCCCGCAACAGCTTGCTGATCCGCGACTTGTGATTGTTGATGAGCGTGGCACTGAGCGTCCTGTCAAGGACGTCTTGGAATTACGGATGAACAAAAAAGTTGCTTTGAACACGAATGGCAAGTATGTTGTTGCGATCAATTTGAGTCCTCAACGAACGCTGGTCGTGAATGATCTTGTTGTGCGCGGTAATACTCGCATCAAGTATGGCGAAATCAACGATACACACCTGAGTAATAGTTTTGCCATTGATCTCTCTGAGCTTAGTTTCACGAATGCGACGTTGACTGTTCGAGCTCAGGAGCCTGAATTATTCAAGTGCAAGGAATGGAATTTTACTGCCCAAATGTGTTACGGAACGTGGGTCAAAATCAGAAACCTCATTCCGGGCGAACTGTACACGATTGTTCTTGGGCCTGACGACCCTGGCTTTGGTGAATTCAATAGTTCTGCGCGGGAAGGTGAACTGGTCACGACAGCAGTAACGCCGCAAACTGCTCTCCAGTTGAATTTTACGCCCGGATTCTCACAATATCTCTTGCTGGGGTATGGTGAACTGCAGGGTACTGCCACGACGAGTGATGCTCGTGCCCGGTTGATCCTGAATGATTCGTTGATTATTGGCAATCAGTCGTGGGAGCCGAATGCGGTGGCTGCGCCGGGTGATTATGTGCCGTTCTTTGCGCAACAAGTCCTGAATCTCACGGCAGGAATGCTGCACAATCTGAGTGTTCAATTCCATTCTGAAGCAGCAGGCACGACGACGCGCTTCAGGCAGGCAAAGGCATTTGCGCTTGGCGTGAACAACAGTGATGCAGTCTTCGTAGATACGGGTGATGTCTTCCGGTTTGCTTCGCCTGCAGGAATCTTCCATGATGTTGCCAATCTTTCGTTCACGCCAACAACAGACCAGCACGTGCTTGTGCTCGTGAGTGCAGAATTGAGTCCGAACAGCACGACTGCATCGGTCAGTGTTCGTTTGTTGCACAATGGGTCAGACAGTGCAGGCATGGAACGGGAAGGTCAGGATGTTACTGACATCGTATTTTTTGCAACCCACCTCATCGTGAATGCAACCGCAAATGTCATGCAGAACTTTACGCTGCAAGTGTTGGCAGAAAGCGCGGCAAACAAGCCGTATCGTCGCGCACGCATCACGATTGTGCCCTTGAACGGCAATGTCTTCTTCAATGCGACTGAAAACATTGCTTCAACGACGTCTGCAGTGCCGCAAATCAAGACCTTGCTTGCCGTGAATCTCTCAAGTGCGCAGGACGTGGTCATTATCGCAACTGCTGATACGAATATTAGTGTTGTGGGCAGTCTGTACGCGGGTGCGCAGCTGTCTGTTGATGGTGCGATGGTGGGTAGCATGACCAAGAGTGCGCAGGACGCAACTGATGACTTTTCCTTCATCACAGTCCATCCCATGACGCTTAATGCTGGCGAGCACACGCTTCAGCTGACATTCAACAGGACTGGCGCGTCAGGCATCGTGTCCATGCGTCGGGGACGCATTACGATGATTCCTTTGCGCACAGTCACAGGTCTTGACACGCTTCCACCAACCGTTCACGCGACCAATCTCAGCAGTACCACTCCGTTCGTTGGTGATGTTATTTGCCTGCTCGCAAACGTGACTGATGATACAGCAGTGCAGTCAGTGATTGCGCGCGTTCAGTTACCGAATGGAAGCAATCAAACAGTCACGCTGCGTGATGATCTCTCGTGCAACAGTATTGAGAATGATTCGGTATTCTCGAACATCATGGCGGTTGAGCTTGCAGGTTCGTACAGTTGGACAACAATCCAAGTGACTGATACGTTGAGCAATACTGCAAACGTCACTGCCGGCCAGACCTTTGAGGGCTTTACTGGACTGCCATCATTCATTGAGCGCTTGCCGCCAAACCTGTCGACTTACAACAATGGCACCCTCATCAATCTTGCGCTCATCAATACGTCGAACAATGTGTACGCAACCCAGAGTGTGCCCAGTACCAACAATGCAACAATGTACTTTAATTGGACATTAAATCTCACAGGAGCAATTGATAACAGCAATGTATCCATTGAGCACAGTTATAGCTCAGCGGTAGGCATGTCTGCCAATTTCCAGATTCTGAATGGCACTGTGTGGCAGCAGCTTTGTGTGTTGAATACGACGACCACAGACCGTACTGATGTCTGTGATCTTGATCCATTCGTGCAAAGCAATGCAAGTGTCATTAATGCATTGCAGCTTCGCGTGAACGTGACAAATACTGCAGGATCTGCACGAACGCAGAACGTGGATACTGTATTCTTAGGCGTGCAGAACTTTAGTTTTGTCCTTCTTCCCTCACTGATTGATGCCAATGGAACCTTCTTTGATGGGTTTGAGGATGGCATTAATGGGAATTGGACGATCAATGGCACGAATAACCGGTGGAATAGCAGCACGATTGATCCTTTTAATGGTACCAAGCACGCAAGTGCCCAACAACCGGGTGCAGGCAATCCCACGTCGTTGCGCATCAACATCAGCACGCAGAACTTTACTGACATTACTCTCCGTTATGCAAGAAAACTCATTGGTCTTGATGCTGCAGACGAATTCAAGGCATTGTGGTACAATGGCACGGGCTGGCAGGTTCTTGAAGAAACTGCAGGAGCATCTGCAGATGATGCGGCATATGTTGTCAGGAATTCCACGCTGAATCCTTCGGCGAACAATAATACCCAGTTTGTGCTTGAATTCATGTGCGAGGCAGGCGCAGTGACCGAGCACTGCAGGCTTGATGATGTGCGCGTCAATGGCTCGTTTATTCCTGCGTTCATACTGGCTATTGATTTCCCAGTGCAAAACACGGTTTATCAGAACAAGACGCTTGATTTCAATTATACTGCAGACCAGGCCGTAAACTGCACGTACCAGCTGAACAATAAACCCAATGTGACGTTGACGGATAATGGGAATAGCACGTTTACTGCGCGCGAAGGTGTAAACACCATTCAATTGAGATGCAATAATTCTGTCGCGATGATCACGAAGACCGTGAATTTCCGGGTGGGTGGAAGGCTGCGCATGATTCCTGCAGCTGCAACCAGCAAGGACTTTGATGTCACTGGTGACATTATGGCAGAAGACAGTATCTTTGACCACATGGTTGCTTCTGAGACCTTGAATGTGAGCGCGTGGACTGCAGTTCTGCCGTCGTCAGCAACAAATATTCTCAACGTGACCGCAACGTGTGTTGTGTCAAATGCGCAGTCAGGGGCTCAGGTGACGTTCAGGGCATGGAATGGATCAACCTTGTCTGGACACTTGTGTAATCAATCCGTGGAAAACAGTGCACGACTCACGTGTGATCTCGTGGCAGCTGGCATTGATGCCGTTAGCGAAGTAAACAATCTTGATCTCTTTTGTGTCCTGAATGATGGCGATGGTGGTCCGCCGGGAAACATGAAGATGGATGCCGCATTTGTGGACGTGGTGTATGATCTTGGTTTGGGTGCGAATTTCCTTGTCGACCTCACATCAAGCATTCTTTCGCCGAATGTCACGCTGGGCTTTAATGTCACGAATGCGTCCATCAATGCCAGCCTTAACATTACAATCCAAACAGGCGGGTCGATTGTGACTTCATTCTTGATCACAACCAATGGATCTGGCTTTGCAAACAGTTCGTGGATTGTGCCAAGTAATGCAACGCTTGGCTCGTATTCGCTCATCATCAACGACACCACAGGAGAAGAAGCGTCAAGCACTCCTCTTGCCGTGCTCAACCCGTACACGCTCGCAGGCACAATCAAGGACACCGAGAGCAATGTCATCAAGGCAAACATTACGGTCAAGAATGCGTCTGGAAATGTGGTGTACACCAGCAACACCACGTACAACGTCAGCCTGCAGTATGGCATGGAATTCGACATCAACATCACGCCCACGCCATCCATGCTGGCGCCCGGCGTGACTGCCAAACCGCTCAAGGAAGTGCTCATTTTCGGCGTCAAGAATGCAGGACCCTCGCTTGATCCTATCCGTGTGAACCTGAACGCATCAACAAGTGGGTTCGTGAACATCGTAAGTATTGATCCTGGATTGAATTTCAAGAGTGCAAACATCTCATTCTTTGTCGACCATCAGACGACTTCGATCTTCAAGTGCACAAACTTTGATTTTGAGACGCAGGAATGCATCAATCCCTGTGCTGATGGAGATGAAACATGCACGCTCCCAACGTGGGCATTCGTACAGAATGTGGTGCCATTCCAACTCGTCACGATCACCATCAATGCAACCGACCCGGGCTTTGGACAATTCAGCAATGGCACGCGCGAGGGCCAGATCAGCACCACGTCAGCAGCACCTGTGGATGCATTCCGGCTTAACTTCACGACGTCCGCGACCCAGCACTTGATTATGGGATTTGCAGAACTTCAGCACAGCTTGACAACCACAGATGTTCGTGTCGAGATGAAGCTGAACGAAACCCTCATTGCTGGCAACCTGTCGTGGGAGCCGGACACGAGCCAGGCTGGAGGCGACCCACCCGGTGACTACTTGCCCTTCTTCACGCACCGCGTGATGAACCTCAACAATGGCAACAACCTCCAAAACCTCACAGTCCAGTTTGCTGCAGAAGGAGGCTCAACAACGTTCATTAGGCGCGCACGCGCCTTTGTCCTTCCCGTGAACAATTCTGACGCAGTCACCAATGAAACAGGAGAGACCCTGATAGGACTTGTTCCTGCGACGACACTTCACGCGCTCGCCAATGTATCATTCATACCAACCGTGAACCAACAATTGCTCGTGCTCGCGAGCATGGAACAACATGTCAATTCAACAACCCAGTCCATCACCGGAAGTCTGCTGCACAACGGCACTGAGGTCGGCTACAATGAGCGTGAAGGAAAGGACGTTAACGACAAATTGCTTTTCGCAACACACCTTATCGTCAACGCGACTGCAGGTGTCTCGCAAAACTTTACCCTCCGAGGCCGTGCAGAAACCACTGCGAACAAGGCGACCAGTCGCGCGCGCCTTTCGGTCGTCCCGATGAATGGCGGCGTGTTCTTCGGCCAGAGCGAAGGCAACTCGACAAGTACATCAGATACGGTCATCACCAACAAAACCGAGCTGAACTTCAATCCTGAAGCGCAGGACGTGCTCATCATCGCGAGCGCTGAAGCCAGGCATAGCGCGATCACCAATAGTCTCTTTGTGAAAATCCACTTGTTCATGGATAACGTTGATATTTCCAATATGACGTGGGGTCTTTCTGATGCGACTGATGATGGGTCTTGGTTTGCGGTCACGCAGCGAAGCTTAGGAGCAGGCGCGCACACGGCAAAGATTGGTTTCAACCGCATTGGCGGTTCTGGCACAGCGACGGTCGGTCGTGCCCGCATCACCGTGATCCCGCTCGGCAGGGAAGTCGTCTGGAATTCCTCCTTTGTCCACACAGGCTTCATCAGTCCCGGAGAGTCTGTTGCCATCAATGCAACAGTCATCGCGCAAGGCAACCACACAGGGATAACCGTCACTGAACTGGCAGGCGATGGGATATCGTTCATTGCCTTCACACCCTCCATCCTCAACAACCTGACTGATGATCAAAGCCAACAGGTGCAATTCAATTGTTCACCCGGTGTGAGCCAGGCACAAGGGCAATATACTGCAATATACAACGTGAACTCAGTCCAGGATCAGATTGGCAACAATATCACCGTGAATTGCACGGTTTCTGCCTCAGGAACGTTCCTGAACACAAACATCAACACCACGCGTTTCCCCTTCACAACCGGAACATTCAACGGCACGCGCTTCAACACGACCAAGGATGCTGTGGACTTGAACGTCAGCATCACGAATGGAAGTTATCGTTCGCTGATTTTCAACACAACCAATGAAAACACTACGTGGAACACCCTGAGGTGGAGCAGTTTGTTGTGTTATGCGTGCGACTTCCCTGATAACCGTGTGGTGGAAACAGGCGACTTTGCCCGGCCGATGAACATGAGCAACAATGTCCTGCTCCTGCACATGAATGAGACGTCTGCCACTAACGGCACGCTCGCGCGTGATTCGTCAGGGAACAATCATCACGGAACCATCCGGCTCGTCAGTGCATCGCAGAACGCGACCACGGCAGGCAAGATTGGTGGCGGTCTTGTGCTTGATGGAGTCGATGATGACATCAATTTCACCTCGGCACTACTGACCAACAGCTTTGGTTCAGGCTATACGGGTGGATTGACGGCAATGATTTGGGTCAGGCCGAGGCAGTTGCCTGCAGCAACGTATGTGACTGTCTTTGACACCGTTGGTCGTCACTTGTCCTTGTTTATAGGCTTGGGCTTTTATGGCCTTGGCAGCGTCACGAATGCTTATGCTGACAACCAGTGGAATGTGAATGAATGGCAGCACGTCGCCTTGTGGACCAATGGAGTGATCGGCAGGGTCTATCGTAATGGCAAATTGCTCTCGGACAACCTGAGCGTTGGAACAACGTATACTGATCCGTTATTCATCTCTTCAAACCCATCGACAGGAGGCATTCTGTTCAATGGCACGCTTGATGAATTCGTCATCTTCAACCGTTCCTTGACTGATGACGAAATCTTTGATACGTACCAGCGAGGGGTGTTGCGTTTGAATTTGAGCGTCCGGAGTTGTAACGACCCTGCATGTTCAGGAGAAGGATTCATCCAGATCACCAATCTCACGTCGCCGCAGAACCTGAATGTGAGCAACAATAGCTACTTCCAATACAATTTCACGTTCTCGAGTGAGAATATCTCGCTCACGACGCCTGAGCTCTACAACGTGAGCATCAGCGCAAATGTCCCTGTCACCAAGGTCGATGTCGTGAGTCTCGCGCCTGCAAGCGGAGCAACCTTTTTGATAAATGGGACCGTGAACATCACGGCCAATGCAACTGCCCAACCGAATCTCATTGATTCCGTATTTGCAAACGTCACGTTCCCGAACGGGACAAGCATTCGCATCCAACTTCTCAACCAGACCAGGGACTTGTTCAACGTTACGTGGACAAATCTTACGCAGCGGGGTCGCTACAACATCACCTTTACTGCAAACGACACAGTCAACAATCTCAATTTGACAGTCACCAATTTCTTTGTCCGGCGCGCGTTCGCACTCGTTGACCCTGTCCAGATGGGTACGACTGATCTCATCAATATTTCCATCAGGTTTGTGAACAATTCAGGGGTATTGGACATCAATATCACGCCACGACATACCATCCAGCTCGTTCAGGTCTTCAATCACTCTGAGGCAAGCCTCTTCAGCATTATCAGGTTTGGCGGAGCAATCAATGACAGCGTGTTCCCACCGGCAGGCAATTATTCCCTTGATGTCAGCGAATTCAATTTCAGCTTGATCAATGTCACGCGCACTGCCACGAGCGGCAACCTGTTGTACAAGTGCACAAATTTCAACCGCACAACCGAGCTCTGCGATGACCGCTGCGCGAACGGAAGCGAGGGTGGTGATTGTCCGTTCCAGCCAGAAGGGCTCTGGGTGGAATTCCTCAACATCACGCCCGGAACGAACTACACCTTCCTCATCAGGAATGCAACCGATCCCGGATTTGGCGAATTCAACAGCAGCCAGCGGGATGACGAGATCAACACCACATCGACAACAGCAGTCAAGGCAATCCAGGCAAACTTTACCGTTAACATCAGTCAGACCTTGCTGCTCGGTTATGCAGAACTGCAGAGCTCGAGCCAGACGATTGATGTGAATGCCCGGCTCATCCTGAATGATACCTTGGTTGAGGGAAACCAGTCATGGCAGGCAGACACGAGCCGGACAAGCAATCCGCCAGGTGACTACATGCCGTTCTTCACGCACGAACTGATGAATCTCACAACAGGAGTACTACAAAATCTGAGTGTAGAATTCTTCTCAGAAACATCTGCAGCCACGACCTTTATCAGGCGGTCGCGTGCCATTGTGCTCACCATCAACAACAGTGATGCCCAAATGAATGATTCAGGAATCGCCTTCCAGCAACTCACTTCTGCAGGCACATTCCATGCAGTAGTGAATCTTTCCTTCAGGCCACCAGTGGATCAACGCATCCTTGTGCTCGCGAGCGCAGAAGTTACGCCAAATAGCTCGTCAGAATCAGTGTCAGCGCGGTTGGTAAGCAATGGGACAGTAATGGCATTTGCCGAACTTGAAGGAGAAACACCTTCTGACATCGAGCTCTTTGCAGCCCACCACGTTGTGAATGCGACCGCGAATATCACGCAGAACTTTACCATCGAAGCACGATCAGAAAGCGTAGCAAACAAGTCCATCCGGCGCGCACGCATCACCGTGGTACCATTGGACACGGTCTTCGCGAACGTCAGCGAAGCAACATCCGAGACGACTTCATCCACCTTGCAGAACAAGACGAGACTATTCTTCAACCTCTCTCAGCCTTCGAGCGTGCTGATCTTTGCCAGCGCAGACGTGAACATCAGTTCTGCAACGAATGGCAACTTCCTCGGCGCCAGTCTCTTCATCGATGACGTTCCCATAGGAAACATGACTGTGGGAGGGTCTGACGCAACTGATGATTTCTCGTTCATCACAATCAGGGAACAATCGCTCGAGGTTGGCAACCACACGGCACGCTTGACCTTCCGTCGCGAGGCAGGCAGTGCAGGAGTCGTGGCGATCCAGCGTGCGCGCATCACCGTGATTCCCCTTGCCAGGTCTACGATTGATTCGTGTCCGGTAACGATTAATGGCAGCACGAACCTTGGCCGTAACCTCACAAGCAACGACACGTGCATCACCATCGGTGCGAGTAATCTCGAACTTGACTGCAGGGGATTCCGCATTCTGTATAATGCGAATGGGGGCGACTCTGAAAACGGGATTTTCGCGGCAGGCGTCACCAATGTGACAATCAAGAATTGCATTATTCGTGACATCAATACTACGGGAAGTGCAGGCGTCGCCATTCAATTTTCGAATGGCGTCAACAACAGCCATATCTTGAACAATACCATGCAGACGAATGGTACTGATTTGGGTGAAACGATTTCGTTTGGGACAGATTCGAATTATAATCGCGTCGCGAATAATACGATGAATGCTCAAGGAACGTCGTTCTTCAGTATTGGCATTGACATCAACTTTGGTTCGGGGAACAACATCACGAACAACAACATCTCGACAAACGGCACGAATAGCAATTATGGCATCATCGCGCAAGGCAATTCCCACAATACTACCATTACTAATAACACGATCAAGACCAGTGGAAGCGAGGGGTCCAATGTTGGCATTTATCTTGCCGACGCACTAGGGAGCGTCATCAGGAATAATAATATCACGACTTTCGGTTCTGATAACGATTACGGCATATATTTCAACCTCGGAACGAACTTCACTATTGTCGATAACAATACGATCAAAGCCGGCGGCAACGCGACAACATCATCGCTGAATATCGGAATTTATCTTCTCGATCGTCCGTCGTTCAATAATTTCACCAACAACAACATCTCAACCAATGGCAGCAGTGACAATTATGGAATCCTTCTGAGCAATCTCGCAAATAATAACACGTTCTTGCGCAACACCATTAAAACTGACGGAGAAACGACAAGCATGGTGGGAATCTACCTTTCAAATTCCAGCTTCAACAACATGACAGAAAACAACATTACGACATTTGGAATAGTTTGTTGCAATCACGGCATCTTGGTAGCTCTTTTCTCTGATAACAATTCTGTTATGAACAACACGGTCAGGGCAGGCGGCAATGGGTCATCGACATTCAATCTCGGCGTTGCGTTCTCTGACCGTGTACGAAACAATCTGGCATTTGGAAACAATGTTTCGACCAATGGGTCGAGCAGTGATTATGGAATCCTTGTGGAAGTCCTATCGTTCAACAACCGCGTCATTGCGAACACCGTTGCCACCGGCGGTGATGGAGCAGGCAGCAATTTTGGCATTTATGTCCTCAACGCAAGCGGCACGAACGTGACACTGAACACTGTCCGCACCTTTGGCACTGATAATTCGTACGGGATTGTCCTCAGCACCTTTGCGCAAAACAACAGCATCACCAACAACACAGTTAGGGCAGGTGGGGTCAGCGCACTTCCGGCAGGAGGAGTCAATATTGGGATTTATATGACGACCAGCGTGAATTTCAATAACATTACTGGCAACAATGTCTCAACGAATGGAACGAATGATAATTATGGCATCCTTCTGGACACCAATTCTGATAGTAACCGCTTTGCGAACAATACGATCACTGCCACTGGCAATGGCTCGACCAATATCGGTCTCTTCTTCAGCGGAGTGACAGACAACAACGCGACTGACAATGTCATTACCACGAATGGAACGTTCTTAAACGATGGCGTCCGTGTTGCGTTCAGCGTGAATAACTTGGTGAGCGGGAATAGGATCACGGCCAATGGGACAAACTACACGAACATCACCCAGAATATCGGGATCTATGTGCAAGGCTCAGTCCCTTCGACAATCATGCGGAACAACATCACGACCGATGGTCGTGCAGGGAGGAATTATGGAATGCTGTTTGATGGAGGTTCGAACAACATCGTCGTCGCGTTCAACAACATCACGACGCTCGGAACAAGCGAGAATTTTGGCATGCTTTTTACTGACAGTGCTACGGTCAACACGATTGAGAACAACACAATCAATACTGGCGGCAATGGTTCGAATAACTCTGGCATTGTCATGCAGCATGGAGCGACCGGCAACGCGTTTGCGGGCAACAGGATCAGCACAAGCGGCACCATTCACAATCACGGCATCCTGCTCCAGAACGCCTCGATTGACAACGTCTTCCTCCAAACCAACATTTCGACGAGTGGTCTGGGAAGTTATGGCATCTTCATCCGCAACGTGAACAATACTAATTTCACCATCACACTATTGAACAATACTGTTGAATGGATTTTTGCGGCAAACTTGACGTCCAACAACTTCACCAACACCACGTTTGAGGAACCAAATGGCAGCATCAACTTCCCCAGCCTCATCAGATTCAACCAGACGCCGATTAATATCACCCACAATAGCTCGCCGATCAGGCTCAACATTTCGCTCAACCTCACTTTCCTGAACAGCACCAACCTGAGCTTCCTCAACACGAGCGCGATCATTACGTTGCGCGGTTTGCCTTTCAGTGATCCGAAGCCAGTGGTTGATTTCCAGGACGATCTCACATTCATTGATTGCGTGGGCACGATTTGTACCAAGCTGACCTTTAGCAGCGGGGAATTTAGGTTTAATGTGACGCAGTTCACCTTCTATTCTTCGTCAGAGACCACGATCACAACCTGTCCGGTTACCATCAATGGCAGCGTGACATTGATGCAGAATCTCACGGGCAATGCAAGCTGCGTCACGTTTGGCGTGAACAATATCTTCTTGGACTGCCAGAATCAATCAGTGGTCTTGTACAACGCCCTTGGCGCCGATGATTCTAATGGAATCATTGCTACTGGCCGCATCAACATTACTGTGCGGAATTGTTTCATCCGAGACATCAACGCGTCAGGTGCGTTTGGTATCGCAATCAATATTACAACGACGAATGACAGTCTCTTCCTCAACAATACCATCATCACGAATGGTACGAATCACAGTATCGGCATCCTGCTCAGGAATGATGCGCACCGAAATCGCGTCGCAAACAACACGATTAACACATTTGGTCGAAGCATAGCAGGTGTTGATAACATGGGCATTCTCATCAACCTGAGCTCGCGCGAGAACAACCTCACGAATAACACCATTACGACGAACGGAAGCTCGTCAGGCAATAACGGCATCTTGCTTGACAATTTTGCGAACAACACGCTTGTTGCGGACAACATCATTGTCACAAGTAATCGCAGTGCAGACAATCGCGGCATTGAAATCTTTAATTCTTCATTCAATACCATCCGTTCGAACCGCATCAATACGACAGGTACGACGAGCTCGGTAGGGCTCCGCGTCATGAACTCAAGCAATAATACGTTCGTCAACAACACGATCGTCACCGGCGGCATGACAGATTTCCCTATCGGCATTGCCCTCAATGATGATGCTGCAGGCAATATTGTTGATAACAATTCCATCAGGACAGGAAACGCTTCAAATGCGATTGGGATCTCAATCTTCCAAGCAGCATCATTCAACTCCTTTACTGGCAATACCATCAT